>Ga0208029_1000103_pt1 | contig 60933 bp, 57 predicted proteins | sample MalvireepMed_s12_FD_184242 | JGI IMG/M metagenome (GOLD analysis project Ga0208029, IMG submission 184242) | Marine viral communities from the Global Malaspina Expedition - Malaspina viral metaG DeepMed_s12 (SPAdes) (version 2) | ecosystem: Environmental > Aquatic > Marine > Oceanic | place... | reverse complement strand
TACCACAAACCTCTGTAGAAAAAACCAGAATCTTTCGGTACCTCTTTCGTAGTACCGAAAAAATTTAACAGTATAAATGAGCATTTAAAGCAAGAAGGTCACTTCGAGTATTGGATTGAGGCCTCAGGCGAAAGCCAGTGTATCGAGAAGCCTCGTTAACAATCCCCCCCTAACTTAAAAGACTTCTCGGTACATATGAACCCTAGCTAAGGCTGGTCTTCATCCACTCGAACTGACAGGCGCAACTGCGAGCTAGCCTTAAAGCTTGACATCTGTTCAAACATCCCTCCAAACCTCCCTTCTAAGCGAGGCTTCCATTTGAAAACAAACAAACTCCCTTCCTTCGAAGGAAGGGCTAGGGATGGATGTCAACCCGAACGCGCACCACTGAACTCTAAAACCGCCGACTGAGACTGTCTACTCATTCCGTATGCGTCAAAATCCTAAACCTTGAGTTTTGAACTTTGAATAGTTAATCCTTCACCCTAAATAAGAGAGAACAAACAGCAAACCCCAAACAGCGAACAGGGAACAGAGAACAGCACATAAAAAACCCTTCCTCCAGACCTAAATCTGAAAAAAGGGTTTAATACATCAAGAAATCACATAAATGCGATTACGAGTTAGGATCTCTTGGTTTAAAAAAGCGTTTTTGTAAAAACTTAAAAACAACTTTTAAAACCAAAGAAACCACAAAGCTCACACAGGCACCCACTCCCGCAAGTATCACCGCTTCAAGCAGCTTGTCGCGTTGCAGGCTGGGAAGGGCTGCGGCCACCATTCCACTCAGCGTGCCCAGTTTTAAAGAGGCAGAGCTACTGTTCATCGGCAGACTTTGTCTCCGCATCCGGATCTGCGTCTGCAACCACTGCCTGACTTACTGCAGTAGCTACACTTCCGGCAACGACCGCATAACCGGCAAGACTCAGCACCACGGCCGGCAAGGTCACGGGTACAGCGAGCAACGCCGCTCCCCCGCTGGCCAGGCTAACCCCCACTGCCCGCAGGATGCGGAAAAACCGCGGGGTGGGTTTTTGATAACGTTCTAAGATATTCATGACTGTTATAGGTTACGGTTAAATAAATAGTCTCCTGTCGTTCCACCGCATCGCGGTGTACTAGCAGTAAGCGTTCTAAAGCCCTTCGGGAATGCAAGCCACGCCCAATGCCACTAAGCTCAGAAACCGGCGCGATACCCCCCTGCAATTCACCTAAAGCATAATTAGCGGGATGCAGCAAGATCATACTGCGGTGCGGTACCCCAACCAAGAGGAGGTGATTTCCAAACTTCTTAGAAATACGCGGCTGTAGTTCATAACGCCCTTCGGGAATGCAAGATACATTCCTGCGATTCTCACGCCAAGGCAGTTCGATCGTAAAGCAGACAAACCTCCCGTTTACAAACAGCGCCCCGTTAGTGCCCCAGGCATAGTAGCTGCGTTGTAATACCCATTCCATCTTAGGCCGGTTGCGCTACCTGTACCACTGCCATCGCGTTATACGCTCCGTTTTGCAGGGCATACATCGTGCCGTTTACCTCTTGATAAAACTCAATACTCAGCGCCTGTACCACACTCAATGCGCTGTCTGCTGTGATACTCACATCAAGATTGGTAGCTGCCACCTCCGTGTTGGTGTAGGGTAAAATCCCGGTAGTCACGGTCTTAAAGAGCGAAGTCTGCGCCTCAAAATCGAGTTCGCTTACCCCACAGCTCAGCTTGTAATGCGTAGCCCCTGCAGGTGCCGCGATCTGCACCTGTGGATTGTAGGCTTCCAGCACCAGCCCCACGGCTCCAGTGGCCCGGTCGTAGCTTACACTAAAGGGTGCAGCAAACGTAGTGCTTAACGGACTGTTGGCATTAAAGTCAAAGCCGTTTAGAAAAGCCAATTCGCCATCGGTCAGGTTACGTTCCCCACGTACAGAGGTAGCATCCGTTTTGATGATCGCCAGCAATTGCGTAGTCAATCGGCTCACCACTTTAGGGTCCTTAGCCTGTTGCAACAGCACCTGCATCGAGTTGCGCAGCAGTTTCCCGCCTTTCCCGGCACGTCCAAATTCCGCCCCGTTCTCCCGGGTACGTTGAAAAGCAGGGTCGGTCGCAATACGCTTGCCATCTACACCTCCTTTAAAGCGGGCCATATGCCCATCTGCACTTTTGTAAAAGGCAATATCCCCGATAGTGCCCTTCAACTTGATAATTCCAGCTTGTTTAGCCATAATAAAAAAGATTTAAATTAGGTCACAAAGTAAACAGGCTTAAAAGCTGAAAACCAGCAGCATGGTACATCCGTGCCGATTTTGCCGAAAAGGTCACTTTTGGCCGAATCTGCCGGTATGAAAATACACAGCGTACGGTCACTTCGAGTAATGCTTGAGAACCTTAGTGCGAAAGAAGTGTATCGAGAAGTTTTATGAAGTCAGCAGTGGCAGTATTCAGTCAGCTGTCTCAGTGGGCAGTAGGCGGTTAGCGAACCTTATGCTGCTATTTGTTATTCCGGATTAAAGTACAAAGTCAGATGTACAAAATACAAATGAGCAACGCACGGTCACTTCGAGTAATGCTTGAGCACCCAAGTGCGAAAGGATTGTATCGAGAAGTATCACCGGATGAGATGCTGAAACACGTTCAGCATGACATTGTTCCCGATCTGCCTATCCATAAACGTTTCCGCGCTGCCTGTCCCAATGCATATAGGGAATGGTATCGCGTGATCAAATACTAGCGCCCTTCCTTCGAAGGAAGGGTTGGGGATGGATGTTTTCAAACGAAATCTTACCCCCCTCTAAATCTCCCTTCTTCCGATAGTTATCGGAAGGGAGACTTGGTTTTATTGACTGATGTTGAAACACACAGTCATTTCGACCATCGGGAGCAATCGCATCTTGTATCTCTCATCCTCACACCCTTTTCTCCCGAAGCTTCGGGAGAAAAGGGTGTGAGATCGCTCCTAGCGTCGAGATGACTGATTACCTTTAGTAAAATTCTTTTAAATACCCGAAGGGTTAAACGATTTTAATATCCCTCGGTTCAGAATAGCTGCAGGCAGCTCCGAAGGACAGGAGCGGTAGCGACGCGGAGCTGACAAGGCGATTTTTGCCTGATAAGGCAAAAAATTCCTAAGCGAGGGGCTCTTTTCTTTTGTTACTTTTCTTTGGAGAAGCAAAGAAAAGTAAAGAACAAAAATTGTAACTGACATTACTCAAACCGAGGACACGAGGCTCACTAGCTCCCGTAAAATAATAACCACGCGAGCTAAACCGACGTCAGGAGGTTCACGAGTTCCCGTAAAATAATAAACCCGCGAGCTAAATCGACGTTAGGAGATTCACGAGTTCCCGTGAAATAACAAACACACGAGTAAAGAAAATGATCAAAATATTATTAAAAGTAACTAGCATTCCAATGAGGGTAAACTGTGGCTCAGGCAGGCCAACTCCCAGTCAACTCCTAGGCATCCCCTAGGATAGTGTATGAAGAATGTATGAAAACAGCTTTTGAAAAGTCAAAATTTAAGAATACATTAACAAATCTAGATTTCTTTCTTTAATGCCCTAACCCAAAACAAGGAATCACAAACAACAAACACTCCCACTTCCTAGGGCTACCGACTAACAGCTATCCATTACAAGCTATAAGCTAATCTTAAAACCCCGAACAAAAAATAACGAAAAGAAATCAAGAATAACGAACCCTATAAACCAATCCCTAGTTTCTAGTCCCCAATAACAACTTTACCACAAACCACTCCATCCTATCGACTATAAGCTATCAGCTAATCTTAAAACCGAAACAAAAAACTCAAAACAAGAAACTGTAAACAGAAAACAACAAACAAAAAAAAGGACACCCAAAGGCATCCTTTCTTAAATGATCTATCGACCTATTAGCTAGTAGCTATATACTACTTAAAAACTTTTTTTAAAGCGTTCCCATAATGAGGGCTTTTCCTGCCCGTAGGCATAGCCGTATTTATTGCCATAGCCAAAATTGGCCGTGGTTACATCATTGATCACAAAACTGATGTCGTGCAATTTCCCGTCGTTTTGTGCGTCTACCGCAAAGTTGAGCAATTTTTTCTCGGTGTATCCGGCTCGCGTCATATACAGGATCAAGTCGGCGTATTTGCTGATCAGGAAGGTATCGGCTACCAGCATCGAAGGCGCCGTATCAACAATAACATAGTCGTATTGGGCACGGAGTTCTTCGATCATTTGCCCAAACTTGGCCTGGCGGAGTAATTCTGAGGGATTGGGCGGGATGCTTCCCGACAATAATAAATGCAATTTGGGATGAAACTTGGAGGCTCTAATCAAACTCTTTAGGGCATGGTCGTCATTGACCAAGTAATCACTCACCCCCAAGAAACTCTTTGATTCTGTATCGTAACGCTGCAATTGCGGATTACGAAGATCGGCCCCTACGATCACGACCTCTTTCCCGGTATTGGCCAGGGTCATCGCCAAGTTGATACTGGTAAAGGTTTTCCCTTCTCCTTTAACGGTAGAGGTGGTATAGATACAATAGCCTTTCCCCTCATTATTTGCATTGACCAGCAGGTATTGTAAGTTTGTGGTCATAATTCTAAAAGATTCTGCCAATACCGAACGGTCGTTCTCCTCAATAAGATCAGATTCTCCTTTGGCTACACGTGGCAACTCTCCAACTATAGGTATCTGACGTGTTACTTTTTCAATATCCTCGCGGCGCTCGATCTTATTATTCAATAAACGACGAATATAGATGACCCCAAAAGGAATGAGCAAACCCGCTAAGACAGCACCCAGATAGACGCTACGGCGATTTGGGGAAACCACCTGCGCGCCATATGGTGCATCGATGACTTTGGCCTTAGGTACACTGATCGCCGCTTTTAAGGCATTTTCTTCGCGTTTTTGCAATAAGAACAGGTAGAGTTCTTCTTTAATACCCTGTTGCCGTGCCTTGACGCGATATTGACGTTCGTTTGCCGGAACTTCGCGAATTTCATTGTCGATCTGCATTGCCTGGCGGTTCAAATCTTGCGCAGTAAGTCTAAGTGTATTACGTAAGGTGAGTAAGCTTTGTAAAATATTTTCTCTGGCTGTACTGATCTCGCTATTCATACGTAAGACCACCGGATTTTCTTCGGAAGACCCCCGTAAGATGCGGTTGCGTTCCTGAACTAAGCTATTGTATTCCTGAATGGCCGTGTTGACCGCAGACTCTTCGATCCCCATATTGGCCGGAAGCAATTTAGCATTGTCTGCATTTTGTACAAATTCGATCATCAATTGGATCAACTCCAGCTGTACGCCTACTTCCCTGCGCTGAGTCTCGTAACTCTTAGAACTTTCCAAAAACAACTCGGCTTCGCTTTCAATACTGGTGATGCGGCGTTCTTCTTTAAAATTTTCAATATCTCCCTCTACATCATCCAAATCGGCTAAAATGATATCCAAACGCTCTTCGATAAATTCTCCGGTACTTTTAGCTACGAGATTATCGTCTTCTATCGCATCTTTATTGTATTCAACAACCAACTGATCTAAAATATCCCGGGCTTTTTGCGGTACATTATCCTGCATACTCAACTGCAGTAATGAAGCTGTCTTATCGGTAAGCTGGATTCCTAAATTGGCTCGGTATTTATTGGCAGCCTGTTCATAAGAAGAAAAAGATATGGTAATCTCAAATACAGCATTGGCCGCCATAGCCTCAGAACTTGTCACTACTACAATAGCAAAGCCTAGGTCTATTGGACTGTCGAAATCCCCTGTTATGCGTTTTCCGGTGAACTCATTGTAAAACTCTAATCCACCCGAAGGCTTTCCGCTTACTTTAAAGCTCCTAGCCTTGGCCGGTAAGCCATTAAATTGCTCTGGATCAAATTGCACCATGTTGATCTTTACCGGAGCGTTCGTATACAATTCGACATCCTTAACATTTCCCGGGGCGGTATAGATTATGTTAAGATCCAGGGCTTTGACCACATTTACCATAAGCCCTCGGGATTTTAAAATTCCGATTTCATTAGCCATCGAATTCCCTGAACCGCTAGGTGTTATTCCTAGCTCTTCAAGAGCAATTAATTCTGAAGATGCACTATTATCGTCTTTTATAAGAATTGTAGAAAAGGTGGAATAAACAGTAGTCTCATAGCGCAAATACGTATAGGACAATATCAAAAGTATTAGCAAAGAAAATATAAACCAAGGCCAATAACGCAAATATTTATTCAGCTCTTCTCTTAAATCTAAGCTTTGCTCTGTGGTGGAATTGAGTTCGGGCATAATCTGGTTATCTGGTGAAAATTAGGGCTAAAGAAATGGCCACCGAAGCTAAGCCTAAGTAGGTCGATAAGGTACTTAAGATCCCGGCACGCTGGCGTTGACCAGCATTGGGCTCTACATAAACGATATCGTTTTGCTGCAGGTAATAATAGGGCGAGCTGGTGATGTTGGCGTCGGTCAAATCCAGATAATGGTAGGTCATTTTACCCTGTTCTGCACGAGCGACTAAAATGTTATTCCGTTTTGCCGTGATCAGGAGATCACCTGCTCCTCCCAAAGCTTCCGGTAGGCTCAACTGATTGTTGGTGGTGATCACCGGTCCCGGACTTCTAACCTCTCCCAAAACACTTACCTGAAAGTTTTGTATGCGTACGGTGACCAAAGGTTGTTTTAAATACGGGCGTAACTGGTCTTCGATCTTACGTGCCAGTTCGATATTGGTATAGCCCCCTACTTTGATACGCCCCAATTCCGGAAACATGATGGTGCTGTCTTGTTCTACCACATAGGTCTCTAGCTCAATGTTGGCTTGTGTAGCACTGCCTACTGCCAAAGATTTTGTCAAATTATAAGGCATGGCCGCCGCCTGTTCCGGGGCATTTACTCTTATAGTGATCGCATCATTGGGTTTGATGCGTACGGTGGCGTCTGCAGCTAGGATAGAGGACTGTACTTCTTGTGCATTCTCAAAGTACACCACTTTTTCCCTGGAAACACATGAATTTAGAAACAGTCCCAAAGCCATGACTATAAAAATATGATATCTGTAAAATTTTTGCTTCATTTGAAATGCAAGTTTGGGCAAATATAGTTTTTTTAACATGAATGCATGGATTTTAAATGAACTTCTCAGTAGGCCTTTTCTTCGCCTTGTATGGCGTTCAAGATCGTTTTGATGATGATCTTAACATCCAGCCATAAGGACCATTTTTCTACATAAAAAATATCAAGTCGGGTACGGTTTACGATATCGCTTTGTGCTACGATCTCTCCGCGGTAGCCTTTGATCTGGGCCAGGCCCGTAATCCCCGGTTTAACAAAGTGCCTTACTAAATATTTATCTACTGATGTCTGGTATTTTTCTGTGTGTAGTTCCATATGCGGTCTCGGTCCTACTACGCTCATATCCCCCAGCAAGACGTTGAAGAATTGCGGGAGTTCATCAATACTGGTACGTCTTAAGATGCGTCCGAGTTTGGTCACCCGCTTGTCGTTTTTGGTCATCATTATGGTATCGGCATCGGCGGTTGTGGTCATGGAACGGAATTTATAACACCAAAATACCTTACGATTAACCCCATGCCGCTTTTGCTTAAAAAACAGGGGTTCGTTAGAATCCAGACGCTGCAAAATAAAGATCAACGGACTCAACCAAGACAACACAAACACCATTACAAATACTGCAAAGAACACATCAAACGCCCTCTTGACCACCTTGGCATAAGGCGTTTCTAAAGGCAATTCTCGTAAATTGAGTACGGGTACATTATCATACAGCTCGATCTTCATCGCCCGGGTAAAGATCTCTTTATTATCAGGGATGATCTTCAGCTTGATCAAATTATTATCGGCATAAGCCATCAAATTGAAGAGCTGCGGCTGGGATAAACGCGAGGCAACACAAAAAACTTGTTGCACATTACTCTGTGAAATATAAGAAAAGGCTTCTTCAACTTTGCCCAAATAGGTAGGACTTTTAGAATGGCTGTTATCAAAATATCCTAAATACCGGTACCCCAGATCGGGCTCATCAAACACCTTTCTGATCTTTTTTAGGTTGCGATCCCGACCAATCACGACCACATTTACGGCATTCCCCCCCACTTCCCGGTATTTACCCCGCGCATAATAAAACAGAACGCGGTACCCCAGCAAACTTGCAAATAAGCCCAATAGTAAATTGCTGTGAAAACCAATCGCCCCCAAGGACGTATTACTTAAACTGAACCAGGCAAAGTAGCCCAAGGCAAACAGTAAATAGAGCTGAATGGGTTTATGGAAATTGGTAAAAAAACGTTCCTTCCTGGATGTGGGATAATAATCTATCGCATAAGCACTCATTAACCATGTTGCATTGAAGAACAGAATGGAGTTGCTGTTGAAATAGACTTCCGGGATAAACCATGCCAACACCCCATTTAACAATATTAAATGAATGAGTATGCTTATAGGGACTATGAGTTGTGAACGCTTCAAAAATATCGGTTATTTAAGTCTAAAAACTACTAATCAAACTTCTGAATTCGAGGAAGAATATATTGGGGTATCTTACGTCCTATCTTAAAGGCTAAGGTAATAACACCCAAAAGTGGATACTTCTTGATTATCGCTAAATCTTCTTTTGATTTCTTTTTTTGTAAAGCCGGCGTGGTGCTTTTCCCTCCCAAGCGCATCTTGACCAACCAATCGTTTATAAAATGGGTTTTTAATTGAGGATTGCTCAACCAGCGTAGCGTGATCTCATAATCGCTGGCGATACGGTATTGCTCTTCATAGAGACCATAATCCCTAAAAACTTCTTTTTTCACGTAGATAGTGGTATGCAAAGGTACCCAACCCCACTTGAGGTAACCGGATTTAAACGGCTTGGCTTTATAGATGCGCTTGACCATATCGGGCTGCTCCCGATCTACAAACATGCCATTCCCATAAACCATATCGGCACCGCTGGTTTGAAACCCCTGAGCTACTTCACTTAAAGTACGCGTTTTGGGGTAAAAATCATCGGAATGCAAAATTCCGATAATATCCCCTGTAGCCGCACGTATGCCTTTATTTAAGGCGTTATACAAACCTTTGTCTGGCTCTGAGATATAATACCCCAGATGTTCTCTATAGTCTTCAATAATATCCTGGGTCCCATCTGTAGAACCTCCATCAATCACGATGTGCTCCACGTCTGGATAGTCCTGTGCCCATACCGACTTGATGCAGGAGGCTATGGTGGCCTTGTTATTATATACGATGGTTATGACCGATATTTTCAAGTTTAGGCTTCTTTAAGAGTCTGATCAAAATAGGCAATGGTTTTTTCCAGACCTTCGCGCAACTTTACCTGAGATTCCCAGCCGTTGAGCTTTTCAAAAGCCAGAGAGGAATCGGGTTTGCGCTGTTTGGGATCGTCCTGAGGTAAGGGCATAAACTTGAGCTTTGACTTGGAGCCTACGAGATCCAACACGTTTTCAGCCAGTTCCAGCATGGTAAACTCTCCAGGGTTTCCTAAATTAACCGGACCGGTAAAGCCGGCTTCGCTGTGCATCATACGGTAAAAGCCTTCGATCAAATCGTCTACATATTGAAAAGAACGGGTTTGGGTTCCATCGCCAAAGATGGTGATGTCTTCGCCTTTTAAGGCCTGTACGATAAAGTTAGAGACTACCCTTCCATCTTCCGGATTCATTTTAGGACCATAGGTATTGAAAATACGTACAATTTTGATGTCTACTCCATTTTGATTGTGATAGTCCATAAACAGGGTTTCCGCACAGCGTTTTCCCTCATCATAACAGGAGCGCAAGCCAATGGGATTTACATTTCCCCAATAGCTTTCGGGTTGGGGATGTACAGCAGGATCCCCATAAACTTCAGACGTACTGGCCTGTAAGATCCGCGCTTTTACGCGCTTGGCCAGTCCCAACATGTTAATCGCCCCCATTACCGAAGTTTTGATGGTTTTGATGGGATTGTATTGGTAGTGTACCGGGCTGGCGGGACATGCCAGATTGTAGATCTCGTCCACCTCGGCATAATAGGGCTCTGTGACGTCGTGACGTACCAGTTCAAAATAGGGATTGTCTAAAAATTCGACAATATTTTTTTTGCTCCCGGTAAAATAATTATCAAGGCAAATGACTTCATTCCCCTCCTTTAACAGGCGTTCGCATAAATGCGAACCTAAAAACCCGGCACCACCGGTAATTAGAATTCGTTTCATATTTATATTTTTTTATTATGCTAAAAAGAGTTGATATCTATATATAACACTTTCTAAATTATTAGGATTTTCAATAAACTCTGAATCAAAACTAATGCCTCCTTTATATAATTTAGGGGCTACGAAGATTATTGTTGCATTTTCTAGAACCGCCATATGCAAAATTGATTTAGAGATATTCATTATACCAAAACGGGTTTGAATCTGTACAGTTTGATTATTTAATTGTGGCGTATCTATCAAAGCCGCTACTAACTCTCCTCGTCTTAAAGCTGTTTGTATTTTTTTTAGAAACATATAACTAGGTTGAATCTTATTTTCAAACTTACAACCAAAAATATTCTCAGTCTCACGCACTCCTAAAGTCACAGGGATTTTTATATTTTCTATTAAATACAAATTAAAAAACTTTAACAATAAGCTGTGATATCCTATCAAAATAACACCTTTTTTTTTCGCTAGTATAGATTTAAGTCTTTTTTCTTGTTTGAAACAAAAACTTGGTTTAATTGATATTTTTTTTAATGGCAGCAACAGCCAAATCAAGCTGAGAGGCACTCCCACTTCCAGCTTATATTTTGAATACTGTTTCTTGTCAATCATCAAAAATAATCTATGAATAGGGCTTATCAAGAATGCTAAAAAGGCTAAAACTCTAAATCTACATCGAACTGGAAAAGAACGAATTATTATCCTATAGAAATTACGCAATAAAGTAAATATCATTGTAGTCATAGGAAAATCACAATAGACTTTATAGTGAGAGGAGAGTAATAATAATTCCTAAAACAAGATACTTCAAAACCTTAAGAAGGCTTTCATTTGCAAATTGTATAATTCTAAACAGTTCCAACTTTGACTAGAATACACTTAAGTTAAAATTGCTAGTTAATTGAGGGTCCATACTTTATTTCATTTATTTTAATCTTAATCATATACTCATAAAAACCCATATTAACGCAATATATTAATCCTTGCTTACCTTCAAGAAAACCAAGATTAACTATATAGGCTTGAACAAAACGCAATAAAGGCCAACCCGGCAATCGAATTAACCAAGACTTTAAAGCAGGGTTACGTACACTGGTATTACCCGAAAATATGTCTTTAAATGGAGGACGGTGCTCAAGTCTTGCTATGGCTTCTTGGGTTGAATATTTGTTATGCCGGTTGATCCATTCTGCCCATCCTTTAGAAAAACTATAATGCAAGTATGGTTCTTTAATATATTCTATTTTCCCATCAACCACACCCTCCTTTTGACCGTGTCCAAAGTCGGTAAAACGCGCTCTTCCTTTTCTCAAAAGTCGAAATTGCCATTTAGGAAAATTATCGCAATGTTTCAACCACCTACCTTCCAACATCATTTTCCAACAACAATAATATCCAGCAATTTCGGGTGAAGCTTCTACAATTGTATTATGTAATGCATCTTTGAACCTGGACGTAACCACTTCATCAGCGTCTAAAAAAAGAACCCAATTATATTTTGTTTTTATAGAATCTAATGCGTGATTGCGCTGCTGTCCGAAACTCTTAAAATCATTGTGATGCACACACGCGCCGTAAGACTCCGCAATTTTAAGTGTATTATCAGTACTTCCCGAATCTAGAACGTGTATATCATCGCACCATTTTAGAGCATTGAGGCACATGGGCAGGTCTTGCTCTTCATTGAGGGTGAGTATAATTAAGGATACCATTGGTTAAGTTTTCAATTATCTTATAAAAACAAAATTTCCATTCGTGTCAGATATTAAATTTCATAATCGTAGCGCATTAATTGCTTTCCAGCTATTCGGTTAAATTCATTAATTTCTTTACTTCCTAACTCCTCTCTTTGTCGTCCTATACTGGAGTCATTAATCCTATCATTTAGTTTGGTAAACTGTTTAGATTTAGAACGGGGGTCTGATGTGCGCCTCATAGAATCTAATTGGTCTATTTCGAAATTTAATCCTAACTGGTCCATTAAATTCACAACTGTATCTTTTGGTGATTTTGCGAGATCCTCATATTTTATTGTAATAACACTGTCGCGGTATTTTTCTACGCGTTTAAGCGCTTTGGAGTAATAATGCGCAAATAATTTTAAAGTGCGACCTTGATAAACATTAGGATGCTTTTGGGCTGAACAAAAAGCATCTCTCCCATCCCTTACTATATGCACAAACTTAGCATTAGGAAAAGCTTTCACCAAAGTATCTAATCGCTGTATATGCTGAGGGGTTTTCTCAACGAATATTTGACCTTTATTTTCTGGTTTGTTCATCAAATATCTTACGCATTTATCAAAATAATCTACGTTATTTTTAGCTTCGAGTAGAAGAGATTTATTCAATGACTTCTCCAACCCAAAAGGGTTAAAATTTCCTGAAAAATAATTTTTATATGAGAATACAGCCGTTTCATTATGAATTGCAAAGAGTTTAGAGTGTGCTTCTAAAATTTTTTGTAAAAGGGTAGTACCACTTCTTGGAACCCCAATAATAAAAATCATTTCCAAATCACTAATCTGGCTGTGTCGCCTCCATTTCAAATTTTTTAATAAATACTGAGGCGTTTTCAAATGAGAGGTTAGAATATAGTATGTATTTTTCATTTCATTTAAATTGAGTAACTATTCTATAATTCGTTTTTTTATAAAGGAGACAGGATTTCCTCCCACTACGGTCCAAGCTTCTACGTTTTTAAATACTGCAGCACGTGCCCCAACAACTGCCCCATCACCAATACTCACGCCGGGTCCAACAAAAGCATCCGCAGCCACCCAAACCGAATCTCCAATAATGATGGGTTTACAACGCAATGGAAAATCAGCCTGCTCAAAGTCATGAGTGGAAGCACAGAGGTAACTTTTTTGTGAGATTATGGTATTTGCTCCAATTGTTATTAGCCCTTGATTGTAGCAATCTACTCCCGGGCCTAAGGTACTGTATGCTCCCATAGTCAAATTCCAAGGAGCCCAAATCTTTGCCGAGGCATATATATGGCATTTAGGATGCACTTTTGCACCAAAGCAGGATAACAAGAATACGCGATAGCGTTTAAATAGGCGTGTTGCAAAGGGACGAAAAAATAGAATATACACTATGCCCCAGAGCAAACGGCCTATTTTATTCTTAAGACCAAAATCAGATGTGTATTGAGATAAATCAGTTTGTTGATCAGCCATTGTTCGTTTCCTTGCTTGCTTCTGAGAGACCTTTAACTTGTTTTAGCATCTGCTTTGCTGCTGCCTCAATGGTAAAACAACGATTATAAACGTCAACCGCATTTGCTTTCATTTGTTCTTTTTGCTCCGAGGTATATTTATCAAACTCCTTTAAGGATGTATATGTGGCATTACACGTATCTTTAAATACAACCCCAGCCTTTCCTGCTTCTATTTCCCTCCAAATATTCACCTGATCGGAGATCAAGACAGGTACTGCGCAGGCTAAAGCCTCGGCAACAGCGATCCCAAAGTTCTCTTGATGACTTGGTAAAACAAAGGCTTCCGCGTGGTAAAATGCCCCCCATTTCTGAGCTCCTTGTAACATCCCGGGGAAATAAACATCAGGGCTATTTTTACTCAAGTTTTTCAATTCTTCCCCGTAAGCTGTATCCATGCCCGGACCTGCAATCACCAATGCCGGAAGGTTTGCTCTGTGCTTTTGAAGTTGGATATAGGCTTTAATCAACAGATCTACTCCTTTTTTAGGGTGTATTCTACTCAAAAACAGCCAATAGGATTTACCTCTCAGCTTTGGGCATATGCTATGAAATGCCTGTTCTTGTTCTGTCGTAGGTTTTGGGGGTGATTGAATACCATAACCAATGTTAAGTACGGCTTGAGGATTGTAGGGTACAAAAGTCTCTTGAGCTAGTCTTAATTCTTGTTCACAGGTAAACAAAACACCATCTACATTATTTACCACCCTATGTTCAAACAATTTCCAAAAAACACGATTGCGAAATGCTTTCCATTTTCGCTCGGGAGCTTTTTGAAAATAGGGATCTAACATGCCGTGGGGCATGACATAAAGACGTGGTATTTTCTTACCGGAGCTTTTTAATTTTTTCCACGCCTTATACGTTCCATAACTATTATATAACCATAAGCCATGGATAATAACCACATCATAAGCAGCTAAATGATTGCGGAGCCATGAAGACCATTTGGCACTATAACGATAGGGAGATTTTCCCGGTCCCAATGGAATGATCGTAAATTCGTCATTTCCTAAAAATTGAGCTGTTGGATCATCCAAACTTATTACTTCGGTAGATACCCCTAAATTTTTAAGTGCAGGTATGCTATTACGAATTCCCTGACACGGACCGCCTGAAGCAGGGTCCATAGAAGCTATTACTCTAAGAAATCTCACAATACAAAACCGGTTTTACGTTTAAAATATAGAGCTTCTTCCGGTAATGATTTGACGGGCCTTGCTGGCACACCGGCATAAAGTATCCAAGAATCATTATAATTCTTATTAAGTAATGATTTGGCCCCTAAAACTGAATAGTCTGGTAATATAGCCCCTCCCAATACAGTAACATTGGTACTCACAAAACAATAATTTCCTATAGCGATAGGTTTACTGTCCTGTCGATTGGCAAATACATCTATTGAATGGGTGAGAAATTGGCTTTGGTAGCCGGCAATCGTTGTGAATTCTCCTATTGTCAAACTGTTTGTACAATCCAAATGATGATTTTTAGTAATTGCGCTATGACGACCTAAAAGGAGTTGAGAACAACGCTGTGACTGATGCTGAAAATGTTTGGAAGAAGTACCAGTTGCAAAACCAGTAATCCAATTAGATCTACCGACGCTGCTGTATTCTTTTAGCTGGATACCATCTAAATGTACAGCCACATTGAAGTGCCCAATTTTACTATGTGCTTCCATAATCAGATCCCGGGGAAAGATCCACGACAAACCAATATAAGCTGTAGGGTGAATTTTATACCCAAAGAAAACCTGTAATAGCCTTCGTTTTAAAAACCAAGGCATAAAAACACAGAAAATCTGTACTATTTTTTTCATGCTTTATAAAGATCTAAGAACCGATTGATGATTTCCTCCTTTTCATAACGTTTAATATTCTGAAATCCTAATGCAATATACTCTTCTCTAAGATCAGTTTGTTGAAACCGGTCGATAGCCGAAGCGAAATCATCGGGGTTATTTGGGTTAGCGTAAAGTGCGGCCTGCCCTCCTACTTCCTGCATTGGGTTTAAAGCAGAAGTAATCACCGGAGCTCCACAGGCTTGTGCCTCAATGATCGGCCAACCAAAACCCTCTGAAAAACTAGGAAACACAAAAGCATGACATAAAGAATACAGCGCTACCAATTCTTCATGGTTAGGTTTTACTATTTCTACAACCTGATCTTCCAATTTATATTCCTTAATCACTGCTAAGAGCTTGGGGTCAATGGGTTGCCCAGCATAAACAATTTTACCCTTAAAGCGATCTGATCTTGCGAACATTTCAATAAGCATCTTTCGATTTTTACGAGGTAATTGAGATCCTATATGAAAGATAAAGGGCTCGTTATGGGGTATACAAAATTGCTCAAGCAATGTTCTGGCCTCTTCTCTATTCATCGGGGTAAATTCTGCATTGAACGTATTATATACAACTGCCCAATTGAAACTTTTCTGTGGGGTTGCCAATTCTAACAATTGGTCTAAGGTAAATTGAGATACCGCAGCAATTCGAGGTATTTTTGACAAGTTGCGAAGAATCCATTTTTGCAAAAAAACACCCATCCCCGTAGCAGGACAATAGGCATCCTCATACCCAAGAGCACCACGTATGGCCAAAACATCATGACAGGTAATTCCGGTATGCGCTTTTGGCAGGTAGAAACGGTAGGGAGCGTTGGAGTGATCGCAAATATGATATTTTACCGGAGTCCCTATAAAACGTATTCTTTTTAAGAGTAATGCTACCGGAGCAAGTATATATTTATCAATATAAGCTAAATATTTTCCTAAACCGTGCTGTGTAGAGCTAAGCAGTCTTCCAAAACATACCGGAGGAAACCAAATCGTTGTTTTGACACCTTTAGCAGATAAGTCCCGAGCCAAATTTTCTGCATACCGACGCATACTCTCCTGTTTATCCGGAAGGTAATTAGCTATCAAAAGAAATTTATTTGCGGTATAAATATCAGACATGTGTTTGTTTTTTAGTAGTAGCTAATATAAACCCTGCAAAAATTACTGCGAAACCTAGAGCGGTAGGTTGAGACCACTGTCCTTGTGAAACTAGAATTATGCCACTGCTAAATAACAGCCAAGATAATATGTACCCCTGACGAGACTTTATAAAAGCCTTAATAAACAATGAAATGGAAAATATCACTCTTAGAATAACTACAGCAAAACCAATTAGAATTCCTCTTTCCCCGATAATCCTGCCCCACTCACCTTCTGAAATCAAAAACTCACCACGGGCATTTAGCAAAACTGCACCTACATTACTTCCCAAACCTAGACCATATCCAAAAAAAGGTATGTTTTGAGTATTCAATGCTCGAACTAAACCTCCAAGAAACCTGTCTAAAAACACTCCTTCTAGGCCACCCTCAACTCTATTAGCTGAATCATATCGAGCTTTGAATGCTGCTACTGAGTCATTGAAAAAAGAAAAATTATTTAACAAAACAACTATAAAAAAAACTGCTGTAATACCTAAAAGAACCTTAAATAAAACTCGTGAATTTATATTAGGACTGAGAATAAACAAAATTAGAGTAAGTATAGATTGAAAAAAAACAGTTCTACTTATAGTTAGTGGAATTGCAATCAAGTATGATACAGCAGCTATATAAATAATACTTTTTTTAATAACTTTTTGCTTACCATTAAAAAGAAAGAATAATACAAATGGAAACATTAACCCATAAAAACTTGTTAAGCCATTAGTGAATGAAAAAGTTCCTGGCACTCTATAATAACCACCTGCTCCTGAAAACCCTGATCCACTTAAGTCGCCCGCCACTCCACGATTAACCCACGCTGACTGAGGACTAAAAAACTGCATCGCCACAAGTATTGTCATCCCGATTCCTATAAAAACAATAACTCTACCAAATTTTTCAACATCTTCTTTCCCTAAAACATGTCCAATTAAGAAAATCAAAGGAAAATGAATCAAAAGAATTCTTGTGCCATATAAAGCGACGGGTAGATTTCCATGACCAATTATTAATGTTACTATAAACGAAAAAAAAGTTAAAAGTACACCAATTTTTATATAGATGTTAGGTGTCCAGATCTTCCAATATATACCGTAAAACAATAGAGAAAAAGCAACTGGATCTCTAACAATTAACAACGGTGTAGATAATCCTGGAAGAAACCATTTTCGCAAAGCTCCTTCAAATAAAAGCAAATAGAAATATATCCAAATGCCTTTTTTTAAATATCTTATGTGCTTATCTTGCATACATAGTTTTTAACATTTAGATCTTAAATCAGTCAAAAGACGTTGCCCATAACTAGACATCGGATATAACTCTGCAGTTTTTTGAGCTTCTAAACCAATTTTTGAAATTGAATTTGGAGCTCTCAAAATTTCTTGCAGACAATCTATAATAGCCTTAGTGCTTCCAGGTTGCACAAGCCATCCGTTTTTCCCTTCAATAATATAGTCGGCACCACAAGTACGTGTTGTTGTTATCACTGGAGTTCCCTGTGCCATCGCCTCAGTAATTACCAAACCATAACCCTCGAACAGGGACGGAAATAATAATATATCATGGTTTCTCATTTCCTCAAGTACCTTATTGTGTTCTAACGACTCTATATATCTATGTTTTTTTAAGTTTTCATTTAATGGCTTACAATTAGCAACTGGTTTACGTCCGATAACCGTCAGACTTACACTATTAAACGCTTCCACGGCCTCAAACACATTGGCAATTCCTTTACGTTGCGACAAGCCTCCTACAAAAAGCAATTTAAGGGTTTCACCAGGATTGATAACTCTATAGTCTCGTTTAGAGTAAACCGGAGGAAAGCCATAAGGAACCACCTTAATAGGAGCCAATTTCCCTGGGTATGCTTGCAAAGTATATTGAGTAAAACTACTTGCTACATAGATCAAATCAGCCAATTGTAATTCTTTATCCTTACGCATAACTTTTTCATCAGAATCTTTAAATCCCGTAATTGTCATTGCCCACTCTGGTCTATTGTCACGTTCCTTATTCAAAAGCTCTCTCATTGCTCGCCAATAGCCTATTGGTAAATCATAAATACACGTCCCTCCAATTTCCTTTAACCGCGTAAAACTCAAATATGCGGCGTCTTCATAGGCATAAAGCGTATCACCCGCCTGTAGTTCTTGTGCTACAGATTTATCTAACTTTCTATTTACAGCATCTATACTAAATTGACCTTTCTCATGTCTAATAAGATAGGTCCAGCCAAAGCGTTGACCTAGGAGCCGTATAAACTCTTTAAAAGGCACCCTCTGTGTGACATTTAGAATTGAGGCATCATAACTCCTTTTCCTGAATTCTGAAAAAACCTGTAAAACCAAAGAAGAGTTAGACCAAGCGAGACAAGTATAAAATCGTTTTAAAGCCTTATTCTTAATTAAGCCTTCAAGTAGCCCCCGTACGTTCGCATTACCTGTAGCGTGTGATAAAATTATTTTATTTCTCAATTTAAAGTGGTGGTATTTTTTCTATTTTATCCTCTTCATTAATTAATATTTCTTCTGAGGTATGTTTTAATTCTTTCGGTCTCATTTTTGTGAATGGTGTTTCAAAAAATCGAAATACTAATGCAGAGCATACAATCGTTAAAGCCAGTCCAAAAATTTTAGATGTTAAATTTCCAATGAACGATAAACGATACTCTCTAAAAATATAATATCCCAAATAGAGTAAGGGAATATGACTCAAATATATAGAATAGGACCAAAGGCTAAAATTATAAATAGGCTTAGCCATAAACCTGAAAAGTCGTTTTGGCTTTTTCAATGTATTCATAAAAGGTATCATAAACGATGCTCCTAGCGGCACGGCTGTTAGGTATATAGGATTATACTTCATTTCGTGGTATGAAATATCATTTAACATAGCTATTATTCCCGGTGAAGCAATAAGCGCTAAACCCAATGTGAAGGCTATAAGAATTACATTTTTACTCATCGGTATCTGTACTGTGACAAATGAAACAAGAACACCATATGCAATGGCATCGAGTCGCGCAAAAGTAATTCCCCGGATCGCTCCTTCATCGTATACGCCAACAAAATAGTATCTAAGGCAGATTGCTGCCAGAATATATATCAAAAGAGTAAGCGCATAACATATCTTTTTTTGAAGTTTCAAACAAGACAAGCTAAAAAGCACTAAAGGAAAAGTCAGGTAAAACCATTCTTCGATACATAAACTCCATGACACACCAAAAAAAGTTCCATTAGGTGTAAAAAGGTTTTGACCAAAATAAAGATAGTGTACAAACTCGTTAACCTCAGGTATGCTGGCATAAACAAGGTAACTAAAAACCAGTGATACAATGAGAAACAAATAATAATTTGGTAGGGTACGCCACCATCTGCGTTTCCAAAAATTGAATAAATAAGCAAAAGACCAGCTTTCTGTTTGTGAAAAACTTCTCCAAAGTATATTCCCAATTAAAAAACCACTCAAGGCAAAAAATAATTCTACCCCCCAAAAGCCAAGAAATTCAATTTTCTGAGCAAAATGGGCTAAAAGCACCAGTGAAATAGCGATTGCACGCATTAAATCTAAGCCATAACTGCGTACAGCTTTTGTGGGTTCTCGTAAAATTTTATCCATATAGTTAAAGGTTAAAGAAACAGCTGTACCAGCTTTTTCGAATTACCGCCGCACTAAATTTTGAAGCATATAAATTTAATTGTTCTTGTCTGTTTGCCTTACCCCTTTGTAAATTTTCAACAAAATTCAAAACAGCAGCCTTGTAACCGGAATAGTTCAAATCAAAGGGGATTACAACAGTCTCATCCTTATTTTGAGCAATATCAGGTATACCTCCCCTGTTTGTTGCAAGCCACGGCAAACCCGCACTCATAACCTCCAGAAGGCTAATGGGCAGACCTTCGGGGTGTGTAGACAACAAGATAAATGCATCAAGAGCGCAAACTGCCCGCTTCAATTCAACCACTCCGCTAAAGGCTCCATGGTAGTCTAGATTTGGGAAATCTTCGAAGTAAATTTCTGAGTATTGAGGGTCAGCTCCCCAAATGTGAAAGCGTATATGTTCACAATCTTTATCCAGGCTCATTTTACTTATAAGTTCAATTCCCTTTTCCTTTATAAGCCTTCCAAAGTATCCTAAATGAATATGATACCCCTCTTCTTCTTTTGTTCTAACGGAACAAGGCCCTAGATCTCTCGAAAAACAGGGAATCGAATCAACAGCTCGATTTAAACTACTAGACATTGCCCTGGCATTGGTCTTTGAACACGCAATGAGCGTATCTGAACACTTTAAAGCCTTTACATAATAGGTACCCCACGTTCGTTGATCTGCAAGATCACCTGCTGTATGATGATGATGCACCCACTTCGTGTATTTACTCAATTTTGAACAGATATATATTGAAGATCCCTGCCCATTTGTGTAAAGAGCATCATAATTTGTGTCCCTGGTTCTTAATAATGCTTTTATAAGCCACAAGTGATTGTACAACGATCTTGACGTTGTTCTATTTAGGACGAGTCGTCTACAGGATTTCTTAAGTTTATGTTCAAGATCAAGGTTCATTTGAAAATTGGGAACCAACAAATCAATAATTACTCCTTCTTCTGATAATTCAGATATAAATTCCAAAATATGACTTTCGATTCCTCCTCTGGACATCAGTTGAGTAACATAAACTAAAACAGTTTTTGGCTGGTTTTCAGACACTGTAAACTTTTTGCAATTGCTCTTTTTTAACTCCAACGGTAAGCATAATTTTAACTGCCAGTCTATACAATTTAGCATTTCGCTTACTGGATCTTCTAATCTTTTTATAAACCGGCTTATTAGAATGCTTTATGATATTACGCCCTTCCGCAACAGAATCTTTGGCAATGGCACTTAAGATGTTCTTACGGGCTGCTAATCGCTCGGTATCTACAGCTGGTTGTTGCAAGACATCTAATCCCAAAATATCTTTAAAGGAATATATAGGCATAAACTCCCGAACCGTTTCCAGCCTAGGATCTCCCGGGTTGGGATGTATTAAGATCACATTGGCTCCCATGCCCAGACAAGGCAACGTACAATGTATTTTTGTGGTGACAATAACTTCGGCTTCACAATACCGTTTTAGCAACGTATTCATTTGCTTTTTACCTTCAATAACATAATTATCAAAACTACCCGTGGTAAACTCAGGATCGTGAGAAACACGTTTCAGTGATTTTCCTAAGAGAAGCTCTATTTTTTCTTTCACCTCTTCCGGTATTTGATGATCGACATTATCTACAAGTAAGGCCTCACCAGTTATATTTTTAATTGGAGCTCTTTTTTGAGTAGTTACCGTAAGACACCCTGAATAATAAGCCGGTATTCCCCAGCCCAAAAATAATTTTTCGGTTTTCCGATCCCTACATCCTATAGGAGCGTGCTCCTTAAAATGATCCCTTATTCGCTTAATTTTCAACATTTTAGAATCTGCGATATGTACCGATATATACAAGGGAGTAACATTTGGTGGTGGTGGAAACGAGTCAAAATTATGCATGTACCACCCGTTCGCCAGCAAAAATGCATCTTCCTCAATTTGCAATTCACGCGTAGCTTCACGATCGACAGGCTGAGCATCTTCCGGAAGAAATGGCGCTGCAACCATGCCTTGCAGGACATCGCCTACATTATTACGCAAATCTCCCTCAACCAAATAATAATATTTCATATGTTTAAAAATAGATAATGAGATCAGGCCATAGTTCGATAATGGCTCAATAAATCAAGTGCCACTTCTTGCACTAGTTGTTTAGGCTTTCTAAACTTCAAATCAATATGTGTATCATCTAAAAAAATCAGCTGTTCACTATACCTCAGATCCAAAAACTCATTTTCATTAGGTGATTTATTGCCCTTTATAATTATTGGCAAGCCATGTTCTAGCATCGCGATGCTCGAGCCACTTTTCCCCAACATATTTAAATCTGCTCGTGACAGTCCCAAATGGGATTTTAGAAGAATTTCGGAAATCTTTTCGGCAGGCAGAAGACCTTCATCGACTATGGAAAATCCCTCCAAATAACTATATATCAAATTCACAGCCGCTGCTTTATAAGGGCCGCCATTTCCCATGATGATGAATACTTTTCTTGATTTGGGGTAAGTACCGCCAATTTTCTTAATGAGTTTAAGCTGCTTTGTAAAAAGGTCTAGTTCTGATGTAAAACTACCAAAATGAACAACCTGCAGGGTATCATTTAAATCTGCTCTGCCTCTTTCTCCTGTTTTTGAGATAGGTATGTTTCCAAATACCGGAGAAATCTTGGTATGGTAAGCATTTAATAAATCTCTGTATAAAGGTATAGAGGTTGTAGTAAATGAAACCTTAAGTAAACGTATAAGTATTTTTACGATAAAACGCTGTACATTTCTGATTATCAAATCTTTGATATTCAGACTGTGATTAGTACCTATCCAAATCTCATGAAACATGATATGCCACTGGTAAGCCCTATTAATTTTATTAAGGACATAAATCAAATTAAACGGAATACCCTTTTTCTGAAAAGCGTAAGGCCCATATTGCAGACTAATAATGTCAGGCTCAAAATCAGTGATAAATACATCAGCCTTTTTTATTCTAATCTGTTGAGACTGTTGCTTCGAAATTCTTAAAACTTGACATTCGAAATTGTTAATATCTACAGACAAATTCTCAGACTCTCTGAGGTCTTCTTTATTGGAATCGTATAATGACAATAAAGCTATTTCAACTCCCTGTTTACAAAATACACTAGCCAGCTCTTTTGTATAATCAGCTCCGCCATTTCCACTTTCGAGCGAGCCACTAATAAATAGTACTTTCAAAATATCCTTTCTAAACTCTTAATCCTATTTGGCGAGCCGGCACACCGCCCCAAATTTCATTTGTTCCAATATCCTTGGTTACAACAGCACCTGAAGCAACTACAGCACCGCGCTTAATTGTAACCCCTTTTAGAACAATCACAGCGCTACCTAGCCAAACATCTTCTTCAAGCACAATGGCTTTTTTAGTTTCTGGCTGCAGTCTCATAAGCTGCTCTGGATATATACCATGATTGTGATCAATAAATTTACAGCCTGAAGCTATAAGGCAATCTTGTCCTACAACAATGGAATCACTAATATTGAACTCTACACCCTGTCCCAAAAAAACATGATTTCCAATCTGTATAGGTGCGGTTTCGGAAAAGCCACCAGAGTACTTGATTCTTAACCCTTTTTCTACAGTACAATTATCTCCGATTGATATAACCTGTTTTTGTTTGATAAGTAATTTTCGGGATACGATTAGGTGTATATAAGGTAATAATGTATTCCTACCGCTTTTAATGCCTTTGATACTACCAAAATTCAACAAATGACAGAAAAGCGAGCTTATCTTTCTAAACAGGAAGTATAAATTAACAAAAATAATTCTCATTTAGAATATGCTATCCTGATATAGAGATTTAAAATTAAGACTTAGGTTTAAGAGTTTAATAATTTCTTGATTTTTGCATTGATTTTCCAAAAACGAATTTTATTACGGAATAATGGAAGAAAACCCTTTGGTAACTTATATTTTTCAGAAAGCATTTTTATACGCTCATGTTCAAAACGATAACCTAAACCTTCAGCAAACTCTAAAATATCCGGGTGATTTTCATAAGCTTGCCACTCATCACTTATTGGAAAAGTTTCTTTAACAAATGTTGCCAACTCGTTTTTTTCGACATTCTTAACGACAAAGTCTTGAGGTTCTAATCCTATAAAATGCAGTAACTCCTCAGTTCTCTTAAAACTGAATACTTCCTTGGATTCAATAACTAAAGAGGAAACCTGTGGGTTTCGTTCTCTAAACTCGAAAGCTTCCTTGTATACCACACTCCACCAAAACATACACTTTTCAAAATGATTCATTTGGCTCCATTGATTTTTCTTTTCCGGAAAGATGGTATATGGGTCAAAGGGAGAAACCTCATGAGCATCATCATAAAAAGTATCAGGATGATAATTCCCCATACTAGCTCTTGAAAAGGCAAAGCTAATAGGGTCTCTGTGCATAATAACAATTTTTAATTGTTCCCCAAATACCTTGTGCAACAGAGGTGCTAAATGATAGGACGTCCACCCGGTCTCAACCACATGACGTCGTTCTAACTCATATTCCCAGTTTCTCACAGCCTGCATAATAGACTCATCCTGTAGTAAAGCTTCTAAACGCTTTTTTTCATAGGCTCTATTGTTTATACGTGGCTTAGAAAATTGTACAGGGATATCTTCATGAGCCACATAACAGACATCCGAATAATTCTCTGTCAATAAATAGGAAAGAAAAGAACTTCCACTTCTTCCTGCATTCAGAACTAGGACAAAATTATTCTCCTCTTGTTTTTTATCATTCAAATCCAATTCTTTATAGAAATTTAGGCCTCAGTCAAAATGTTTAACAAAAAGCGTAAGTTTATTTTTCAAATATTAACAGAAAATTATACCAATTCTTCAGAAAAAAAAATCTTAAACCATTTTTAAATCTAAAACGGTATAACTGCTTGAGTTCATTTTTAAAAAAAATTAAAAACGTACGAAGTTTACCATATAGGGACTTTTCCGTTGGGTATTTAGAAAAAAAGTATTTGCCCGAAAGAAATCTCTTTCTACAAATATCTAATGATTTTATTCTTCTCCAAGGATGGATAACTATAGCACTTGACAAAAATTTTACTTTGGTTACATCCAAAATTCTTAAATAAATATCCTTATCCTCATTTGCTGGAAATGGAAAATTCTCATCAAAACCTCCTATACGATTGAAAATTTCTTTTTTTATAGCAACATTACAAGTCCAAAAATGTCCTCCAGTCAAATTTAAAGGAGACTCTTCATCATATCTTTTTTTCTCCCTATCAGCTATAATTTTGCCTTCATAAGCCCCGATATTTTCATCACTATTCCTTATTACATCAATATAGTTCCTCAAAATATTTTCATCTGGTAGGCAATCATCATCAATAAATACCAACCAATCAAATTTTGATAATTTAGCTCCATGATTTCGATTTGCTGCAGGCCCCCTGTGAGGGCCTTCTGTCCATAGAGCCCAAGGGTAATTTTCTTTAATAAAGCTTTTTGCAGTAAAATCTTTTGAATCGTCGGTTACTATTACCTCGTAAAACGAGGGGTTTAAGGATTGCTTAATTGGTTTTAATCGCTCCAAACATTCTTTAAGTAAATCATTTCTCTTATATGTAGGTATTATTACTGAAATCATTTCTATAATCTTAAGAGATATTTATTTTTTTTATAAATTTAGCGGGTACGCCAGCCCAAAGCTCGTTTTCAGGGACATCTTTAACAACAACACTACCAGCACCAATAACACTGTTATCCCCTATTTTAACACCAGGGACTATACTCACGTTCATAGAAATTAATACATTATTACCTATTAAAACTGGTTTGGAATATTTAAAATCTTCATGCATATCTCTATGTCGATCATCTGTGTTTAAAATATGATTATAAGAGGATATCCCTACATTACTTGATATCCAACAATTTCGACCTATAGTAACATTAAACCTACCATATATAGTAGTATAACTTGATATAGATGTGTTGTCGCCAATACTGATATTCTCAGGATTCAACAAATGAACATTATGAGATAATATTATGTTGCTTCCACAATAGTTAAGATCACGTTTAATTTTTGATTTCAAGGCAGCATCCTTCATTTTATCAAGTTTAAGAAGAACTCTTAAAAAAAAATCAGTCAACATATTGCATTCTATTAATCTTCAAAAAAATATAGACAGTATTAAGTATAAACATTATAGAAGAAACTATAATATTTATAGAAATCACACCTACAAGCGTAGATATATCTATCAAATATATGCACGCAGATAGAGTTACAAAATTTATGGGAATATAAATATAAGGCTTCATCATCCAACCCCGTGAGACGTACAAGCTGTAAGCAAATGATGAAAGCAGAGACATTCCATTGGCTAAGAACAAAAAGACTACTTCCTGATTCAATTCACTATATTCATCACCTAAAAACCATAATAAAATATCAGATACCAAATAAACTGTTAAAACAATAGAAAATACTAAGATTATTGCTCCAAATAGAATAATTCTTGCTCTATTTCTAAGCAATGACTTTTTTTGAGGCAATCTTGCAAATCTCGGTGAAATAAGCGTTGTGAACATAACAGTAAATACCGTGGTAGTTAATGTTAACCTGCTAATAGCTCCTAATTCAGCTACTTTTTCAGAATTCCCAAAAAATGAAATTAACCATATTGAAATTTGACTATAAAAGCAAAAATACACTGACGCTGGCATAATTTTAAGTACGAATGACAAAATTTCTCGTTTTACATCCTTGTTTTCAGCTACGCTATAATCGACATATTTTGAACTAATTTTCTTTAATCTCAAATTCCCAAATATTCTCGAAATACCATCTGCAGTAAGTACAACGAATGTGAACGGGAATAAAAATGCAAGTGTTAGTATTAAAGTTAAACGTCCTAGACTTACAGCAATTTGATTTTTTTGGAGAGGCGGAATGTCTTGATGAAGTTTTAATGGTATTTGATAGATTTTATCCGAAAGTGAGGAATAGAAGGCAGGAATTACTGCTAAAGCTATCAAAAGAGCTGTGAACCAATTTGCATTATTTTGTAAAAGCAAATAAATCAAAATAGGTAATGCAATAATTAAACTTCCGATAGCAAACTGCTTTCTTAAGATCAAGCCAGTCCTTGCAATGGTGCTTAAGTGAAGTTTATCTTTAAAGAATCTCCCACCTTGAGCAAGAACCGCTTGAGAAATCCCGCCATCAGCCAAGATCGTCATAGTTCCCAGCATGGTATTAGCTATAGTATACAATGCATATTGTTCTTTAGGTAGAAGTCTTATTACTAAAATACCTCCTAATAAACCAACAAACTGTATCAATAATTGAGAGCCCCCTGTAACACTTACAAGTTTGCTCCACCCTAAATATTTATCTTTATTAATTTTAATATCTATTTTTTACTATATATTCTATTTCACTAAAAACCAATTATTCAACAGCTGCTCTCGGTTATACCGCATCTCTTGTTTGTTTTCCCAGTCGATGACCTGCTTCCCGGCATAGCTGCAAATCGCGTTACCTGCAGCGGTATCCCATTCCATAGTTGGCGCAAAACGCGGGTAACAATCGGCCACACCTTCAGCGACCATACAGAGTTTTAAGGAGCTGCCTTTAGAGATCATGGCCACCTTACCGTGTTCCACTTCCAGACTTTTAATATAGTCTAAGGTTTCCGGAGACAAATGGGATTTACTGGCTACTGCCGTATAAGGGCGCTGCGGCTGTTCAAGCGGGAGTTGCAATCCTGCATCAAGCGCCGTTTGCAATTCGGTTTCCGGCGAGATCCCGATCGCTTTAAAGGCTCCCATCCCCTGAGCCGCATAAAACAACTCTTCCAATACCGGTACGTAGATCACACCCAATATGGGAACCTGCTTATGCACTAACGCGATATTTACCGTAAACTCCCCGTTCTTTTTAATAAACTCCTTGGTCCCATCTATGGGGTCTACGATCCATAAATATTTCCAGTCCTTTCGGGTCTCATAGGGGATAGCTTTCCCTTCTTCAGAAAGCACAGGAATTTCGGTTTCTTCCAAATAGGACATTATGATGTTGTGACTGGCGGTATCGGCTTTGGTCAACGGAGAGTCATCACTCTTAAAATCTACATCAAAATCTTCGTTATGGTAGATCTCCAAAATGCGTTCTCCAGCTTTTAACGCTGCTTCGATCGCAGTATGTAATTGTTCTGTTATATTCATGAGTTTGTGGTTGGTGGGTTGTTGAATGCTTTATTAGGGATTGGGGTTAGTTGATGGGATTTGGTGGTTAGTGGTTAGTGGCTGGGTGATGGAGGTTTGTGATTAAGTGAATTTTTCAGCTTGATCAAAATTTAATCTTTTAGTTTGGTGTTTAAGTATTTGATGTATCCATTAATTAATCTCAAACAGGTCGAGGTTTGTTTTCTTATTTCCAGAAGTTGTTCTGATGAAATATAATTATAATGACGCGCCTCAATAGTATGGTCTAAAACTTCGGCAACTGAGCCACGAGCAATAATCATAAATCGAATACTATCTTTTCTATGATGCCGCCCCCAACCTTCTGCAATATTTGCTGTGGTGGAACGTGCCGCTCTTAAAAGCTGGCTATATAGTTCAAACCTTTCAATTTTAGGAAGTTGAATTAAAATATACTTCCGTACATACTCTTTTAACCGGAAACACTCCTTCCAGCATTCTAACTCTTCAAAATTTCCGTACAAAGCTATTTTTATCAATGGAACTATTGCGATTGCAAATCGAGGAAATTTGAAACATCAAATTATTCTCTTTAACCACTAACCACGAACCCCATTTACCAGTCCCCGAAAATCAAATCACCATCCCTGCAGCAACGGTCTCATTAGTACTTTCATCGATCAGGATAAAACTCCCCGTACCTTTATTCTGATTGTATTCGTCTACTAACAACGGCTTGGTAGTACGCATTTTTACCCGAATGATATCGTTCATACCCACCGTATCGTATTCTTCCTGACGGTGTAAGGTATTGATGTCTACCTTGTACAATACCTGCTTGATCATCGCACGAGCTTCTACGCTTGTGTGTTTGATCGCATATTTGGCTCGCGGACTCATCACATCATTATTCATCCAGCACAGCATGGCTTCTATATCCTGTTGTGGCTCCGGCTGATTATGCTCACGTACGATCATATCCCCTCTGCTGATGTCGATATCATCTTCCAGATTGATGGTTACCGATTGGGGTGGGAAAGCTTCCTCCAATTCTTCTTCACCCAAGACAATAGACTGGATCTTCGATTTAAAGCCTGAAGGCAATACCATCACCTCATCGCCTTTTTTAAAGATGCCACTGGTTACCCTACCTGCATAACCGCGGTAGTCGTGAAATTCATCACTAAAAGGCCTGATGACATTTTGAACCGGGAAACGGCAGTCTACCATATTGTGATCACTGCTGATATGAATATTCTCCAAGGTACCGAGTAAGGAATCTCCTGAAAACCACGGCATGTTATCAGACTTATCTACCACATTGTCCCCGTTTAAGGCAGAGATCGGGATAAAGCGTACATCTTTGATCTTGAGCTTGGAAGCAAAACTTTTATACTCCTCAATGATCTCATTAAAACGTTCCTCTCCATAGTCTACCAGATCCATCTTATTGACGCAGACCACGATGTGTTGAATTTGCAAGAGCGATGCAATAAATGAATGGCGTTTGGTCTGCTCGATCACTCCCTTACGCGCATCTACCAAGATCAAGGCCAAATTGGCTGTTGAAGCCCCGGTGATCATATTGCGGGTATATTGCACATGGCCCGGCGTATCGGCAATGATAAATTTGCGTTTGGGTGTCGCAAAATAGCGGTACGCCACATCGATGGTGATCCCCTGCTCACGCTCGTCTTTTAAGCCATCGGTAAGGTGCGCCAGCTCTAAGTGACTAATTCCTTTCTTTTCTGATATCTTTTGTAAGTTGTCAATTTGATCTTCGTAAATAGACTTCGAATCAAACAGCAATCTTCCTATCAAGGTACTTTTACCATCATCTACACTTCCTGCAGTAGTAAAACGTAATATCTCTTTTTCTTCGTGTTGTAATCCCATTGTTTGTTGCTTAGCTGTTTAGAAATATCCTTCTTTTTTACGATCCTCCATGGCGGTTTCTGAGCGTTTGTCATCCGAACGATTGCCACGTTCGGTTTGGCGCGCGATCGCTACCTCTTCCAAAATAAGCTCTAAGGTATCGGCTTCTGATTCTGAACCTCCGGTGATGGTAATGTCTCCCAAGGTACGGAAGCGTATTTTCTTGGTTACCACTTCTTCTTTAGGTCTTAGGCTAATGAACTCCGAATTGGGGATCCAGGTACCTTGTCTACGGATCACTTGACGCTCGTGTGCAAAATACAACGAAGGAATGGCGATATTGTTTAAGGTTAAATACTGCCATACGTCCAGCTCGGTCCAGTTGCTGATAGGAAATACCCTGAAGTTCTCCCCCATATTGAGCTTTCCGTTGAGCAGGTTCCATAATTCGGGACGCTGGTTTTTAGGATTCCATTGCCCAAAATCATCGCGATGCGAAAAGAAACGCTCTTTAGCCCGGGCCTTTTCTTCGTCTCTTCGACCTCCTCCTATACAGGCATCAAACTGATTATCTTCAATCGCCTCCAAAAGTGTGGTTGTTTGCAATTTGTTTCGGTTGGCATCTATCCCGGTCTCTTCTTTTACCGAACCGCTCTTGATCGAGTCTTCTACCAAGCCTACCACCAAATTGGCGCCTAGCTTTTGCATCAGCTCATCTCTAAAAGCGATGGTCTCGGGAAAGTTATGCCCGGTATCTACATGTAAAAAAGTAAAAGGGATCTTGGCCGGGTAAAAGGCTTTACGTGCCAGTTCGGTCACTAAGATCGAGTCTTTCCCTCCGGAAAACAAAATGGCCGGGTTTTCAAACTGTGCTGCGGTCTCCCGCAAAATGTATATGGCCTCTGCCTCCAGTTCCTGCAAATGCGATAATGCGTATTTTCTCATAATGTACTGGTTAGTTTATCGTTAATCACGTCCCAGATCTGCTGTACACAGGTCTGAATATCATCTTCATGGGTTTTAATTTCAATATCCGGATGTTGCGGCGCTTCAAAGGGCGCAGAAATCCCGGTAAAGTTAGGAATTTCTCCGGTTCTTGCCCGTGCATACAAGCCTTTAACGTCCCGGGCTTCACATACCTCCAGCGGGCAATTGACATAGATCTCTATATAATCTTCTCCCAAAATATCTTTAGCACGTTGGCGATCCCGCTCCATAGGTGTAATAAAAGCCGTGAGTACCACGGTGCCGGCATCGGCAAATAATTTACCCACCTCGGCGATCCTGCGTATATTTTCAGAACGCGCTTCGGCGGTAAAGCCCAGGTCTTTATTAAGCCCCATGCGGATGTTATCACCATCTAAGGTGTAGGTATCTATCTGCTGCTCGTATAAGAACTTTTCCAGTGCATCACTTACAGTAGACTTGCCACTGCCCGAAAGCCCTACAAACCACAAGACTAAAGCCCGGTGCCCTTTGCGCTGTGCGCGAGCACTGCGGTCTATATTATACTCTTGTTTTTTTACATTGGTACTTGCCATAGTCTAAGTATACATAAAATTAAGGTAGCCCCAGATCACGCCTAAATAAATCAAGGTAAGCGGGGCTCCTGTTTTAAAAAAATCTTTGAAGCGATAATCACCGGGCGCCATGATCAACAGATTGGTCTGGTAGCCTATAGGCGTCATAAAGGCCGCAGAAGCCGCAAAAGCCACTGCCAGAAACAAAGCCTCTGCAGCAATACCGGTCGTACTACTGATGGAATAGGCTAAAGGAAATGCGATCGAAACTGCTGCCACATTAGTAATGAACGAAGTGAGTAAGGTAGTAAAGAGCATCAAGCCTAAGACCACCCCATTAAACCCGTAGGGCAATACAGCGTTGAGGATCCAAGAAGAGACTTCGTTTGCCAGCCCGGTGCTCATAAACACTTCTCCTACCAAAAGCGAAGCCACCAAGATCACAAAAAGATTGAGGCGGAACTCATTTTTGATCTCCTGTACCGAAGTAAATCCCAGCACTACCGCTAAACTTAAGATCAAGCCGAGTGTCAAGAACAGATCTAGCTGCACTACCAGCGCAGCCGTTATAATCCCTACAAGCCCCAAGCCTAATTTGACCTTTTGAGATACGGGTTGCTGTTCTTGCGTGACATTAGATAAAATGTAAAAATCGGCACGTAAAGCATCGGTCAAATTGATATGCGGTACCACGATCAAAAGATCTCCGCTTTTGAGTTGCAGTTCTCCAATGCGCCCACTTAAATCTTCACTGTTGCGGTGTACTGCCAAAATAGTCGCCCCATAGCGCTGTCTAAAATTCGTTTCATTAACCCGTTTCCCGTCCAGAGAAGAATTGGTAGGGATGGAGATCTCTACAAATTCCACCTTGTTTTCATGTGCCAGGCGCTTTTCGGCTATAAATTCGAGTTTACGTTCTTCGGCGTTGATCTGCATCACATCGGTGAGGCTCCCCGAGAAGATCAGTCGGTCTCCTTCCTGTAGGATCATATTGCGCGAAGCCACCACTTCAAAGCTGCGGGAACCTCGTATCAACTCGATCAACGAAACCCCTTTGTATTCTTTTAAACCGCTTTCTGACAAAGACAAGCCAGAAAGTGTGGATGCCGCAGGAATCTTAGCTTCCACAAAATACTTGCGCACAGCATCCCGCTTTTTTTTAAAATTAAAAGCCCGCTTGGGCAATAAATAGTAGCCCAAAGTCATCAGATAAAGTACGCCCGCAATAACGACCAAACTACCGGGCAAGAGAAAATCTGCAAAACCAAATTCTGGTAAGCCACTTGCAGAGATCAAGCCATTGAGCACCAGGTTAGTCGAAGTTCCTATCAGGGTAAGCATGCCTCCTAAAATTGCCGCAAAGGAAAGCGGAATCAACAACTTGGAGGGTGCGATCTCGTATTTTTCTGCCATCTTCATCATATAAGGAATCAAGATGATGACCACCGGTGTATTGTTGAATACCGAAGAGATCAAGGCGACCAGGATACATAAAACGCCCAGAAACAAAATGGGGGAGCGAATGCCTCCCAATATCCTATCTAAATAAAGATCTAAGTTCATGTTTCTATTGATGGCTGCCGATAGCGCCACCACGATAAAGATCAACAAAACGCTTTTAGTGATCGCGGCATTTAAAATGCTTTCCACTTGAATATAGCCACAGATCAAAAACAACAAAACAATACCTGCAAAGACATAAGAAGGGTTGCGTTTGCCTCTTATAAGTGCAAACACCATCCACACGAGACTTACTCCCGTAATATACAGGTCATAGGTCTCGGTAAATGCGTAAAAGCTTTCAAGCATTTAGCTTTGGGTATACCAGTTATACATACGCTCGATTCCCTGAGGTAGTGCAACTTCGTGCCGCCATCCCAAGGCATTTAGTTTAGACACATCGGTGAGTTTCTTCATCGTTCCATCGGGTTTATCTGCATTAAAATACAACTGCCCTTGAAAACCAATAGTCTCTTTAATCAGAGCTGCGAGATCTTTAATACTAATATCTTCTCCAGTACCGATATTGATGTGGGTGTTGCGCACCTCGACTGCGCTCGGTGTGACATCCGTAAAATCCCGGTTTTCCATTATAAACACACAGGCATCAGCCATATCTTCACTCCACAGGAATTCCCGCATGGGTTTGCCGGAGCCCCAGATCTCGACCCTCACCTTTTGCGCAGCGTTGGCAGTCTCAGCAGGCAGCTGGCGGTTAATTCCATACTTTTTTAGTAGTGCAAGAATCGTATCTTTATCAGCACTACCATCTACCCCTTCAATGGGCAGCTTGTTCAGATCGGCCCTCAGGCTGTCCCAATCTCCATTCTCCAGTGCTTTCCCCAAATGCATTTTACGGATCAAAGCGGGTAGCACATGGGACTTTTCTAAATCAAAATTATCATTAGGGCCATATAAATTGGTAGGCATTACTGAAATAAAATTGGTCTCGTATTGCAGATTGTAACTCTCGCACATCTTGATCCCCGCGATCTTGGCGATCGCATAAGGCTCATTGGTATATTCTAAAACATCGGTCAACAGGTATTCCTCTTTCATCGGCTGTGGGCATGCTTTGGGATAGATACACGTACTCCCCAAAAACAATAATTTTTTAACCCCATGCACATAAGCCTGATGTATCACGTTGTTCTGGATCATCAAGTTCTCATAGATAAAGTCGGCTCTATAGGTATTATTGGCTACAATCCCCCCTACTTTTGCTGCAGCCAGAAATACATATTCCGGCTGTTCTTCCTTAAAAAACGCAGCAACCTGAGCTGCATCTCTTAGATCCAGTTCGCTACTGGTACGATACACCAGATTGGTATATCCCTTTTCTTTAAGGTTTTTAACAATAGCAGAACCTACTAATCCTCTATGCCCGGCAATATAGATCTTGGCCTCTTTACGCATCTCTTCTCTATTCAAAATAATTCATAATACGATACCCACCATCCTTTAAATACTGATCCTTTTTCATCAGTTTCAAGTCGCTTTGCATCATATCGTTTACCAGATCTTTCAGGTCGTATTCAGGCACCCAGCCCAACTTCTCTTTAGCTTTGGTCGCATCCCCGATCAACAGATCTACTTCGGTAGGACGGAAATATTTAGGATCGACTGCTAACACCTCTTTCCCGATCTCTATTTGATACTGAGGATTAGTACATGTTTTAACATATGCTTTTTCTTCAACCCCTTCGCCTTTAAATTCTAATTCGATCCCGGCGTGTCCAAATGCCATACGCACAAAGTCGCGTACCGGTGTGGTTTTATTGGTAGCGATCACCCAGTCTTCTGCCTCATCAGCCTGTAGGATCATCCACATCATACGCACATAATCTTTGGCGTGCCCCCAATCCCGCTTGGCATCCAAATTCCCCAAGTACAGTTTATCCTGTAAACCTAGTGCAATACGCGCTGCGGCACGGGTTATTTTACGGGTTACAAAGGTTTCCCCTCTTATGGGCGATTCATGATTGAACAAAATCCCATTGCAGGCATACATGCCATAGGCTTCACGATAATTGACCGTGATCCAGTAGGCGTACATCTTGGCCACCGCATACGGAGAACGCGGATAAAAGGGGGTTTTTTCAGTCTGCGGCACCTCTTGTACTTTTCCGTATAATTCTGAAGTAGAGGCCTGATAGATTCGGGTCTTTTCACTCAAACCCAATAAGCGCACTGCGTCTAGAATACGCAAGGTTCCCAGCCCGTCTGCATTACCGGTATACTCAGGGGTCTCAAAAGAAACCTGCACGTGGCTCATCGCTGCCAGGTTATAGATCTCATCTGGCTGAATTTCCTGGATCAAGCGTATCAGGTTAGTACTGTCTGTCATATCTCCGTAATGCAATATAAAATTACGGTGTTCTACATGGGGGTCTTGATAGAGGTGATCAATACGATCGGTATTGAATAAAGAAGATCTGCGTTTGAGTCCATGTACCTGATATCCTTTTTTTAAAAGGAATTCACTCAAGTACGCTCCATCCTGACCGGTAACTCCGGTAATTAATGCTACTTTCATGGAAATATTAAGATATTAAATTTAGTGAGTGTCGGCGCTAAGCGCTCCACCCACAAACACGTGATTAGTCGTTTTTATTTAGGTAAAAAGCTATGGTTTTTTGTATGCCCGATTCAAAATTTTCCCGAGCATTCCACCCCAGCTCTTCTTCGATCTTTGAGGCATCTATCGCATACCTTCGATCGTGTCCTGCCCGATCTTCAACGAAGCTAAGTTGCTCCTTATAACTGCCTGAAGACTTGGGTCGCTCTTCATCTAGAAGTTCACAAATGTGTGCTGCGATCTGATTGTTAGTCTTTTCATTCTTCCCACCAATATTATACACCTCCCCAGAGCGGCCTTGCTTATAAACCAAATGTATTCCTGCACAATGATCCTTAACATACAACCAATCTCTGATGTTTTTACCGTCTCCGTATATGGGGATGGCTTCTCCGGCCAAAGCCTTTCTGATGATGGTGGGGATGAGTTTTTCTTCGTGCTGTTTGGGCCCGTAATTGTTAGAACAATTGGTAATTAAGGTATGCATCCCATACGTATGTTTATAACTGCGCACCAACATATCTGAAGCAGCCTTGCTCGCACTGTAAGGCGAGTTGGGCGCATAAGGGGTAGTTTCTGTAAACAAACCGGTTGCCCCCAGACTCCCATACACCTCATCGGTTGAAATGTGATGAAAGCGGGTATTTTCAAAACCCGGCTTGAACTGAAAGGGTTTGTCCATCCAAAATTTATAGGCTACATCCAACAGGGTAAAGGTTCCATTTACGTTAGTCTCCACAAAAACACCGGGATTCTGGATGCTGTTGTCTACATGAGATTCTGCAGCAAAATGGATCACCCCATCAAAGCGATAGCGCTCAAAAAGGGCTTCTACTGCTGCCCGATCCCTGATATCCCCTTGTACAAAACTATATCGGGGATGCCCGGTTACTTCTTTAAGATGCTCAAGATCTGCCGCATAAGTCAACAAATCTAAATTAACCACCGCATATTCCTGCTCCTGTTCCAGAAAATAAGGAATAAAATTAGACCCAATAAAACCGGCTCCCCCGGTAATCAAGATGGTTTTCATAAACTAGAGGTACTAAACTGTTGATAACAGGTCTCCAAACTCGTTTTCCAATAGGGAATTTTACAGTCAAAAAACGCTTTCAATTCGGTTTTGTCTAAAACAGCATATGCCGGTCGTTTGGCCCGGGTAGGAAATTGAGCACTGGGAACAGGATCTACTGCTGTTTTACTTTTACTCAGCTGCATAATGGCTACTGCAAAGTCATACCATGAAGCCACCCCCTCATTGCTATACTGAAACACTTTAACCTCATTCGTTTTTAAGGTTAGGAGATACTTTACTATAAAACCCGCCAAATCCCCCGCATAGGTAGGACTCCCTATCTGATCGTCTACCACGTTGATCCTTGACCTGGTTTCCCCTAAACGCAACATGGTCTTAAAGAAGTTGGTATTGAATTCCGAATAGAGCCACGAGGTTCTGACAATTGCTGTATTAGAAAGTTTTAAGGCTTCTAAAGCCTGCTCCCCTGCGCGCTTAGATGCTCCATACGTATTTATAGGACGGGGTTCCTCCCCCGTAGTATAAGGCCGACAGCCTTGCCCATCAAACACATAATCTGTAGAGATATGAATCAACCTAATCGCATACTTTTTACATACTCGTCCTAAATGTTCAACCGCTTTATGGTTTATCGCAAAGGCATTTTCTTGATGTTCCTCAGCAAGATCTACTGCTGTATACGCAGCGGTATTGATGATGACCGCTATCGCGTATTCTTCAACAAACCGGGTAACCGCTTCTTCATCTGTCAGGTCTAAAGCTGCTTTATCAGGGTAAAAAAAACGATGAGGCACTTTGCGTTTTGCAGCCTCTTTTTGAATACATAAGGCCAGCTGGCCGCCTCCGCCGGTTACTAGTATATTCATAATTTAGAATACGCCTGTTGCAGCTCCAAATAGGATACCTCATCAAAGTTGGGCAGTAGCTGATCTTTAGCACTGAGGATACGCTTTTCCGGAGGTATAGGCCAGTTGACGGCAAGGGTTTTATCTGCATAATTAACCCCGCCATCATAGTGAGGCGCATAGTAGTTATCACATTTATAGGCAATAACCGCCTCCTCTGAAAGCACCGCAAAACCGTGTGCAAAACCCTTAGGCACGTACAATTGCTGCTTGTTCTCAGCAGTTAATTCTGCAGTAACATAATGTCCCAAGGTTTTGGAACCTTTACGCATATCTACTGCTACGTCTACTATGGCTCCTTGAATGACCCGTATAAGCTTGGTTTGTGCAAAAGGCGGTCTTTGAAAATGCAGTCCGCGTATTACTCCGTATTGAGATTTTGATTCATTATCCTGACAAAAGTTCAATGTATATCCTAAAAATTCTTCTAAGCTATCTAAACGAAAACTTTCAAAAAAATAGCCCCGGTCATCGGTATGCACTTGGGGTTTACACAACACTACATCAGGTATTTTACAACGTTCGTAAATCACTTTAAATTCTTTGCTGCTTTACGGATCAAATACTGTCCGTATTCATTTTTCTTAAGGGGCGCTGCGAGTTCTAGCAATTGTGTTCTGGAGATATACCCATTATCAAAAGCGATCTCTTCGATGCAGGCTACTTTTAAACCTTGTCGTTTCTCGATGGTATGTATGAAGTTTGAAGCTTCTAACATCGACTCGTGTGTCCCGGTATCTAACCAGGCATAGCCTCGCCCCAGCAATTCGACCTGCAAGCTTCCCTGCTCGCGGTACATTTCATTCAAACTGGTAATCTCTAATTCTCCACGTTCGCTAGGTGTTACCTGTGCTGCTTTTGCCACCACATCATTGGGGTAAAAATACAAACCCGTAACCGCATAATTACTTTTAGGCTGTTCTGGTTTTTCTTCAATATTCAGTACCCTACCGTCTTCATTAAAAGCCACTACCCCATAGCGTTGCGGGTCTTTTACATAATACCCAAACACCGTAGCTTTTTGCTGCGTGGTGGTTCGATCTACCGCCGTTCGCAAGGCTGCTGTAAGGCCATGACCATAAAAAATATTGTCGCCCAGTATCATACATACATCCTCTGCTCCTATAAAATCTGCACCCAGTGTAAAAGCTTGTGCCAGCCCTTCTGGCTTGGGCTGGACTTTATACGATATACGTAATCCCAAGGCCGAACCATCCCCAAATAAAGCTTCAAATTGTGGCAGGTCTTCAGGGGTTGAAATGATCAAAATATCCCGAATACCAGCAAGCATCAAAACCGACAACGGATAATACACCATCGGCTTATCGTACACATTCAACAGCTGTTTTGAGACTGCCTTTGTTATGGGATACAAACGGGTACCAGACCCTCCTGCCAGGATGATGCCTTTCATTAAAACAGTACTGTTTTTATCATTTCAAAATTGTTGCTCTAGGAGCTAAGGTAATCGTGTACAATTAAAAACCGCTACTCGCTTCTCGACTGCGCTCGAAGTGACAACCCGTGTCAGTTCGAGTGATGTTGGAGCGCCTTAGCGTGAGAACATCGTATCGAGAACTCTTAATACTACAGAGCCCGATTAAACCAATACTTCCAATCAAAAACGCTTCTCGATACAAATTAAGCTGCGTTAGCTCTCCGCTTAATTCACTCGAAGTGACAATCTCTTATCAATTAGACGTGTCACACTGAGCTTGCCGAAGTGACACACTATCGACTAAAAGCTATCTGCTCACCCCTACTAACTCCCTATTGCATAAAAATCAAAGCCGATCTCTTCTAAGTGACTTCGGTCTAAAAGTCTTCTTCCGTCAAACAAGAAAGCCGGCTTGAGCATCGACTCGTAAATGCGCTTCCATTCAAGATCTTTAAACTCATCCCACTCGGTCATTACCGCTATGGCGTGTGCAGCCTCACAGGCTTCCTGCGCTGAATTAACTACCGTGATCAGGTTGCGATTTTCTTCTTCTGAGCGGGTACCCAAATAATCCAAGTCGGAAAGAATCTGCTCTTCCGTTACCTTAGGATCATACACTACAACCTCAGCCTGCTCATTTAGCAGATAGTCTGCCACATAAATCGACGCCGACTCCCGGGTATCATTGGTATCCTTTTTAAAGGCCCAACCTAAAAAGGCTATCTTCTTACCGGAAACCGTATTGTAAAGGGTCTTTACCATTTTAGCCGCAAAGCGACGCTTTTGATGATCGTTCATGATGATCACCTGCTCCCAATAATCTGCCACCTCATTCAAACCGAAAGATTTAGCGATATAGACCAAATTCAAAATATCCTTTTGAAAACAAGAACCCCCAAAACCTACAGAAGCCTGTAAGAACTTAGGACCAATACGGCTATCCATCCCAATGGCTCTGGAAACCTCTTTGATATCTGCACCGGTAACCTCGCACAATTCAGAAAGGGCATTGATACTAGATACGCGTTGCGCCAAAAAGGCATTGGCGGTCAATTTAGAAAGTTCTGAAGACCATACATTGGTTGTCAAAATATTTTCTTTAGTCACCCAATGTGCATAGACGTCAACGAGCGCCTGAACTGCTTCTCTTCCTTTTTCCGTATCCAAATCTCCCCCGATCAACACCCGGTCTGGTTTGTGCAAATCAGTCACTGCAGTTCCCTCTGCTAAAAATTCAGGATTGGATAGAATTTGAAAATTCACACCATTTCCGGTATTGTCTAAAATACTTTTTAAAGCCTCCGCCGTGCGTACCGGCAAGGTAGATTTTTCTACAATGATCTTATCATCTTTAGCTACGCTCGCAATTTGACGTGCACAAAGTTCGATCCACTTTAGATCTGCAGCCATGCCCTTCCCGATCCCGTAGGTTTTGGTAGGCGTGTTTACCGAAATAAAGATCATATCTGCTTCATCGATGGCTTTGTCTACATCTGTTGAGAAGAATAAGTTGCGACCCCGTGCTTCTGCCACTACTTCAGACAATCCCGGCTCATAGATCGGGATCTTTTCCACATCCGGGTCGTTCCAGGCCGCAATACGTTTTTCATTAATATCGACCACCGTCACGTTGATCTCCGGTGACTTTTGTGCAATGATCGCCATCGTAGGTCCTCCCACATAGCCCGCACCAATACAACAGATGTTTTTAATCTTCATAATTTATTGATCTAAGTTAATATTTCCGAGAACCCGGAATTTTTTTTGATTTACTACTATTATTTTTTCCTTCTGAAAACACAAAAGCCTAACTACATTTTAAAAGCATACCGATACCCTAAACCTACTCCCAATGTATTCTGAGTGCTGTTACTCACATCCATACCTGCATATGCAGTAAACTCACCTAAAGCAGTGAAATACCCAAGCTCCCCATAGCTATAAAACGCCTGCTCTTTAGGTTGGTAGGGTTGCCCGTAAGTCCCCAAATTGGTCACATAACTCAGCTTCCCGCGGTACTGTAACTTACCAAAACTTCCAGTGGCCCCAAAATGTACTACATAACTGCGGTCGTTTACATTGCGTTGCCCATAACCGCCTGGGATAATAAAAGGTAGCCCAATGATGCGATCCTGATAACTCCATCCGGTTTGATAAACCCCATTCCAAAAATAGCTATCTCCTCCACTCATACTCCCACCGTTACTTGAATCTCCAAATTGACCGCTCTGTGAAACGGTTTGCACATACTCTAACACTAAGGCATCTAACCAAGAAATCCCTTCAGGTTCTAAATAAGCGCCCCAGACCCCATCAGGAAAGTTACTGAGTTCGATACCCGAGGTGTCTTCAAAAATACTTTGATGATACAGTCTCAAGTAAAAATCAGTACGCGTCATCTCATAGGCCAGTTCGTAGGATCCCAGACCATTCCCCAAACTATTCACCTGATCTCCTCCAAAAGCGCCGGAACCTTCTGAAGCCCCCTGACCAAAAAAGATATTGATCAAATTTTTAAAATCGGCAGGCTGCTTCCCGAATCGCGGAGAAGTACCTCCAAACTGTACATAGTGTTTCATACTCCCACTTAAGCGGTCTCCGTGAGAAAACACTAAAGCCAATTCCAAACTTTTATGATGCACTTGGGCGTTAGACACGTAGCGGTCTTCTTCCAAAAAATAATGTCCAAAAGTAGCCGAAGCCTCAAACCATTTAAAAATCTTTAAGGGCTTTAGCATCTGCACGTATACCCCTGGTAAGGCTCTTGCATTATTACTCCACATGATATCTCCATCTACACTTGAAATCCCACGCAACTTACGATCCCGGTGTTTCAACCCGGCATTGATCTCTAACCAGTTCCAGGTATAGCTTGCATATAATTCATCGGCTTTGATACCATCAAACACCCCATCATTCGCAAGCAATCCACCACCAATTTCGAGGCGGTTGTTTTCGTTAAATTCAGTAACAAAAGATGCTTGTGCTAAGGCCAGGACTCCGGTTTGTGCATCCAACCTACCGTATTGGTTACTATACATCCAAAAGGGATTTTCATTCCCGGTAGCCGCAAGTCCGCGCCCGGTAAGCGCAAAATTAAAGCCTTCTTGCTCCTCGTGCTGGGCTTGCGTTACCCAAGCACTTCCAAAGAGCATCACACTTAACAGCAGTTTATATAAATTGTTTGTATACACCTATTGAATTTCTAATCTTTTATCGTTTGGATTCCACCTCACTTTCGAAAGCTTCTCTGCCGTTAGTTGTCGAGACTACTCGAAGTGACAACCCGTGTCAGTTGGAGCGTGTCACACTGAGCTTGTCGAAGTGCATCCCGAAAACTTTCGGGAGAGAACTTTATTCCCTATCGACTACAAACTAAAGCCTGCCAAGCTCCATGGCTCCGCCGCATCACTCCCATGTTTCGTTTGAGAATAACCCGGTGGTTAACAAAAATGACCAAACCCACATTAAGGCTTGATCCGTATTTTAAGGCGCCTAACGCCTTTATTTTACTAAATCCTTCAGGCGCGCTTCTACGATCACCCCAAGGCTTTTAATTACCATTTTAAGACGTTTACGCCCTACTTCTTGTACAATCCCCTTTTGCCCTTTAAAATGTCCGGCAGCAATTTTCACTTCTGTTCCCCGCGTATAGGTGCGTACCTGCACGTCTGCCACAGCTTCATCAGATAACCAGTCTTGAATTGCAGCGATCTCTTCATCACGCACGACAGCCGGCTGCCCTAACCAAAAAAGATAGCGTACTACCCCCGGCACCACAAATACCTGTTGGCGCTCTGTATTAGACAAACAAACAAAAACATAGGATTTAAAAAGAGGTACCTGAATTTTTTTCTTGCGATCGCTCCAAACGCGCACCTCTTCTAATGTAGGACAGAAAACTTTAATCCCCATTTTATCAAGTGCTTTAGCAACTTTTTTTTCTGATTGTGGCTTAACGTAGAGCACATACCAATTCATGCAAATTGTATCTTTTAGCGTTACAAAATTTAGGGGATTTTCTAACTTCTAGACAGGCGAAAATAAATAAAACAGTTTAGTAAACAAGGATAATTTAGCATTTAATTTTTAAGAAAATTTAAGAAAAAAGGCTTCAGACTAGGAGAAAAACGTTATCGCCAAGAAGTTGAAGCTCTTCAAATTTGTTCAATTAACTTTATGAGATTTTAAAATCACCTGCAATAAAGAAAAAGGAGTCTTAACGGACTCCTTTTTCTTTAATGCAGGCATGATGCTATTCTTACTTCAAATTCAAGGCTTTGACCTATTCCTGATACGTCGTTTCCCCATCCCATTCCATATAACCACCTAACAGGTTGTAGGTAGTTTCAAAACCTAACTGATCCATCAGCTGAGCTGCTTGTCCGCTTCGGTTTCCAGAACGGCAATAGATGTAATAATTTTTAGACTTATCAAGTTCGTTGACTTTATCAATAAAGCCCTGCCCTTCATAAATATCAATATGATGCGAATTCGGAATGATGCCTTCATCCACCTCATTTTGGGTGCGCACATCTAGGATGAATGCCTTATCGTCTTTTGCGATCTGCGCTTCCCATTCTTCCTGAGTTATATTTTTCATGATGTGTTTTTTTTTAAGATTAAGCCTCAAAATTAAAGCATTGCCGGCGCTTCTCCAACGCGATCAAGCCTTAATAGAACAACCTATGGCTTTGGTGGTTTCAGGATTCACCTCTTCATTATTTAAAAGCGCCTCGACCGCTTGAGCCACAAAGGAGGTGGTCACGGTTGAAGCATCTCGAACGCTATCATCTATAGCCCCTATATATTTCACTTCTAAAGCTTCTTCCTCTTTCTGGAGCACATAAACATGTGGTGTTTTGGTCGCGCCATATGCTGCATAGATCTCATGATTGGCGTCATAGAGATAGGGGTAGGTAAAGTGTTTCGATGCTGCTAAATCCTGCATTTCTGTGAAGCTTTCACCTGCTTGTATTTCAGGATCATTTGGATTGATCGCAATCACCGGATAGCCTTTCGGTTTAAATTGTGCGTCTAGCGCTTGTATGCGCTCCTGATTGGCAATAGCAAACGGACAGGTATTGCAGGTAAAAACCACAATAAAACCCTTAGCCTCTTCAAAATCGGATAAGGAAACCATGCTTCCGTCTACATTTTTCAACCGAAAATCCCCAACAGCATCACCTATTTCATACCCCGATTTAAAACTACCTAAACTGGCAATTGCTATCGCAGAAACGACCATAACAAGCGTAAGCGCTATTAATACTTTTAAGGACTTCATGTTATTCTTTTAAGTTAGGTTGTAAACTCAATAATTCGTTCTCGAGCTCCCGGTAGGAAAAGCTTTGCTCGTAAAACATATATTCTTCATTCGTTATGATAAGACTTGCCGGTATGGCGCCACTCCAATCTTCAGATACCTGAGGGATCCAGGTGTTCCCGTGCGCATCATCCAGATACAAGACTTTTGACCGGAGCTTCTTTTCCTTTATGTAGGGAATAAGCCGTTGTTCAATTTGATCTGGAAAATCCAAGCTCACCAGCATCACTTCTACTCCCTTTTTATGATATGCTGCGTAAAGTTTTTCAAAAGCCGGCAACTCTTTAACACAAGGCGCGCACCAGGTCGCCCAAAAGTTGATCACCTTTACCTTGCCTGCTTTTGGAAAATCAAGCATAGGCTTAAAGGCCTCAAAATCATATATCGGCAAATGATATCCATCAACCGACAGCATTTTTACCGGTTTTGGGGTTCGGGTAGACGCAACTTTGGAGGCACAGCCTGCCAGTAGCACAACGCAACACAATACACCTAATTTTCTAAACAATCGCTACTTGATTTTCAATTTAATGACCACCACTCACAAGTTTCTTCCTCTTAAACGTCAAGAAAACCACTTCAAGCAAGACTGCGTAAATTTAAGGATAACAACATTTTGATAACAGATTTTAGGATTTGTATAACACCTACAGCGTTGTAATTAAGGGATTCTCGTTAAAAAACCTTAAGAATACGTTAAAAATTACACCACATCCTCATCGAATCCAAATAAATCATACATTTGTATGTACAAATATTGTAGATACAAGATGAAGATAGAAGAGGCATTAAAAATAGGAAATGGGCTAGACCTATCGTCAAAAACCCTAATCAATATACATTACACTTCCAGAATACTGGAAGAAAAATTTGCAGCGCTTCTTAAAGAATATGATCTGAGCACTCCGCAATTTAATGTCTTACGCATTTTGCGCGGTCAAAAAGGCAAACCTGCAAGTCTTGCATGCATTCAGGAGCGCATGGTAGATCGCAGCAGCAACACAACGCGCCTGGTAGATAAATTGATCAAGAAGGAATTGGTAAGCCGACGCATTTGTCCCGATAATCGTAGAAAAGTTGAAATAGAAATAACCGCTAACGGATTGAAACTTTTAAAAGAACTGGACCCCCTCACCTCGGCTGCAAATGCCAACAACACTTCAAGCCTTAATGATGACGAACTCGTAACACTTAATAACCTATTAGATAAACTTAGAACCGATGAGTAATTATATCGATGATTTAAACTGGCGCTACGCCGTTAAACAATTTGATGCTTCCAAAAAAGTATCCAATGAAGATTTACAAAAGCTTATAGATGCAGTGCAACTTTCTGCTTCTTCTTATGGTTTGCAACCTTATAAGATTTTAGTTGTAAAAGATCAAGCCGTAAAAGAAAAGCTGAAAACTGCAGGATACAATCAGTCTCAATTTAGCGATGCTACAGCCGTATTTGTATTTGCACATCAAACCGACTTTGACGCAGAACTTGTAGACTCTTATATCGAGCTTTCAGAACGCATCAAAGAACTTGAAACAGGAACGCTGGAAGGCTATGCAAATTTGATGAAAAATGCACTCCTCAACCTACCTCAGGAAGCCAAAGCGGGATGGACGAGCCGTCAAGCTTATATAGCTCTGGGCAATTTACTAAGCGCTGCTGCTGCTCATAAAATAGATGCCTGCCCTATGGAAGGTTTTGAGGCTGCTGCTTTTGACGAAATCTTAGGTCTTACAGAACAAAACTTGCACGCCGTAGTTGTCGCTGCAGTAGGATACCGAAGCGCTGAAGATGAAACCCAGCATGCTCCAAAAGTAAGACGCCCTCAGGAAGAACTTTTTGAGATCATCTAAAAAAATTTTTAACTAAACATTTGTACATACAATTTTAATCTATACAACAATGAAAACAACTATTAAATCAGTATTAATTTTAGCAGTAGGCGTTGCCGCTGCATCATTTACAACAAAAACAATCATGGAAAAAGTAAGCGTAAAAAGCAGTTCAATCACTTGGATAGGTAAAAAAGTAACCGGTAAACATTCAGGAACTATCGATCTTAAAGACGGTTTTTTTGAAATGGAAAACGGAAGCATCACCGGAGGTGAGTTTGTGATCGACATGAACAGCATCGCGTGTACAGACTTAGAAGGAGACAGCAAAGGTCAACTGGAAGGACACCTAAAAAGTGACGATTTCTTTGGTGTAGAAAATCACCCAACTGCCAAATTGGTGATCACCAATGCGGTTAAAGACGGAAATTCTTATACTGTAACCGGTGACCTTACCATTAAAGAAACTACTGAACCTATCTCTTTTGACTTGCAACAAGCAGGTGATAATTTCACAACTACCCTAACCATCGACCGTAGTAAATACAACGTGCGTTACGGATCTGGTAGCTTCTTTGACAACTTAGGAGATAAAACCATCTACGATGACTTCACACTAGACATCAACTTATCTATCTAATTGATCGTCTATCATAAGTATTTAGAAAGCTGTCTTTTTAAAAAGACAGCTTTTTTTGTAGTATTTCAAAATGGTTCCACATACTTTATTAGAACAAATAATCACATCCGAAAGTTTTTAACGTCTTTTTCTTCAGTATAGCTAGAAGGCTTCATTAAAAATTTTTGAAGCCTTGGAAAAAATTTAGGAGCCTTCTTGCGGTTTTCGCCCTGAGGCGAAAAATACCTAAGAAAAAGGGTCTTTTCTTTTGGTTCGTTTTCTTTGGACAAGCAAAGAAAATGAACAAACACTATTAGAAATAAGATTTCTCCTATCGACCTTAGAAGATTCAACAACCACATAAATACACAACTAAACAATTCACATTACCCAAAAACGGAAATGCAATTACCCACGGGATAAAACCATCTATGACGACTTCACACTAGACATCAACTTGTCTATCTAATATTTTTTAAAAGTAATTTTAAATTTTGTTTGTTGCTTAAGCATCAATTTTTATCTTTGAGGCTCAAATTATGAAAAACAAAACAGTAAATACTTGGTGGTGGATCTCGCAACAGTAATGTCGTGAAACAACCTTGTATTTAAAATTTAAATAACTGAAAGGCCTGTCTCACGACAGGCCTTTTTTGTTTCGCCTAACAACCAAAAAATGAAATACACCTTAAAAACGCACAGCAAGAAGATTCTTGCCGATACCATCACTCCGGTTTCGGTATACCTTCGCCTGCGGGATCGCTTCCCCAACAGTCTGCTTCTCGAGAGTAGCGACTACCGGGCTAACGACAATACCTTCAGCTACATCTGTTGTAAACCTATCGCTTCGATCACCGTAAAGGACGAAATTATTACGGAAAGTTTCCCTGACGGAAAAACCACAACCACGAGCATCGACACCACTACCGATGTAGTTGGAATCATCGAAGCTTTTGCCAAAAACTTTGAGACCGAAGACAACGATAAAAAGTTCATTCAAAACGGACTGTTCGGCTACATGAGTTATGATGCCGTGCGCTATTTTGAAGATATCGAGATCACCAAAAAAGAAGGCGCGCTGGAGGTTCCCGATCTGTATTATGCGGTGTATCAAAACATCATTGCGATCAATCATTTTAATAATGAGGCCTATATTTTTTCGCATACCTATAATGAAGAAAATAACCTGAGTGAGATCGCGCAGTTGCTTACGGTAAAAAGTTTTGCAGAGTACCATTTCAAATTAGAAGGCGCACAGCAATCGCAAATGTCTGATGAAGCCTTTATGGATTTGGTTAAAACATGTAAAAAACATTGCCAACGCGGTGATGTATTTCAGATCGTACCTTCTAAGCGCTTTTCTCAAAATTTCAGCGGTGATGAATTCAATGTGTATCGCAGTTTACGCAGTGTAAACCCTTCGCCGTATTTATTCTTTTTTGACTACGGAAACTTTAAGATCTTCGGAAGTTCTCCCGAAGCCCAACTTATCGTTAAAGAGGGTAAAGCTGAAATTCACCCCATCGCCGGGACCTTCAAACGTACCGGAAATGATGAGAAAGATGCCGTTTTAGCCAAGAAACTTTCTGAAGATGCTAAGGAAAACAGCGAGCATGTGATGCTGGTAGATTTGGCCCGCAACGACTTAAGCCGCAACGGAAGCAATGTAAAAGTAGAGACCTATCGCGAAGTACAATACTTTTCGCACGTGATCCATTTGGTGAGTAAAGTCACAGGAACCAAACATCCTGATACCTCTACGATGCGCGTCGTAGCGGATACCTTTCCTGCCGGAACTTTAAGCGGTGCCCCCAAGCACAATGCGATGAAGTTGCTGGAAAAATACGAACCCATAAACCGGGATTTTTACGGTGGTGCGATCGGTTTTATGGATTTCAACGGAAACTTCAATCACGCGATCATCATCCGTTCGTTTTTGAGTAAGAACCATCAATTACATTATCAGGCAGGAGCCGGAATCGTAAGCGATAGTGTTCCTGAAAAAGAATTAGAAGAAGTATATAACAAATTAGGCGCGCTTACTAAAGCCCTTAAACTTGCTGAAGAACTATAACATGAAAAAACAGGTTTTAGTCATAGACAATTACGACAGTTTTGTGTATAACCTTGTACATTATCTTGAAGATCTAGACTGCGAAGTCACCGTTAAACGCAACGACCAACTCCGTCTAGAAGAGGTTGCTGCTTTTGATAAGATCTTGCTTTCACCGGGTCCGGGAATTCCGGAAGAAGCCGGTTTGCTTTTAGAAATTATCAAGACCTACGCCCCTACTAAAAGTATGTTTGGCGTGTGCCTAGGTCAGCAAGCCATCGGCGAAGTTTTTGGTGGTACGCTTATCAACCTGGATCAGGTTTTTCACGGTGTTGCCACTTCAGCCAAACAGTTGGTTGCAGACGAACCGCTTTTTAAAGACATCCCAACAGAATTTGAGATCGGAAGATACCACTCCTGGGTCGTGGCACCGGAAAATTTCCCGGAAGCTTTAGAGATCACTTCGGTAGATGTGAACGGACAAATCATGTCTTTACGTCATAAAGAATATGACGTGCGCGGCGTGCAGTTTCATCCCGAATCGGTACTCACTCCGGAAGGCAAAACCATGATCAAAAATTGGGTTAATAATTAAAGGTTTTTCTATTTCCGTGAAGACGGAAATCTCATGAATCAAACTAAAACTGCTTCCGTGAAGACGGAAATCTTATAAAATAACAGAAGTAGTCCATTTCCGTAAAAACGGAAATCTCAAATAAATAATAATGCTCCCCTACGGAGTACTTATAGCGAAAAATGAAGACAATATTAAACAGACTTATAAACCACGAGCAACTCAATAAAGAAGAGGCACGAGAGGTTTTGGTCAACATTTCTGAAGGAAAATACAACACCAGCCAGATCGCCGCTTTCATCACCGTGTATATGATGCGTAGAATTACGGTTGAGGAACTTGCCGGCTTTAGAGACGCATTGCTAGATCTATGTATCGCCGTTCCTTTTGAAGGTTATAACGCGATCGATCTTTGTGGAACCGGTGGTGATGGTAAAAACACGTTTAACATTTCTACGCTTTCTTCTTTTGTTGCTGCAGGCGCAGGAATCAACGTGACCAAGCACGGAAACTACGGAGTTTCTTCCGTAAGTGGAAGCAGCAACGTTATGGAAAGCTTCGGAATAAAATTTACCAACGATGCCGACTTTTTAAAGCGCTGTCTGGATGAAGCCGGTATTTGTGTACTCCACGCGCCACTCTTTCATCCTGCGATGAAAAATGTGGGGCCTATTCGCCGCGAACTCGGCGTAAAAACCTTTTTCAATATGCTGGGACCTATGGTGAATCCGGCGTTTCCTGAGAACCAACTCGTAGGTGTTTTCAATCTGGAACTGGCTCGTTTATACGGGTATCTCTATCAGGATACCAAAAAGAATTTCACCATTTTACACAGTATTGACGGCTATGACGAGATTTCCCTTACCGGAAATACCAAAGCCATTCGCAACACCAGCGAGGGCATGTTAACGGCTGAGGATTTTGGGGTACACACGATTAAGCAGGAAGATATTTATGGTGGCGACACGATCGAATCTTCTGCTGCGATCTTTAAAAAAGTGATCAGCGGTAAGGGTACCGAAGCGCAAAACAATGTGGTTTGTGCCAATGCAGGTATGGCCATTGCCACCGTTAAAAACCTCGAGCCTAAAGCAGGTTTTGAACTTGCCAAAGAATCCCTTCTAAGCGGAAAAGGACTCGAACGCTTAAATAAACTCATAGCCCTAAGCAGCAAATAAGATGAATATTTTAGACAAAATAATCGCTGATAAATATAAGGAAGTAGCCTTACGCAAGCAGCTAATTCCAATGAAGCAATTGGAGCAGTCGGTGCTTTTTGAACGTAAATCGCCTTCGCTTGCAAAAGCCTTGAACACAAGCGCTTCAGGGATCATCGCAGAGCATAAACGACGATCGCCTAGTAAAGCAACTATAAATAACAACCTCAACGTACAAGATGTCGCCAGTGGTTACGAGCAAGCCGGGGTTTGTGGAATGAGCGTACTTACCGATGGTAAATATTTTGGCGGCTCGCTAGACGATTTGTTACTCGCCCGTGCTGCGGCTCAATTACCGCTGTTGCGCAAAGAATTTGTAATCGAGACTTATCAAATTCTGGAAGCGAAAGCTTATGGTGCCGATGTGATCTTGCTCATTGCAGCAGTGCTCACACGTGAAGAAATCAAAACCCTTTCAGAATTTGCAAAATCCTTGGGTCTTGATGTACTTCTCGAAGTCCATAATCTGGAAGAATTGCAAAAGTCGGTTATGCCGTCTTTAGATATGTTGGGTGTTAACAATCGCAACCTAAAAACTTTTGAAGTCAGTCTCGAAACCAGCAAAAGTCTATCGTCTGAAATCCCGAATGATTTCGTAAAAGTTTCTGAAAGCGGAATCAGTTCGATCGAAGCGATCAAAGCCTTACAGCCGTATGGCTATAAAGGATTCCTTATTGGCGAGAACTTTATGAAAACCGATGATCCCGGCGCCAGCGCAACCGAGTTCATCAAACAGCTTACTTAATAGTATATAAACTAAATAGTACAAATGCGAAGCCTCCTTTTGTTCCAGAATAGGCTTTATAAAATGGGAAAGACAGCGCAGCGCCCATTTTATAAAATGGTTTCCATAACCGGATAAGGTTATGGAAAATTCCTAACAAAAGGCGTCCTTTTCTTTGGTTCGTTTCTTTTGGACGAGCAAAAGAAATGAACAGAACAGAATAGGAAGTAATAATGCTTATGGTAAAAACAATCCATCATAGAAAAAATAATAGGCTAAGCCTTAAGGTTTGTGGCATGAAACACAACACGCTTGAAGTTGCGCAACTTGAGCCGGATTATTTGGGTTTTATTTTCTTTGAAAAAAGTAAACGAAATTACGATAAAGCCCATATCGAAAACCTTCCGGAAGGCATCGAGAAAGTGGGTGTTTTTGTAGATTCAAGCATCAAATTTGTACTCGATAAAACTAAGCAGTTTCAGTTTGATGTGATTCAGCTGCACGGAAGCGAAACTCCCGAATATTGTAAAGAACTTCAAAGCGGTTGTCTTATCGAGCGCAGTCGAGATACTGCCGAAACTACTCCCTCCAAATCACCCGAAATCTGGAAAGTCTTCAGCATAAAAGACCACTTTGACTTTTCAGTTTTGGAAGCTTATGAAGCTGTGGTCGATAAATTTTTATTTGACACTAAAGGAAAGGAAAAAGGCGGCAATGGCTATACCTTTGATTGGAGCGTGCTTCAAGACTATCCTTCGCAAAAGCCTTTTATGTTAAGTGGCGGTATAGGATTGGAAGAAATCCCAGCGGTAAACGAACTTAAAAAAACAAAACTTCCACTCTTCGGTATTGATGTCAACAGTAAATTTGAAGATGAACCGGGATTGAAAAATGTAGAGGCATTAAAGTCACTTGTAAACGAATTAAATAGATAGAGATTTCCGTCTGAGTTGAAATAAAAGAATACTGTGAATTAAAAGATTTCCGCCGTAGTTTATCCTGAGCGATAGCCGAAGGGCGGAAATGCAAATAGATCATACACTATGAACTACAACGTAAATGAAAAAGGATATTATGGAGATTTTGGTGGTGCTTACATCCCAGAAATGCTATATCCTAATGTAGAAGAACTGCGTCAGAATTATATAAAAGTGATGCAGGATCCGGATTTTCAAGAAGAATTTAAGGCACTTTTAAAGGAATATGTGGGGCGTCCTACTCCACTCTATTATGCCAAGCGTTTTTCTGAAAAATACGGAACCAATGTTTATCTCAAACGCGAGGACCTGTGTCATACAGGAGCGCATAAGGTAAACAACACGATTGGCCAGATCTTGATGGCCAAGCGTCTGGGTAAAAACCGTATCATCGCAGAAACCGGTGCCGGTCAGCACGGGGTGGCCACGGCTACCGTGTGCGCATTGATGGGTCTAGAATGCATTGTGTATATGGGAGCCATAGATATCAAACGACAGGCCCCTAACGTAGCCCGAATGAAAATGCTGGGCGCTACCGTAGTTCCCGCAGAATCCGGCAGCAAAACCTTAAAAGATGCGACCAATGAAGCTATTAGGGATTGGATCAACAATCCGACCGATACGCATTATATCATTGGTAGTGTGGTTGGGCCTCACCCCTATCCCGATATGGTGGCCCGTTTTCAAAGTGTGATCTCTGAAGAAGTAAAAAAGCAATTACTGGAGAAAGAAGGCAAAGAAAACCCCGATTATGTGGTGGCCTGTGTAGGAGGTGGCAGCAATGCAGCCGGGATTTATTATCATTACCTCGATACTCCGGAAGTGGGTATCATCGCTGTGGAAGCTGCCGGTAAAGGAATACATTCCGGGGAAAGCGCCGCAACTTCAGCCTTAGGCAAAGAAGGTATCATTCACGGAAGCAAAACCCTGTTGATGCAAACCGATGACGGCCAGATCACCGAGCCGTATTCGATTTCTGCAGGTCTTGATTATCCCGGAGTTGGGCCTATGCACGCACACTTATTTAGAAGCGGTCGAGGTGAGTTCATCAGCATCACCGATGCCGATGCGATGCAAGCCGGTCTTGAATTGTGTAAACTGGAAGGGATCATCCCCGCGATCGAATCGTCTCACGCTTTGGCCATTTTTGAAGAACGCAAGTTTAAAAAAGATGATGTCGTGGTCGTGAATTTGAGTGGTAGAGGGGATAAAGATTTGAATACGTATATCGAATATTTTGACTTAGCATAAGGGCGTTCCTTGTACTATCGCACAAGGCCGGGCTTTCGGCAGTCGCTTTTTTTCTGTGCAAAAAACACATAAAAAAGAGCTCCAACAAAGCCTCAATCCCTAACGCAAAATTTAAAACCATTTCCGCCTAAAGTTTATCCTGAGCGAGAGTCGAAGGACGGAAATGACTAAACATATTATTATGAACAGAATAAATACGAAATTAGAAGAAGGTAAAAAGTTGCTTTCTATATACTTCACAGCCGGTTATCCTGCGTTGGAAGACACTACAACGGTTATTGAAGAGCTTGTAAAATCAGGAGTTGATATGATCGAGATCGGTTTGCCGTTTAGCGATCCCTTAGCCGATGGACCGACGATTCAGGAGAGTTCGACCGCAGCTTTAAAAAACGGAATGACCACTGCAAAGCTCTTTGACCAGATCAAAGACATCAGGAAAACAGTAGATATTCCGTTGATCGTGATGGGGTATTTTAATCCCATGCTTCAATATGGTGTTGAGAAATTCTGCTCCACCTGTGCCGAAATAGGCATAGACGGACTCATTATGCCAGATCTTCCGCTTGCGGAATATGAAGAACACTATCAAACTACTTTTGAAAAATACGGTCTTAAGATGATCTTTTTGATCACGCCTCAAACTTCAGATGAGCGCATCAGACAGATCGATGCGGCAAGTGATGGTTTTATCTATATGGTGAGCAGCGCGAGTACTACAGGTAAAACTTCGGGCTTCAGCAGTGTGCAAACCGATTATTTTGAACGTATTGCAGCTTTAAATCTGAAAAATCCACAAATCGTAGGTTTTGGTATTAAAGACGAAGAAACCTTTAAGGCGGCAACTCAAACTGCGCAAGGTGCCATTATAGGTTCGGCATTTATCAAAACGCTTACCGAAAAGGGTATTGAGGGCATTTCTGGCTTTATTAAAAGCATTAGACCCTAAGTCTTAACCCGCTTTTAGCAAGTTCTTATTAATAATTAACAGCTGTGCTTCTTATCTTGAGGTCAACAAAAAAAGAGAACTATTATGGATAAGAAATTTGAACGAACAGTAGACCAGAAAGACAGCGATCCTGCAAGTAGCCTTGGAGATCGTAAAAAGAATACCAATAAAGTGGATATTGATGAAAAAACCATCAAAGACCAACAAAACAAGCACTAAATGCTTGGGCTAACCACCAAAAACTAAAAAAGCCGATACTCAGCGTATCGGCTTTTTTAGTGCGCTATTTTGCATCGCTGCCCACCAGGTTATAGGTAGGATCTTCGATAATATTCACATCGATGATCGCCTCGGCATTCTTAAGCAAACGGCGACAATCGGGGCTCAAGTGTCTTAAATATACGGTCTTGCCCAGTTTATGATAACGGCTGGTCACCACGTTCAAGGCTTCGATAGCCGACATATCTGCTACCCGACTCTCTTTAAAATCGATGATGATCTTGTTGGGGTCGTTCAGGATATCAAACTTCTCTGTAAAATTGGTGGTCGAAGCAAAGAATAAAGGTCCGTAGATCTCATAATGCTTGGTTCCTTCATCGTCTACATATTTTCTAGCTCGAATACGTTTAGCACTTTCCCAGGCAAAAAACAAGGCAGAAAGAATCACACCAACTAATACTGCCAGTGCAAGGTTGTGCAAGATAACGGTGATAGCTGCCACGATGATCACCAAGAAAATATCTTTTTTAGGAACTTTATTGAAAATACGCAGCGTGGCCCACTCAAAAGTCCCTACTGCCACCATAATCATCACCCCAACGAGTGCCGCCATCGGAACTTTCTCAATGACCGGCGCACCGAACAACACAATAATAAGAATGGTAAATGCAGCGATAATACCAGATAAACGCGCTCTGGATCCCGCTGAAAGATTCACCAAGGTTTGTGCGATCATCGGGCAACCTCCCATTCCGAAGAAAAATCCGTTGAGTAGGTTAGAACTTCCCTGTGCGATACACTCCCGGTTACCGTCACCTTTGGTCTGTGTGATCTCATCTACAAGATTCAAGGTAAGCAAACCTTCAGTAAGTCCTACTGCCGCCATCACCATAGAATAGGGTGCAATCACTTTTAAAGTTTCATAAGAAATAGGAATTTCAGGAATATGGAACGGAGGAAAACCACCACTTACCGAAGCAATATCTTTAACCGTTTTGGTGTCAATTCCGAAGAAATACACCAACGCAAAAACCACAATTATAGCAACCAACGAAGAAGGAACAGCTTTTGTCAACTTCGGTAGGAAAATCACGATCAACACCGTAAGTGCGGCCAGACCTGCCATAATTAATAAGGGCGTGCCGGTTAACCACGCCACTTCCCCGTTTATGATGGTTTTAAATTGCTTGATCTGTGACATAAAGATCACAATAGCCAGACCGTTTACAAACCCAAACATCACCGGATGCGGCACCAGACGAATAAACTTCCCCAGCTTGAAGAGTCCGATCAATACCTGGATGACTCCAGCAAGTGCTACAGCCGCCAAAACATATTCTAAGCCGTGGGAATTCATCAACGCGATCAGGGTGATCACGGTTGCTCCTGCTCCTCCAGAGATCATCCCGGGACGGCCACCAAAAATGGCGGTCACCAAGCCTGCAATAAAAGAAGCATATAAACCCATCAAAGGAGGAAGACCGGCTAGAATCGCAAAAGAAAGCGATTCAGGAATCATGGTCATCGCAACCGTAAGACCGGCTAGAATTTCAGTTTTGTAATTGACCTTTTGAGTTAAATCAAATAAGTTAAATACTTTTTTCATGAAGTAGTTTTGTGCAAAAAGCGTGTGTTTTATATTGGGGTAAACAGTCAAAAAAATCAAGAATCGCACTTGAAATGCCCTGTTATTTAGCAGGTTAAAACCCTGCTCAATTCGGCTGCAAAAATAGCCTTTTTAATGAGAAGGGCAAGCATATCACGGCAGGATACGCCTGTAATGGCTAGAGTTTACTAATCAAGTTGTTACGCAAAGGATTTCGCCAACACAAGACATTTCAGAAGCCGTTAAACTTATATTAATCTGGCACTGCTGCAGATCGCTGGCTCGCTAAAGTCTTATTTTCGTATAAAATCACAAACTATGAAAACATACCTCTATATTTTAGCCGGTCTCGTTTTGTTTACCGGTTGTAAAAATGATAAATCGGTTTCTGAAGACAAACAGGAAGAACTTGCCGATAATGGTCCTGTAACTGTTGAAACCACTGTGGGACCTTTAGAACTTCCTGCTCCATTTGCATCAGAATCGGTTACTAAACAAAGTAAAGTCGTTGAATGGCCTGCCGGAAAGACACCAGTAGCTGCCGAAGGTTTTAAAGTAGAACGCTTTGCCGACTCCTTAAAACATCCTCGATGGACGTATGTTGCACCCAACAATGATATTTTTGTTGCTGAATCGAACACGAAAGACAGCGCCAATAGAATCACCTTATTACGAGACACAAATGCTGACGGAGCTATCGACGAACGTTATATTTTTAAAGAAGACCTCAACCAGAATTTTGGAATGCTGGTTTTAGACGGTTCGTTCTACATTGCAAATACCGATGGCTTGTACCGCTTTCCATACACCGAAGGACAAACCAAGTTAGAAGGTGAAGGCGAGAAAATCGTTGAACTTTCGGCGAGTGGTTACAACAACCACTGGACTCGGAATATCATCACCAACGAAGCCGGAGATAAAATCTATATCTCGGTAGGATCTGCCAGTAATGTGGGAGAACAAGGAATGGAAAAAGAAGAACGTCGCGCCAATATTCTTGAAGTGAATCCTGACGGTAGCGGAGAGATCATTTATGCTTCCGGACTTAGAAATCCTGTAGGAATGGATTGGAATCCGGTGACCGGTGATCTTTGGACTGCTGTAAATGAGCGTGATAAATTAGGAAACAACTTAGTTCCCGATTATGCAACAAGCGTTAGAAAAGGCGGCTGGTATGGCTGGCCATACAGCTATTATGGGCAGATCAATGATCCGCGATGGGAAGACGATCCACATCAGGATTTAGTAGATCAAGCCATCATTCCTGATGTTCCTTTAGGACCGCACACCGCTTCTTTAGGCTTTACTTTTTACACCGCAGATCAATTCCCAGAAATGTATCAAAACGGGGCTTTTGTAGGACAACACGGGTCTTGGAACCGTGAACCTTTTTCTGGTTATAAAGTAGTTTTTATTCCTTTTGAAAATGGAATTCCTAAAGAACCAGTTGATTTTTTAACCGGGTTTATTCCTGATGAAAACGGAAACGAAGTTTATGGTCGCCCGGTGGCAACCACGGTTGCTCCCGATGGTTCCTTATTAGTAAATGATGATGACGGCGGAGTGATCTGGCGTGTTTCTGCAGAATAAACTAACCCATATAAAGCTTCGTGGTATTTAGTCCTTCGGCACTGCCAAGTAATGGGTATACGTTTTAGTATTTTTGAAGTTCATTAGAATTTCCATCCTCGATTAGCGAGTACTTTATGAAAAATATTCTTTTAGGTCTGTTGTTGCTTTCCGGATGTGCATTTGCGCAAGAGAAAACAGCAGCAGATTCTGTTTTTGTACGCAACACCTTAGGTGAAGTTATCATCACCTCCACCCCTATTCAGGACAAATTGCAACGTATTCCTGCAGCGGTAACTAGCATTACGGCTGAAGATTTTCAGCGTGGAGACCAACTTTCGGTCGCCAACGAACTCAATAAAAATCCGGGAATTCAAATGCAGCAAGGTGCGCTCAACACCAGTCGTATCAGCATTAGAGGTCTAGGAGCTCGCAGTCAATATGCTACAAATCGCGTAAAAGCATATATTGAGGGAATTCCCTTAACCACCGGCGAAGGAGAAACTACCTTAGAAGATATAGACCTCAACCTGATCGAACGCATGGAGATCATAAAAGGCCCCGCGAGCAGCAGCTATGGTGCCGGGTTAGGTGGCGCGATCAATATTTCGGTGATCAAACCAAAACCAGAAAATAGCAGGATTCGGTTGAATGGGATCGCAGGTGCTTACGGTCTTTTTAAAAGTGGAATCACCGCAATGCTTGGTAACCGTGAAATCGGCGGATTTGTAAGTTATAATCATCTCGAGAAAGACGGCTTTAGAGCCAACAGCAATTACAACCGAAACACGCTTACCGCTTATACCAAAACACAACTTAATGAGGTGAGTTCGCTTTCTTTCTTCGGAAATTATACGCGTTTAAAAGCATTCATCCCAAGTTCTGTAAATGAAGAAACGTTGCAAAACAATCCCGAAGATGCAGCATTTACTTGGGGGCAAGCCCAAGGTTATGAATCCTACGACAAAGCTTTAGCCGGTCTTGCTTATAAGTGGGACATCAATGCCAATAACACCTGGCAAACCATTGTTTTTGCCAATTACCGTGACGGATATGAGCCGCGGCCTTTTGATATTCTTGATGAAGATTCTTTTGCTTTTGGTATTCGAAGCAGTTTAAATTCGCAGTTTTCTGTATTTGATATTCCGGCAAAAAGCAGTATTGGAATTGAGTATTTTGATGAGCATTATCAAGCGCAACTTTTTGAGAATTTATATGAAGAAAATAACGGTAACGGAAGTCTGCAAGGCAATCGCTTTAGCAATCAGGAACAAGATCGCAAGTACTTAAATCTTTTCGCACAATTAAGCCTACAGCTTACGCCAAAGTTTAAAGCGGATTTAGGATTGAATTATAACCACAGCAGATACCGTCTGGACGATCACCTTAACGAAAGTAATGTCGATAACAGCGGCGTGTACACCTATCCCAGAATCTTTTTACCACAAGCCGGCCTGAGTTACGAGGTGGCTAAAGATAAATTTATCTATGCCTCGATAAGCCGTGGCTTTTCTTTACCCACAGTTGCCGAAACGCTGACTCCCGAAGGTGCTATAAATCCTGAAATCAAACCTGAAATCGGTTTCAATTATGAATTAGGGATGAAAGCACAATGGCTGGATCACAGACTCTATACCGAACTCGCTTTATATACCGTACAAGTTAATGATCTACTTGTTGCCGAACGCGTGGGTAATGATCAATATGTAGGTCGTAATGCAGGCGCTACCGATCATAACGGGATTGAATTCTTAATCCATTATCGAGAGAATTTAACGCCGGCGTGCTCGCTTCAGCCGTATGGGTCTTTAGCGCTGAATGACTATTCGTTTGATGCCTTTGTAGATAATGACGAAGATTATAGCGGAAACGAGCTTACCGGAGTTGCAGATCAAGTGATCAATCTCGGTCTGGATGTGGCTTTTCAAAACCGTTTTAAGTTCAATATTAATTACCGCCACACCGGAAGCATTCCGTTGAATGACGCCAATACGCTTTACAGCGATTCATACAATCAGGTAAACCTTCGGGCAGATTATAGTCTTGATCTTTTACCTAAGCTTAAAACTCGAATTTTTGCCGGCGTCAATAATGTCTTTGATACCGATTATGCTGCACAAATATTGCCTAATGCTACAGGGTTTGGTGGTGCGGCACCACGTTATTATTACCCCGGAGAACCTGTAAATTTTTATACCGGATTGAATATAGATCTTTTTTAAATCTAATTTCCGTCAGGAAGTTTCATTCCATTTTCACCAAATTCGTTGAGTTCGGCTTCAAAGCTGTCAGCGAGTGCTATGAACTTATCTAAAAGGTCTAATTGATTTTCAGGTTCTAGCAGATTGCCCGGCAATTGCATCGCATCACAGTACTCAAAAAACAGATTGTGGTAATACGCGTCAATCCCCAGTTGTTCGACTAAAAACTCCCGGTTAAAATAGTCATCAGTAGCAAAGAGCACCCGGTATTGTTTATAAGTAATGGGAGCATATTTTTCCTTTTGTTTGGAAGGGTCTTTTTTAAACAGACTTAAAAAAAGACGTCCCAACTCAATAAAATCTACACCATTGGTACTGTTGGGCGGTCGATACAACTGGCGATTCTTTTTGATATCATTCTGAATCCTGCTGTTGAAAATGCTATCGTATTCTTTGATGTCAAAGGGTTTTTCCTTTGGCGCTTCGGTGAGGCGTACTTCGTCGAGTTCGTTCAAGTTCTCTTTCAACTCAACAACCCAGATCTTTTCGAGCTGATAGGGTTCTACTACAAAAACTTGCGTTTCCATAAAAGGCGCACTAAAAACCAAAGAGTCTTCTAATCGCGCAGCTAAGCTAAAATCTCCTTCATCTGTAGTCGTCGTACTTTTATGCTGCGTCAGGTTTTGCACCAAAACACCGGGAACGCGTTTATCGCCCGCATATAC
>Ga0208029_1000102_pt1 | contig 61127 bp, 55 predicted proteins | sample MalvireepMed_s12_FD_184242 | JGI IMG/M metagenome (GOLD analysis project Ga0208029, IMG submission 184242) | Marine viral communities from the Global Malaspina Expedition - Malaspina viral metaG DeepMed_s12 (SPAdes) (version 2) | ecosystem: Environmental > Aquatic > Marine > Oceanic | place... | reverse complement strand
ATATACGGTAAGGATTCAATATCACCAACGGTCCCGCCAATTTCAGTGATCACGATATCATAATCTCCGGTATTCCCAAGATGTTTGATACGTTCTTTAATTTCATTGGTAATATGCGGCACCACCTGAACGGTTTTACCCAAAAACTCACCGCGGCGCTCTTTCTCAATTACACTTTGATAAATGCGACCGGTGGTCACGTTATTTGCCTGAGAAGTATTTACATTTAAAAAGCGCTCGTAATGCCCTAAATCTAAGTCGGTTTCTGCACCATCATCGGTAACATAGCATTCTCCGTGCTCATAAGGGTTAAGTGTTCCCGGGTCAACATTAATGTATGGGTCTAGCTTTTGAATAGTCACACTATAGCCTCTTGCCTGAAGTAATTTAGCCAATGAAGCTGCGATTATACCTTTACCTAATGAAGAAGAAACCCCGCCCGTGACGAAGATGTACTTTGTATCTGCCATCTGTATCCTGATTATTTTTTAAGCTCTTTTTAACATGAAGAGCGCGTCTACGGGATGCAAAGATAGCGATTTATTGACGAACCTTTTAAGCGGATTTTAGGATAATTTTTAAGGTTTTCTTTTAGGCTGAGGCGCTGGGTATTGTCGTTTGATTTTAAAAATAAGCTCTTCTAACCCATTGATTTTGATCTCGTGCATTTGCTGCATCATAAAGCCCAGTTTTCCCTCAGGAAAGCCCTTCTTCTTAAACCACCCAAAATAATACTCCGGAATTTCCACCAGATAACGGTCTTTGTATTTGCCAAAAGGCATTTTATAATAGGCAAGTTCGATAAGGCTTTCCGGGTTCAAGATCAAACAATTTTAATGTGGTAACTACTGAGTAATCCGGCTAAACCTTCTTTGCTGAAGATTGCTCCGCGTATTTTATTTTCATCAGGATTGAGCTCATAATTTACCGCCGAAGAAAAATCGGTTTTTTCCAGATTGGTTTGGTCAAACGTGGCTCCTGCAAGATTGCATTCCTCTAGAAATACCCCTGAAAGATTGGCTTCAGTAAAATCGGTTTCTTTCATTTGACATTGACTGAACTGAGATGAACTCAAATCAACTTGATAAAAACTGCTGAAATCAAGTGTACAACTCGAGCAATAGATCTGAAACAGAAAGCTGTTACAGGCTTCAAAGGCAATCCCCAGCATTTTGCACGCCGAAAATTCGCATTCCTGAAAGGCCGTCTGTACTAGTTTCGCAGCGCTCCAATCGCAGTTTTCAAACGTACAATTGGTAAACGTAAGCTTTGAAAGGTTTGCTTTTGCAAAAACACAACTTTTGAACACACAATCTTCAAAATCAGCTACAAGTGGATTTTTAGCAAAATTTTGATTTTCAAAAACTTGGTCTGTGAGGAGTTCGTTCATAATTAGCCTGCTGTAGTTTTTCCTTCGGAAACCTGATGAATCAGTTTTCGGCTTAAATAATTAAAACGAATATACAACAACACCGCCGAAGCGCTAAGCCCCGCAAGTAAACCATACCAAATTCCCTGACTTGCCATCTGATCTTCCTGACCAAAATACCAAGCCACGGGAAACCCGACCAACCAATACGCAATAAAACAAATAAACGTAGGAATATTTACATCTTGCAATCCGCGCAATGCCCCCAGAATCACCACCTGCAAACCATCGCTCAATTGAAAAAGTGCTGCTACAATAAGCAACTGCGCAGCCAGCACGATCACTTCAACATTATCAATATAAAATGTAGGGAGGATATCTTTAAGCAGAATAAACCCAACGGCAAAAACCGCTTCGATCAAAAACACCTGTAAAAACAATGAGAATGCGATGCGACGCATATTCTCAAAATCGGCTTTACCTTTTTGATTGCCCACTCTAATGGTTGCGGTAACCCCAAGTCCCACTGCGATCATAAACGTCATCGCCGCAAGATTGAGCGCTATCTGATTTGCCGCCTGAGCATTAGTCCCTAAAATTCCGGATAAGAAAATGCAAGAAGTAAAAAGCGACACTTCAAACAACATTTGCATTGCCGTTGGAAAGCCCAGATCAAAAAGCTTTTTAAAAATAGGAAGCTGAAACGCTTTGCGACGCGTCCACACAAAATACGGTTGAAACTTCTTTTTTCGGCTTAAAATATAATACAGCATCCACAGCATAAAGAAACGAGAGATCAAGGTTCCATAGGCGGCACCAACAAGCTCCAGACGCGGGAAGATCCAAAAGCCGTAAATAAGAATAAAGTTGAAAAACACGTTGACCACATTTGAGACCAAAGTAGCATACATCGCATAACGCGTGTTTGACAAGCCGTCTGCAAATTGTTTAAATGCCTGAAACACCATCAACGGGATCAACGAAAAAGCCACAATATCCATATAGGGAATAGCAAGCTCAACAACCTCAACAGGCTGATCGAGATAGTATAAAATAGGTTTAGCCAGCAGTAATAAGACAAAAAGTAAAATGCCATTTAAGGCGCACATCACGATCCCGTGATGGAAATAATTGCGTCCGGTTTGTGTATCATTTGCTCCATCGGCTTCAGCGACTAAAGGCGTGATCGCAAAAGAAAAACCAATTCCCAAACTCAGTGCAATAAAAATAAGACTGTTACCCAAAGAGACTGCCGCGAGTTGTGCAGCACCCAAACGTCCAACCATAAGATTATCTGCTAAAGCAACAAGAATATGGCCCAACTGCCCTAGCATTACGGGATAGGCAATCTTTAAATTTTGTCGAAATTCTTTAGTATAATTTGATAGCACAACGGTATTTTTTTGCGGACTGCAAAAGTAAGATTTAAGTTCAACAACAAGTTTACTTGAGACGAACCTTATTTTAAATTTAACCTGAACTGCATTTTAAAAACTAATTAACAGCTGAAGGCTTGCGCTATGCGTAATTTTACCAAGCTATGCACAACGATCACGAACTCAAAAACAAAGAAATACCTGAACGCATTTCGCACGAAATAAAAACAGCGCTCTCGTATTACCCCGAACTTGCAGAAACGCCTATTGCTTTTCGATTTAAGAAAGACATAAAGAAGTCTACCATGCAGGCGCAACCTGCTTTCAAATCCTTGCTAAAACCGAGAAAGAAAAGGTCGTATGTGATTTTCATCAGTAAAAAAATAAAGATTGAATCTGAATCTTTTAAGATCACTGATATTCCCTCAGATGTTTTGATTGGATGGATAGGCCACGAGTTGGGACATATTATGGATTACCGCGACCGAAGCAGTCTAGATCTGATTTGGTTTGGGATTAAATATTTGTATTTCCCTAAATTTATCAGAGAAGCAGAGCGTGCGGCAGACACATTTGCTGTCTCGCACGGTATGGGAAAATACATCTTGGTCACAAAAGATTTTATCCTCAACCACGCGCATATTTCAGCAAAATATAAAGCGCGTATCAAAAAACTTTATTTGTCTCCGGAAGAGATTATGCTTTTAATCAATAATGACTAAAACCGGAAGTACCGGCTTTAGTCATTCATAAATTACTTTATTTAAAGATGTGACTATCGTTAGATAGCATTAGGAAGTGTGTTCCTTCACAAATTCCTCCCACTCGGCGAACTTTTCTTCATTCATCACTTTTTCCATTTTTACTTGTCCGCCTTTTTTCTTGTTGGCGCCACTCCATTCATAAAAAATTTCAGGATTCACAGTGTTTACAAATACGCCTTTTAGCGCTTTACTTCGCGCCACTCCATAATTTTTATTGGCTTCCTGCAAACTTTTATCTAAAGCATCTGCCAGTTCTTCATTAGAAACTGAAGTTTCGGTTCCCAAATACCAATAATGATAAAACTCATCATCTTCGGGATTACGCTTTGCCGCAATAGTAAATTCAGGAATTTTAATATCGAATTGCTCTTCGAGTTCCTGTACTGCAGCTTCCATTTTATTAACTGAAAGTTGCGACCCCACCGTGTTCAAAAAGAATTTAGTTCTTCCCGTGATCTTGATCTCTACGCGCTCTTTATTGGTAAATGCAATGGTGTCCCCGATCAAATAACGCCACGCTCCCGAAACGGTAGAAATGATCAAAATATAATCGGTTTCTTCTTCTACGTCTGCCAGACTTATTACCGGCGCATCTTGTACCAGAGAACCATCTTGGTTGATATAATCAGGATTCATAGGCACAAACTCGAAATAAATACCGTTATCGGTTACCAATTTCATCGCGTCGGTTTCTGGTCTTGCCTGAAAAGCGATAAACCCTTCTGAAGCGAGATAAGTATCAATCACTGTAATGGGTTTCCCCAGAAGTGCATTAAAACTCTTTTCATACGGCTGAAACGCCACACCTCCTGAAGTATACACTTGAAGGTTAGGCCAGATCTCATGAATATTATTCAAGTTGTGATGCTCAATCACTTTTTCCAACATCAGCTCGATCCAACTTGGGATTCCGCTTAGGGCACCAATATCCCATTCTTCAGCCTTCTCTGCAATGTGTTGTACACGCTCATCCCAATCTTCGATCTTGGCAATATCTTCTCCCGGCTTGTAATAGCCTCTAAACCAAAACGGGATATTACTTGCGCTTATTCCGCTTATTTCTCCTTCCTCGTGGCCATTTCGCTTTGCGAGATCTGTAGAACTACCCAACATCATGATTTCCTTTTCAAAAAAGTCGGGCTCTAGATCAAAGTGAGCCAAAGCGCCCACTTGCTTGATCCCAGCCATGCGAATAGCATCAACCATTTCATCGGTCACCGGAATACGCTTGCTGCTTTTTCCCGTGGTCCCGCTACTCAAAGCGAAATAATGCGGTGTTCCCGGCCAAGTGACATCAGTCTCCCCGTCGTGCAATTTTGACCACCAGGCTTCATTGATACTGTTGTAATCAAAATACGGAAGCTTTTCTGCAAACAGGGTTGCCGGATTTTCTGATTCTAAAATCGCCTCAAAATCATAGTGCTTTCCAAACTGCGTGTCTTTGGCCTTTTCTAATAAAGATTTTAAGACCTCTCCCTGCTCTTCTATCGGGTTGGATTCTGGAATCACCTTATCTGATATATCGATAATCCCTTTTATGATGGAGCCTAATATTGCCATGATTTAGTTGTTAGTTTGGTTTGCTATAAAATTAAAAGACCTCGTGAAAACGAGGTCTTTACTTAGTAGAAGTTTAACAACAATCTTAGTCTTTAAGCGGCTTCTCATTAGTTATTGGAGGAATCACCCCGTACGTATCAAAGAGATAAACCAAGCTGGTCATCGTCGCCGCACCTAATTCTAATTCTCGTTTATTTACCGCGTCAAACGTATCGTTAGAAGCGTGGTGATGATCAAAATAACGCTGCGAATCAGGACGTAATCCTGCAAGAACAGTTCCTTCTTCTTTTAACGGACCAACATCTGCCCCGCTACCTCCTAATTCAAAAAAGTGAATCAAATACGGCTTAAACAATGGAATCCAGCTTTGTACCTGCTCAAAATTGGCCTTATCAGCGTCAAAAGAAAATCCGCGAGGTGTGAAGCCACCGGCATCGCTTTCTAAACCAAAAACGTGTTTCTCACCTTCTTGCTTCGCCACTTTTGCATATTCAGTACCGCCGCGCAGGCCGTTTTCTTCATTCATAAAAAGTACGACACGTATGCTGTGCTTTGGTTTATAGTTTGCAGCTTTCATCAGGCGCAACACTTCCATACTTTGTACTACACCAGCACCATCATCGTGGCTTCCGTCTCCCAGATCCCATGAATCTAAGTGACCACCAACAACCATAAATTCGTTAGGTTTTTCGCTTCCGGTAATTTCACCAATCACATTAAACGAAGGCACATCTTCTTCATAATTCTTACAATTCATTTTTAAATAGAATTGGGTGCTCTTGTCTTTTTTCAGCATTTTACTCAACAGCGCTGCTCCATTAGTGCTTATCGCAGCTGCCGGAATACGCTTGTCGTTAGGCAAGTCTCCGTAAGACATCGAACCGGTGTGTGGAAGATCGTCCATTCTTAAATTCATCGAGCGCACAATTACACCCACTGCACCGTATTTTGCAGCTTCCATAGCTCCTGCATAGCGCTGATCTACACAACCGCCATAAGCAGAAAACGTCTGGATCAAATCGGCCTGCATCGGGCGATTATAAAAAACGATTTTACCTTTTAATTGGTCTTCGCCATATTTTGCAAGATCATCAAGACCTTGCACTTCAACAACCTCTGCAGTAACTCCAGAAGGCGCCGTAGCGATAGAACCGCCCAAAGCACAAACAGGAACATCTATGCTTCCGTCAGGACCTTCAATATGTGCTTTTTCCGGCGTACCGCGCTCCCATTTAGGAACCATTACCGGCTGTAACCATACTTTATCAAGTCCGATTGATTCAAGTTCTTTTTTTGCCCATTGCACTGCTTTTTCTGCACCGGTGCTTCCGCTAAGACGCGGACCTATATCATTTGATAATTCGTCAAGCCATTGATAGCTGTTCCCGTTCAACAAGGACAAATCATAAAAATTACGTAGTTGTAAAGAGTCTTTAGTTGTTTGAGCAGAAACCAAATTGAATCCTGCAAACAACATGACGAAGAGGAAAATTCTTTTCAAAATTAGTTGTGTTTTAGATGAGTCCTAAAAATAATATTCTCTTGCGGTATTTACGCCATTAAACAGAAAAATCGCCACTTCCGTGCCGATTTTTGATAGTTTCATTAAATGTAATGCTGAAATTATAAAGTTCTCAACTATTCTTCTGATTCCAACTGTTTGCGATACGCATCGATATTACTTTTAGTCTTCTCATCAAGTTCCGGCTCTTTCATGTCTTTGTAAGACGAAAGCTTTTCTAGAAGAATGTTTGCGAGAATTAAACGCGCGGTAGGCTTGTCATCTGCCGGAATGATATACCAAGGTGCGTGAAATTTAGAAGTTTTATTGATCGCATCTTCGTAACAATTCTGATACTCATCCCACAATGCGCGCTCTTTAAGATCGCCGGCGGAAAACTTCCAGTTTTTATTCGGCTTGTTTAACCTTCTGAGCAAACGATTCTTTTGCTCTTCTTTAGAGAGATGCAGAAAAAATTTGAAGATGATCGTTCCGTTATCAGCGATGTGCTTTTCAAAATTATTGATCTGCTCAAAACGATTTTCCCAAAAGGCTTCATCAATATCTGAAACTTCATCGATCCCGGGAATGTTTTCATTCAGGACATATTCAGGATGCACGCGCGTGACCAAAACATTCTCGTAGTGCGTTCTATTAAAAACTCCCACTTTACCTCTGGCCGGCAATGCGATGTAATGACGCCACAAATAATCGTGACCCAATTCTAAAGAGGTTGGTGTTTTAAAACTGTGCACCACTACACCCCGAGCATTGAAATTTTTAAAAACCTCGCGAATCAGACTATCTTTCCCGGCAGTATCCATCCCTTGAATGCAGATGAGCGCAGCATATTTTCCGTGCGCGTACATCGCATTTTGAATATCTGCAATCTTCTTACTTACCTCATCCAATTCCTTCTCGAGCTCTTTGGTCTTACCAAAATCCTCGTGGGTTTTACGTTCTGAAAGTTTTACGGGTCCCGTAATTTGATAGTCTGAAGCTTTCATAAGCCTAAATTTTTATGCTGATTATTTACTAGCGAAGAGTTTCACATCCTCTTCAGAAACTTCGCTACCGCCCAAAATGATTAGACGCTCTACGACATTGCGCAGTTCGCGTATGTTTCCCGTCCAATCGTATTCTTGTAATTTTTCGACCGCTTTATCTGTAAAGTTCTTGACCGCTGTACCTTGTTCGCCGGCAACCTTATTGGCAAAATGAGTTACCAAAAGCGGAATATCATCTCTACGCTCATTAAGAGCCGGTACCGGAATTAGAATTACTGCAAGACGGTGGTACAAATCCTCTCTAAATTTGCCGTCTGCAATTTCCTTTTTCAGGTCTTTATTGGTTGCTGCAAGAACACGCACATCCACTTTAATATCTTTGTCACTACCTACGCGAGAAACTCTGCTTTCTTGTAAAGCGCGTAATACCTTGGCTTGCGCCGAAAGACTCATATCTCCAATTTCGTCTAAGAAGATCGTTCCGCCGTTTGCAGCTTCAAACTTCCCGGCACGATCTTTATTTGCGGAAGTAAACGCGCCTTTTACGTGACCAAAAAGTTCGCTCTCGATCAACTCAGAAGGGATTGCTGCACAGTTCACTTCAACCATTGGTCCTTTTGCACGATCACTTTTTTCATGCAGCCAGTGTGCAACAAGTTCTTTACCGGTACCGTTGGGGCCGGTGATCAAAACACGCGCTTCGGTAGGCGCTACTTTTTCAATAATATCTTTGATCTTGGTGATGGGATCGCTCTCCCCGATCATCTCGTACTGCTTGCTTACTTTTTTCTTAAGTCGCGTATTTTCTACAACCAAATTCTTTCGGTCTAAAGCATTACGCACTGTGTTAAGCAATCTGTTTAAATCGGGTGGTTTTGAAATGTAATCAAAAGCACCCAAGCGCATTGTATTTACGGCAGTATCAAGATCTCCGTGACCAGAAATCATCACCATCGGGATTTCGGGCTTTATTTTTTTGGTCGCCTCAAGTACTTCAACACCATCCATTTTAGGCATTTTGATGTCACAAAGTACAAGATCATAATCGTTGTCTTTGATCTTTTCCATTCCGGCGAGACCGTCTTCGGCCTCCTCAACCTGATACGCCTTATTTTCTTCGGTTAAAATTTTGACAAGCACCCGACGAATTGCCGCCTCATCCTCTATGATTAAAATCTTTGACATACTTAAAATTTAAATTTCACACCCGTTCTAAAATAAAACGTGTTGTCACTATTTATCGTGTAAATATCATCCCGGTTATTATTCCGCAATCTAAAATCATTGCTTACAGAATGCGTTGCGTAGGCATAATATAGTAAATGATCTGTAAAAAAATGTTCATAGCCCAGACCCGCCAGAATAATGGTCATCGAAATATTTTCAGCCGTGCGGCCATCGATAACCATATTGTTCTGAATGTTTGCAAAAAAGTTATCCAAAGTCACAAAGGCTTGCAGCGCATCTTTGTGTGAATCATTCAAATAATGACGCACATTGGTTTTAGGCACACCCAAGGTATACGTCCAATTTGGGTGAAATTCTCTATAATAATTAATTAACGGAAGTGGAAAATTACGCCCCGGAGTTGAAGAATAATCCAAGCCAAAAATCCAGCGATACGGTTTTGTGGGCGAATTTTTCTTCATATCGTTTATCGCATAGACTGAGGCTGTATAAATCCAATCATCAGGAACTAAAGTGCCCGCTATATTAGAGTTGATTCGCGCGCCGGCTTTCACACCAAAAACCCAATTTTCTTTAAAACGCCATACATATCCCGCATAAGCCGAAATACGATGCAGCGTGCTCACATCATGGATATTGAAACCATCTGGAACCGCATCTTTGATATCAATATTGGTGTTTCGATATTCAAAACCGGCTACCAGAATATTGTTGAGTTCTTTATCTAACGGAATAGGAACTTGCAAAAGCGCTCTAAACCGCCCTACCGAATTATTAGAATTACTAAACGGAATGTGCATATATTCTACCCTAGCGATATCTGTACTTTGTGATCGCATCGTAAACATCACAAAAAGCATTACAGGTACTAGAATATATTTTGACATAAAAGAGTTTCTTATTTGTTTTCGGTTGGGTAAAAATGTACATCCCGCTGTGGAAAGGGAATGGTAATATTATTCTTTCTAAACTCTTCATCTATTCTAAAACGAATTTCACTCTTGATCCGCGGATCTGAAAAGCTATCGTTGATAAAGAAATAAACGCCAAAATTCAACGAAGAATCTCCAAAATCCTCAAAGAGCACTGTAGGCTTTGGGGTCTTTAGCACACCATTTTGTTTACTGGCACAGTCTAACAAAATCTTGCGAACGAGCTGTGTATCGCTTCCATAGGCGACACCTACTTTCACGGTTTCCCGAGTGGTTTTATGATTTTGCGTATAGTTGTAAACAATCTCATTGATAAAGTGATGATTGGGTATTATGATGACTTTATCATCTCGGGTAAGCGCACGGGTGGTACGCAGTTTAATTTCAAAAATACGCCCAACTTTCCCATCAATTTCTACTACATCACCTACCGAAAGGGACTTATCGACCATAATGAATATTCCACCAATGATGTCTGTAAACAAACCCTGTAAGGCAAGCCCCAGACCTACAAACAAAGCAGCAGAAGCTGTTAATAATACGGTGATATCAACCCCAGAAGCGCTAAGCGTAAAGAGCACCACAGCTATATAAACGATATACCTGATGAACTTGAAAATACTCTTGAACTTCAGCTCATTTTCGGTATCCATTTTACGGGTTATAAGACTACGAATGAGTCTTAAAACCACAGTTGCTACAATAAATGCAACGATAACGAGCAACAAGTGACCAATGGTAAGATTAATAGGATTTTGCTCGGTACCTAAGTGAAAACCGAAATTTAAAAAGTCCTGTATGGTTCCCCACACGTTTTCTTCGATGACGTCCTTTACTTTTTCGGCGCCTTCTCTTACTGTTTCTTTTACATCCTCTTGAATCATGCTAGTACTTCATCCACTTTAAAATTTCTTTATAGGTAGGTTTTTTACCATACATCAGAATTCCTACTCGGTATATTTTTGAGCCGAACCAAACCGTAAAAAGGAAGGTTGCGATCAAAATACTCACAGAAAGTGCCAACTGCCACCACGGCACTCCAAAAGGAATACGCATCAACATCACGATAGGTGAGGTCAACGGGATCATAGAAAATATCGTTGCAATAGAACCGTCTGGATTTTCGATCACGGCAAAAAAGCCAACGTAAATAGCCAGCATCAGCGGCATAATAATGGGCAACATAAATTGTTGCGTGTCGGTCTCACTATCAACTGCAGCACCAATCGCCGCGTAGATCGAACTGTATAAAAAGTAGCCCCCAATAAAGTAGATCAAAAAGAAACACGCCAGCTTTAGAAGTGGCAGATTAAGCACATCGAGAAGGATCAATTCGATTTTGTCTAAATCTGTTGTGGCCATATTGCCCACCGCGGCATTGGGTGCACCGCCTTCTAAGCCCAGATATAGACTTAAAAAGGTGAGTAAACCACCGCCAATAAGCAGCCAGATCATAAACTGTGTGATTCCCGCAAGCGTGGTACCCATAATTTTACCCATCATCAATTTGAAAGGTTTTACCGAAGAAATGATCACCTCGATAATACGATTGGTCTTTTCTTCAATCACAGAGCGCATCACCATATTGCCGTAAATGATGATAAACATCATTAGAAGATAACCGGCACCACCTCCAAAACCGGCTTTGATCCAGTTTGAAATTTTTGAAGTACGCTCTCCAGCAAAATCTTCAATTGTAATACTTATTTGGGTTTCTGAAGCATCTATCAGATCAAGATCAACCCCACGATCTAGTAATTTCTCGTTGGTCAGTTTGGTTTCAATTTGCTCTTCAATTCCTTCAATTGTAGAAATTCCCGGCGCTTCATTGCCGTAAAAGCGAACGCCAGAGGTATTTTTCTTAACGTTTTCAGGAATATATAGTAATCCGAAGTATTTATTTTCTTCCACCAAATCTTTTGCGGTTTCCAGCCCTTGTGGAGAAAGATCGAGATAGTCTATATTGGCAGTGCTTTCAAATTCCTTATAAAAATATCCACTCTCATCAACCACCACAATGGTTTGCTTTCCGGCTTGATTAAGTTGCGTGAGATACGTGATTAACATAATCATCCCAACCACAATCAACGGACTCAGAAAAGTCATGATAATAAACGAGCGATTGCTTACGCGGGCTTTATATTCTCTCTTGATTATTAATGCTAAAGACCCCATTAATTTGCGTTTATGGTTTTAATGAAAATATCATTTGCTGTGGGCACTACTTCCACAAAATGGTTGATCGTCCCTTTGTTTGCAAGGAAGCCTAAAAGATCATTAGGGCTTAAGCCGTCTGGAATTTTCACTTGAAGCTTGAGATCATTCTCGTTGATCGTTTTAAACTGTGCCGCATTAAGCTGCCAATCATCGCTTGCGCTCTCGAGTACATTTTTCTTAAGTGTTTCAAGACTTTGAACACTATCATCTGCAGTTTGAATCCCAACCTCAAAGGTATTTGTGCGGTACGCTCTTTTAATATCTGAAAGACGCCCGTCAAGCACCTTATTGCTCTTATGCATTAATGCGATATGGTCGCACATCTGCTCGACAGATTCCATACGATGCGTAGAAAATAATATTGTCGCCCCGTCATCTCTCAATTTCAGGATTTCGTCTTTGATCAACGTGGCATTGATAGGGTCAAAACCACTGAAGGGCTCGTCGAAAATAAGCAGTTTGGGCTTGTGTAAAACCGTAACGATAAACTGTACCTTTTGCGCCTGCCCTTTTGAAAGCTCCTGAATTTTCTTATTCCACCAGTCCATCATCCCAAGACGGTTAAACCAGTAGGCACTACGTTCTTTAGCTTCAGCTTTAGTCAGTCCTTTAAGACGTGCCAAATAAATAACCTGCTCTCCCACCTTCATCGACTTATACAAGCCACGCTCTTCGGGCATATAACCTATGTTGATGATATGCTTTTGATCTAACGCTTCTCCATCTAGATACACCTTACCGGTATCTGGCATTGTGATTTGGTTAATAATACGAATGAGCGTCGTTTTACCCGCGCCATTAGGCCCTAAAAGTCCAAAAATACTTCCTTTAGGAACTGATATAGAAAGGTCATTGAGCGCGGTGTATCCTCCGTATTTTTTATGAATATGGTCTGCGACTAAAAGGTCTGTCATAGAATATAAATCTCGATGATCGGGTAAAAGTAAACTACCTCTGGGCAATCCCAAAAGGCATTCGTTAAACGCAAATTTTTAATTTCAAGGCATGCCTTGGGATATCATACCCTTTGATGGCGCCAATAAAGGCTAAAGATATTGAAAACCTTAGAGCTCAGGAGTCAGTTAAGAATTATTTAGTATCAAAAACCAATCATAAAAGCCCTAAAAACAAAAACCCACCCTTAATGTGAATCAAGGATGGGAAAAAAATTGCTATGAAAAAGAAAAATATCACTAACTAGTGATTAGTGATATTCAAATATACACTTTTTTCTTAATAACATCTTAAAATTTAAGAAAACATATCTTTTACCTTCTCAAAAAAGGATTTATCCTCGCGTTGTGGCTGAGGAGTAAAGTGCTCATCTTCAAGCATGCTTTCAAAAAATTCGCGTTGCTCTTTCTTAAGGGTTTTAGGTGTCCAAACATTTACGTGAACCAGTAAATCCCCTTTACCATAACCGTTGATCGAAGGAATTCCTTTTCCGCGTAAGCGTAATATTTTTCCGCTCTGCGCACCTTCTTCGATCTTGATACGCACCTTACCGGTAACCGTATCGATCTCTTTACTCGTACCCAAAACAGCTTCAGGAATACTAATGTATAAATCGTAATGCAGGTTATCACCCTCACGGCTTAAAGTTTCATGTTCTGCCTCTTCAATAACTACAAGAAGATCTCCTGCTATACCATTATTACCAGGAGCTTCGTTACCTTTTCCTGTAACCTTTAATTGCATGCCGTCCACAACACCTGCAGGAATTTTGATAGAAACTGTTTCTTCCTCAGTCTTCATTCCTTGAGCATCAGCATCGCTAGGCTTTGAGTCGATCATCTGACCGCTACCTCCACACGCAGTACACGGTGAAGCGGTTTGCATTCTACCTAAAATCGTATTAGTAACGCGTGTTACCTGACCGGTACCGTTACACGTAGAACAGGTTTTATAAGTTGTTCCGCTGGCTTGCTTTTTACGCTTGACCTTGATTTTCTTTTCGGCACCATTAGCAATTTCTTCTAAAGTAAGTTTTACGCGAATACGCAGATTACTTCCTTTGGTTCTGCGCTGGCCGCCAAAACCACCACCAAAACCGCCGAAGCCACCTCCGCCGCCAAAAGCGCTTCCAAAAATATCACCAAACTGACTGAAGATATCGTCCATATTCATACCTCCGCCACCGCCAAAGCCACCGCCTTCAAAGGCTTGGTGACCATACTGGTCATAACGCGCACGCTTATTCTCATCACCTAAGACTTCGTAGGCTTCTGCAGCTTTTTTAAACATTTCCTCAGCCTCTGTATCTCCGGGGTTTTTATCCGGGTGATATTTGATAGCCTTTTTACGATATGCTTTTTTTATTTCTGCAGCGGTCGCATTCTTGCTTAAACCTAGTATGTCGTAATAATCTTCTTTCATCCCTGTCTCTTCTTCAATCTTTAATATTAATCTTCAATTACTGCCCAACTACAACCTTAGGATAACGTATGATACGTTCTCCCAGCTCATAGCCTTTCTCCACTACATCAACGATCTTTCCTTTTAAATCTTCCTGTGGAGCGGGAATTTGAGTAATTGCCTCGTGTACGTCTGCGTCAAAGGCATCACCGGCTTGCACTTCCATCTGCTTTAAACCTTTAGCCTTAAGCGTTTCTCTCAACTTATTACTGATAAGCTCAACACCCTTAACAAGATTCTTGTCTTTTGCCTTTTCTATCTCAACCATCGCGCGATCAAAATCGTCTAAAACAGGCAACATCGCCTGCATCACTTCTTGACCGGCAGTTTTAAAAAGCTCAACGCGTTCTTTACTTGTGCGACGCTTATAGTTTTCAAAATCAGCAAAAAGACGCAAAAATTTATCTTTTTCCTTTTCTAAATCGGCTTGATATTTTGCCAACTCATCTTCGTTAGTCTCAGCAGCTTCAGCACTAGAAGCATTGTCTTCAGCTTCATGTTCAGCGCCTTGCACATCTTGTGCTTTATGTTCTTCGTTCTCGTGAAGTGTTTCTTCTTTATTTTCTGAACTCATTGTTTTTCTAATTTGCTTTGCAAACGGCAAAAGTACTGCCAATTCTATAAAAATGTCAAAATGTCACCGATATATTTTATAGTTTATTTAAGAGGTAAAACCAATTCTTCTGTTAATTTTGAGCTCTCAATTAACACTAAAAAGGTAAATAGAATGAAAACTAAATTTTTAACGCTTTTTACTATGGCTGCGATGGTTACAGCTTTAGTATCTTGTAAAGACGAAAAGAAAAACGAAACTGAAGCTGCTGAAGCTGAAGCTGCTGTTGAGGCAACTGCAGAAGCAACCAAATATATGGTTGACAAAGAAGCTTCTGAAATAAAATGGTTAGGCGAAAAACCAACCGGAACACACGATGGTATTGTAGGTCTAGAATCTGGAGTTGTACGTGTAGAAGGTGATCAAATAAGCGGAAGCTTCCTTATCGATATGACTTCTATCACTGTTCAAGATTTAGAAGGAGATCAAAAAGCAAGTCTTGAAGATCACCTAAAAGGAACTGTTGAAGGTAAAGAAGGTGACTTCTTTAATGTTCAAAAATACCCAACAGCTGCATTCGAAATCACAGGAATTACTGAAGGTGAAGACGGAAAGAAAATGATGGCAGGTAACTTGACTTTAAAAGAAACTAAAAAGAACATTGAGTTTCCTGTAACTTATGAAGTTTCTGGTAACACAATGACTTTAAAGTCTGAGCCATTCACTATCGATCGTACAGATTGGGATGTAAACTACGGTTCTAAATCTGTTTTTGATAACCTTGGTGACAAATTCATCAACGATGATATCGAATTAGAAATTTCTATTGTTGCTAATCAGCAAATGTAATTCGCAACAACATTAAATTTAAAAACCGGCTTGAAGCCGGTTTTTTTTATGCGCTTTATTGGCACCGCCAAAGGGTTTAATAGTATGAGGTTTGCCTCAAAATTGAAAATTCGTTTTCAACAATGCCTTATGGGCCGGCCTTTGTCAGCAGACAGGCTTGACCTGAGGTAGTTTACTTTCTGCAAAGCGTATTAAGCAAGTAAATCCCTCAATGCTTGATTGAGTTGCGTGTATTTAAAAGAATAGCTTTGATGTTCTATTTTTTGGGAACTTACTTTCTGGCTTTCTAAAACCACTGCGGCCATTTCGCCTAAAATCAATTTCAGCATAAAGGCAGGAACTTTAGGGAAAATAAGAGGCTTGTTTAAGATCAAAGCTACTTCTTTTGTCAAGGTTTCGTTAGTTACCGGCGCAGGCGCAACCGCATTATAAACTCCATTATTTTTGTTTAAAATCACTTCTTTAAAAATCCCGGCAAGATCTTCGAGATGAATCCAGGATTGCCATTGTTGCCCATCGCCTAACGGACTACCCACATAATATTTTATAGGCTGAATCAACTTTTCTAAAGCTCCGCCATTTTTTGCCAGAACTACACCAACACGCACTTTGGCAACTTCAAGTCCTAAAGTCTCAAATTGATCTGCCGCTTTTTCCCAAGCTTCAACTACCGTACCTAAAAACCCCGGATTATACTTTTCAAAAGACTCCGTGTATAGTTGCGTTTTTGACGAAGGATACGCCCCAATAGCACTCGCTGAAACAAACTGCTCTACCTCGTGATCTGTTTCTTTTAAAGCACGCAAAAGGAGGTTTGCAGTCTCCGTTCTGCTTTCTAAGATTGTTTTTTTATAGGCTTCGGTCCAACGCTCGGCAATACTTGCGCCGGCTAAGTGTACGATGGTACTAACGCCATCTAGGCAAGCCGTATCAATTTCGCCTTTGGCCGTATTCCAAAGAAATCCTTTATAATTAGATTTGGTTTCAATTTTATTCGGGCTTGTAGTCAAGTAGTACACCTCGTGACCGGCTCCGTGCAATTGCCTCGTAAGCTCTTGCCCTACCAAACCGGTCGCACCTGTAATTAGAATTCGCATTTTTGGTTTTTGTCCTAAGTTAGCCACAATTCAAAAAGTGCAGGATGCCTTTTAAATAGGTTTAACACAATGGCGTATATATTTTCAGCTCTGCTTTTACGTTATAAATTGAGGTTACTGTAACTTGCTTCAGTCTTAGAAACTGTTTATGAAAAACTTTTTATTGGCACTTGCTACCGGATTATTACTAGCCTTAGCCTGGCCGACGTATGGATTTCCGTTGCTTTTGTTTTTTGGATTTGTTCCGCTGCTATTAGCTACACACAATCTCAACACTAAAGCGGCAAGAAGACCAAAACTCAAAATTTTTGGGCTCGCTTACGTCGCTTTCTTCACCTTCAATATCATCACCACGTGGTGGCTGTATAATTCTACTCCTTTCGGGATGTGGTTTGCCGTGCTGGCAAATGCTTTGCTTATGACTTTTGTCTGGATGCTTTATGTGCGCATAAGTAAACGCTTTTCTAACCGTCTAAGCCTTGTCTTTCTGGTAGCGCTGTGGATGGGCTACGAATTTATGCATCTCAATTGGGAGTTTGCCTGGCCTTGGCTCAATCTGGGTAATGGTTTTGCAACCTACACGGGCTGGATTCAATGGTATGAATACACCGGTACGTTTGGCGGGACGCTTTGGGTGTGGGTGTTGAATGCACTACTTTTTAAAGCACTTTTAGCCTTTAAGGAAACTAAAAAAATAAAGCCCTTTGGCATTCAAATGGCTATTGCCTTCGGAATCATTTTAATTCCTATTGGAATCAGTCAGCTAATTTTAGCGAATTACACCGAAGCTGAAAACCCTGTTGAAATTGTACTGCTTCAACCCAACATTGACCCGTACACCGAAAAATACAATACGACAAACGAGCGCATTGCAGATCTACTTTTTGAGGAAGCTTCGAATACGCTTACCCCTTCAACAGATTATCTTATCGCTCCCGAAACCGTACTTGCTGAAGGTGCCGGGGTTGACCTTCGTAATTTTGAATTTAGTACCGAAAAGGAAAAGGCGACAAACTTTTTAAGTAACTATCCCAACCTAAATTATCTCGCAGGAATTCAATTTTACCGTGTGTACAACGACAAAGCCGCTACCTTACCTACTTCAAATTATGTAGGTAAAGACCGTATAGGAAACCCTATTTGGGCAGACTTTTTCAATTCGGCCTTTCTTCTAAATGCTTCAGACAGTACGCAGATATATCATAAAAGTAAATTGGTGGTTGGTGTAGAAAACTTTCCGTATCAAAGTATTTTAAAACCTGTATTAGGTGATGTGATGCTCGATCTGGGCGGCACGGTTTCTATGAAAACAACACAAGAAAATCGGGTTGCTTTTACCGGAACTGATGGCACAAAAGTAGGTCCCGTGATTTGCTATGAATCTGTTTACGGTGACTTTGTTACCGGTTATGTTCAAGAAGGTGCCCAATTTCTCTCGATCATCACCAATGATGCGTGGTGGGGCAACACCCAGGGACACAAACAGCACCTTAATTATGCACGCCTACGAGCCATTGAAACCCGTCGCAGTATTGCACGCAGTGCAAACACAGGAATCTCGGCTTTTATCGATCAAAAAGGAGCAATTACAAAAGAATTGGGCTACGGTTTACGCGGAAGTTTAAAAGGCACGATCAATACCAATGATCGCCTTACGTTTTATGTGCGTTATGGGGATTATCTTGCTAAGCTTGCCTTTATACCGGCAATTATCTTGCTTCTACTTTCCTTTTTCAGAAAAGCAAAGTAGCTTATTGCCCGCGATAGTATACCACCGTACTGATGGTTTTCAGCAAGATATTCAGATCAAGAAAGAGGTTGCGGTGTTTGATATAGAATAGGTCATACTGCAATTTTTCGAGCGTATCATCTACAGATTCGGCATATCGGCCGCGCACTTGTGCCCAACCGGTAAGTCCCGGCTTTACCGCGTGTCTGATTTCGTAAAACGGTATTTTTTCTGAAAGTTCTTTTACAAAAACAGGACGTTCTGGCCGTGGACCAATAAGACTCATTTCGCCTTTTAAAATATTGATACACTGCGGAATTTCATCAATCCGTAAATTGCGAAGGATCTTACCAAAAGGAGTGATACGCCTATCGGCTTTACTTGCATACTGCGCACCTCCTGCTTCAGCATCAACGATCATCGTTCGTAATTTAATAATGTTAAACGGTTTGCCATTAAGCCCCACACGTTCCTGGGTGTAAAAAAGCGGACCGCGATTTGCGATTAAATTCCCGAGAAAAACAAGAGGAAAAATAAACAGACTCAAAAAGACTACACATAACGCAAAAATTGCATTAAACAACCTGCTAATAAATAGGTAGAATCGGTTTTTATTGCTTCGGCTAAACGGGAAATATTTATAAAAATCACGCTCTACGTGCTGCACCGGCACCCGATGTGTAATTTCTTCATAAACCTGAGTATACTCCCGTATAGGAAAACCACGCTCCAACAACACAAGCAACTTATTATACAGATCAACCCCAACACCTTTCGCCGAACTTGCCACGACAATTTCCGAAACTGTATAACGCTTGATGGCTTTAATCAAATTATGTACTTCGATGGCTTTAAGTCGTTTATCAAAATCTTCAGGATGCACCTCATCGGTATTTACAAAACCGATCACGCGATAATTAGGATCGGCTCTGTGTAAATTGGCTGCGATAAGGTTGATATCAAAGCTATTTCCTACTACTAAAATACGTTTATTAAAACGTGGGGCTGACACCAGCTTGATATAGGCATATCTCCAAAAGAGTATCCCTGCCACCATTGAACCAAAAAACATAAGTATTTGCAATCGGTTATCTGGTAAAACCGGTGTAACAAATGGCGTTAGTATAAAAAACAAAACCGTTGTAGAAACGGTAAGTAGAACATTCTTGAGTGTCGTTTGAAAAGATGCAGCTTTTTGTAAATCATACAGCTCAAAAATCGCTGCAAAAACCGTGTAGTAAAGCCATAATACTAAAATCCATCCCCACCTACTATACCTGATCTTCAAATAATCAAAATGAAATAAACTGTAGACCAGAACAAGCATCAAGGTAATCGAAGCCAAATCGAAGACGCGTAATAAAATTTTACGCTCAGAAATTTCAAAATGAATTTTGGGTATCCAAGACATGAAGGGGGCTGTTTGGTGCCTCAAATATAACCTATTTTAAGACAATAACTTATGCCACTGCAATTTTACCTGTTTCCAGGCAAAACCTCCAGCTGTTGCTCTTCCGGATTCAGAAAGACGATAAGCTAATTTTGGATCAAGCAATAAAAGATTTATAGAATGAATAAATGCTTGCGCATCTCCGTCAGGAACAAGAAGTCCGTTCTCATGATGACGTATTAAATAAGGAATCCCTCCAACTTCAGTAGAAATGACCGGTAGTCCCAACGCCATAGCTTCAATAAGACTTACCGGTGTGTTGTCGTAATGTGTCGTATTGATAAAGATATCATATTCCGCAGCCATAGAACACCAAGCTTCACGGGATAATTTTCCCGGAAACTGCACCTGAACGCCAAGCTTTTCAGCCAGTTCTTTACATTTTTTTAGCGATCCATCCTTATCAGGACCTATCATACACAGTTGGGCTTTTGGATATTGTTGTTTTAGTTTATGGACTAGTTCTATCGCTAAAATGGGATTATAGATCTCAGTAAAGGAACGCACCCATAGCAATTTGGGCTTAAGATTAGACCGCTGCTTAAATTCATATAAACTTAAATCAATAGCATTGGGAATTAATTTGACATTCTGATATGCCTTTTCTTGAAAACTTCGTTTGAGATATAAAGAGGGTGCTACATTAGCATAAGACTTACCAAATATACGTCGGGATGCTTTCGGACTTTTTTCTAAGCGTTTTGGAAGATTTCCACCGTGAAGAATAGGAATATATTTTAAGCCGAATAAATGGCAAAATCGTGCTGCGAGATAGGCATACCAAAAGCTTTGCGTGCTATAGGTATCGATCAAAACATAATCAGCCCAATGACGACTTTTGACCACCTCAACCAGTATATCAAAAAGCCTAAGAAATTTAGAACTTTTGCTACTTGCATAACGTAACGAAAACCCTTCTTGCTCCAGCCTCAACCCCAAAGTATCGATACCCGTTGGGGTATAGCCTTTATGGGCTAATTTGTTGCCGAGATAAAGTATTTTTTTTCTCATTGATTACGTTTAAAAGCGCCAGCGCGTAAATAAATGCAGGAGCCGCGACCCGCATAGAGGAATGATTTATGGTCAAAAACCAAAATCCATAAAAAGAATAAAACAAATAATTGTTTCGATTTCCTATTCTAAAAAACAATGGGGTTAATACTAAAATAAAAAGCGCTAATAACCCAAACACGCCATGTTCAGACAACAGCCTACTGATCTCGTTGTGAGAAGCAGCAAGTATATCGAGTTTTTCTTCGCGGTATTCTTTGGTCTTCCCTACACCGATCCCCAGTATTGGGTTGTTGACAAAAAACGTGAGCTCAGAAGTAATAAGTTCTTCTCTTCCTGTTGACAGATCTTCTTTAATGCGTCCTGCTGCATCCTTGTTGGCATAGCGTAAATCGATAAGCCCCATCGTGCGGACGGAGGAGATTAACCAAGTGATGGCGATTGCGCCTCCGATGATGACTAAGTAAAATGAAATAGCATTTCGCTTTCTCCCGGAAACCCCTTGAAAATACATCACGATAAAAGCGATACTTATAAGCGCAGCCGTTAACACACCGCCTCGAGAAAAAGTGATAATTCCACGATAGGCTAAAAACATTAGCAAACCAAGGTTGATAAAAAAGATAAGCTTATTGCGGCTATTGACAAAGAGTTGAACGACTAAAGCAAACATTCCAATACCTAGGGCGGTGGACACTTGGTTAGGACCATAACCCCCGGAAAGTGCAAAATTAGATTGCGTTCCGTTAAGTACGTCCCGGGTATCGGGTGTAAAAAACAATAAATAGATCGAAAGTGCGATCACAGGCATTAAAAGACACCAAACCACATTATGCAACTGTTTACGGGTAATTCTACGATCGTAACAATAAAGCGCGGAAATCCCCAGACAAAATGGACCACTTAAATTGAAAATAACAGCCTTCCGCACATTCGTATCAAAATTCAGGGTTTCAGCAGCATAGATAACCCCCGGAATAAGCAAGATTAAATAGAGCCAGTAGGGTGCTGATTTCCGCGAAGTCCCACTAAAAAACAAGCCGATAAGAATGAAACAGATCACAGAATACTTCCCCGCTTCCCATGGAATAATACTGCCACCGGTCATTCTAAAAAACACCTCACCTGCAGTCATATAAGCTGCCGCAAGTAAAGCCTGATTATTTTTGTTTTTTGTTTGAAACGTCCATATCACAAAAAAAACGATAGACCCTAGAAAATAGAACAAACCTAAAAACCGAAATAAATAGATCGCAAAGCCTATAGCAGCATGAAGCCCTATAAGTTGTAAATACCGCTTGTTATGGTTTTTAAATAATTTGATCATAAATATCAATTACCTTCTTTACAATCCCAGATGCACCATAGTGCTCTTGAACGCGTTTCTGAAAATGTATTGCATTGATTTCTGCTTCTTTTTTAGTATCCCTTAAGCTCAGCAGCGCCGAAGTTAAAATTTCCACATCATTCGCAGGAACACAAGCTCCAAAACCGGCGAGCACTTCCTTGCACTGCCCCACATCTGTCGCTACTATGGGAAGTCCGGCTTGCCCATACTCTAACAATGCCAGAGGTAGACCTTCTGAAGCTGAAGCGAGCACCCCGATATCAAAATGCGGTAAAATCGCCGACATTTTTAAATAAACTCCGTGATAGAAAACCAACTTTTTAACGGGGAATTGCGCGATACGTGCTAAAAGCGAAGTTGCATAGGACGTGTTTGGTGCTTCTCCAAATAAATGCAAGGTATACTCAGGATCTGTTTCAAGTAACTTTTCAAAAGCATCTAAGAGCAAATGATGATTTTTTTGTTCTCGGAAATTAGCAACACAAACGATACGTTTTCCTTTAGTTCCCAAAAACTTTTTTGAACCATCTAAAGGAAATGCCTCTGAAATGAAATTACGCACATAGAAAGCATTACGAACTTTTAAAGTACGTTGTGCCCAAAGTTTTAAATTCTCATTTACCGCAAAAACAGCATCAAAAGTTTTACTGCTCCATTTTAAAAATCGGATAGCTCGGTTTTCAAGATACTCACTATTCCCGTAATGATCGTGCCAAATCAATTTAAGTCCCGGAGTGATCATTTTTACTAAGGAGGCTATAAAATAACTGCTTCCGTGGGCTTGAAGGATTTGAATTTTGTGCTGTTTTATAAAACGTCTCAACCGAAGCAGTGCAGCTATATCTACAGTTTTAGTACGATTTAAAAACAAATACGGCACCTCATCATTTAACAATTCCTTTAGCGCACCCTCCTTTCGAGTAACAGCTAAAGCTGAAAGCTCGATCTTATCGTGCAAGACATTGGCATAATTGACCGCCATGCGTTCGGCACCACCGGTATCTAAACTGTCTATGAGTTGTAAAATACGCACGGTTTACAGGAGCTTTTTAAGTTCAGCTTCAAACAAATCTAAAGTATACTTACGCGACCATTCGGAAGCTTTTTGTGCCATGTGTTTCAGTTGGGCTTTATCCTTTAAAAGCGCTTCCAGTTTAGTTATATCAGATTCAAGCTCAGCATCGACCAAAACACCACGATCACCGTGATCCAGCATCCACGGTACGCAAGAAATTGGAGTAGCGATAGGAATAACACCCCACCACATGGCCTCAGCAATGGCTTTTGGCCAGCCTTCACTTTTAGAAGGAAGTATCAAAAAATGACTTTTGATGTAGGCTTCACCTAGCACAGAAGCGGATTGATTACCGTGAAGAAAAGCACTTTTTTCTAAATGATGCTCCGTGATAAAATCGAGAAGTAATTCCTTCTGAGGACCATCTCCGTAAAAATGAAGTTCTGCCGGAAAACCTTTGGAGATAAGTTCGTTTACTAGCTCTAAAGCATACAACGGTCGCTTACCCGTAACCAAAGATCCTACAAAGAGAAAACGCAAAGGCAAATCGTATTTACGCTGTGGAAGCACTTTCTTATCGGCTTCGGTAAAGGTCGCGGTAAAAAAAGGCTTGATATTTATGCTTTGGTGAGGCCAATCTCCATAAACCAAAACCTGCATATTTTTAGTTAAAAAGCTATTACTTAAAATCCATTTTTGCAGATTATAGCTCCAAGGTTGCTTCGCCTTAGGATCCCAGTTACCTGCATACTTTGCTGTTTTTTTCTTCTTTGGAAAAAATAGCTGAACAAGTGCACCGAGTAAACCCATATTTCCGGGACAACGCAGATGAATGTGATCTGCATCCGACATTGCCTGATAAATCTTCTTAATTATTACAGGCAGCACCAAAAGTGCTCGTCCTACCTGAGCAATACCGGTAATGTCAAACGATGGAACTTTGATCAATTGCAGATATTTAGCTTTATAAGGCAGATCAATACTTCCCGGATTTCTTGAACTAAACGTGCCTACAACACGAACCTCATCTATACCCTTAAACCACAGATTCATTTCACGAACATATGGGGCATAGGAATAAAAACTCCCATCCTTTTCAAAATGCTCGATATGTGTAATTATAGTGAACTTCATTGAAGCTTCGGCTTATCAAAAAATAAACTCCACCATCCCGCGACCCTACCAGCAGCTTCATTAAATGCTACTTTTTTATCTGCAGCTGTAAGCACATTTGTAACTCTAATGAGAGTAAGTAATAATGCAGTCGCATTCCATTTAAATCGTGCTTTTAAATTCGGATTTGGATATTTAACACGCCACACATACCAACCATTTCGAATCACCATTTTCCCGTATTTATAGAGATCGGGTCTTCCTGAAGGATCGTGATGATGCTCCAACCGGGCCGAAGTACAAATCACATTCTTCCCATAGTTTAAAGCACGTAAACTGTAATCGGCATCTTCATACAACCCGTATCCATCAAAATACAAACTGAATTTTTCAGCATCAATCACCTTGCTCCGAAAATTCATAGACATCCCGATTAATAAATCAACCTCATAATTTTTGCCAGTTAAGGGATAGCCGTAGGTTCTGCCATGAGAAAAGTCGGGCATAATTCCTGGAAGTTCCTGAGACTGAAGGGCCAACTTATTGCGGAGGTAAAAGCGTTGAGATTCATTCCTTTCAAAGCCTTCAAATACATAAACCTTATCTGTAGAATGATTCCGATTGGACGGCTTCCAAAGGTTTTCATTTGTTGCAACTCCACCTACACCAACTATGTCTGGGTCTGAGTCAAATGCCTCCATGACCGCTTTGAAATAATCAGGCTCAAGGACCACATCGTCATCCAAAAAGCACACAATTTCAGACTTGGGATTAAGCTTTTCTATCCCAAAATTACGCTGAAGGGTTAGTCCGCGATCTTTTTCTTCAACCTTGAAATACTTAAGATTTCTGATAGTTTGAGACAAAATACTTTGTTGAGTATCCAAATCTTTTGAACCATCGATTATTAAAATCTCATCCGGATATGTAGTTTGAATAGCAACTGAAGCTAAAAGCCTATTTAATGCCTCAGCACGCTGATACGTACAAACAATTAGAGAAAACATCATTTCGTATTCAACAATTTTTTTGCCCAAAATAAACTTATATTCCAACGTTGCTGCATTTGTCGAAAATAGGTAAACGGACTTTTAATTTGCTGCAAGCGGTAGAATTTTAAAAATAATAGCGTTTTATATCCCTTTATTTGAGACGGTGTTGCGTGCTTCAGAATCGATGCTAAAACTGTTGGCGCAGGTTTAGGCGAAGGATTTTCGCTATCCCAAGGGTTTTCAATGGGTTTTCTAAAACCACCTGAAGAAGCCTTTAAATGAATCAGTTTTAGAAAAGGATTATATAAAACATCAGTGCCAGATTTACGCAACTGCATCCCAAAATCGGCATCTTCTCCAAAACCATGTTCCAAAGCCATATCAAAACGAATAAATTTTAGAGCCGAGGCTTTAACAAAACTGCAACCCGAACCAAAAGCTGGCCATTGAATTATTGTTTGTTCCTGCTCCACTTCTCCTATTTGTAAACAACTTACAGTAAAAGCCTGCGGCTTTTCATTCTGTATAAAAGCATTTGCGCTACGCAGGAAATCTTGAGAAATACGCAAATCATCGTCAGCCAAGAAAACCCAATCAGCTTCCACCTGATTTAAAGCCAGGTTGCGTGCATTACAAGCACCTGTTTGATTTGTGAAAGTATGTTTAATTTGAAAAGGCCAGTTTCCGTTATGCAAATAATCAAGTTCTGATTCAGAAGCAATATTTGGATTTTGCTCAATAATAATTACACATTGAGGCAAAAGTGATTGATCAGCCAGGTCTTCCAGAGTTTGCTTTAAAACCTCTTTTCGTCCTAGTGTTGGGATTACAATATCAAAGCTTAACATCGATTCCGCTTCGCTTCGATTGGCATCATCTATTTCTAAATTAGGAATTTCAGTATAGGAAAGAGATTTGGTCAGGTATGTTTTTGCGAGCTGAATTGGATTTATTTTTCTGCTATACAATAAACGTTGCAATTCAAATAGCAGCAGCCACTTTTTACCGAATAAAGCTCCAATTGCAGAATAAGTCGCATTTGTGCTCTTTGAGAACGAAATGCCACTATCATCTGTTCTTTTTATCAGCCGGGGCTCGCTGTAAGCTCTTAAGCCCTTAGCCATTCCTACTCTGGCCAATACACAAAGAAACAGATCAAAGCTAGCATACGTCGGAAGAAAGCTTCTAAAATGATTTAAGGTTTTACAGCTTATGCTACCAACAGATCCACTCATCAACCAAGTTGGATATTTTACATTGGATTGAATCCTGAAAAAGACGCTTTGATCTACATAACCCATTTCTTCAGCAATTACTAAAGGTCGATTTGCAGCGTAACTCCACATTTCAGATTCACATGAAGAATTTTCAATAAATTCGAGATTCAGGTGGGACGCTACGCCCTCGTGAAACCATACCAGCGTTTCATCCGGAAATGTTTCGGCTAAAAGAAAACAAGCGGCACTCACCGCTTGATTTTTAAATTCGAGTTTCAGAGGCCGCCCCTCTTTTAAGACAGCAACAGTTTTTTTACCGTTATGTTTTAAAAAAATCAAGCTTTTACTATACCTTTATAAAACTCTAGGTTTTGCTTAACCACAACTCCCGTTGCAAAATGTTCAACAACTTGTTTACGGGCATTGGCTCCCATTTTACTACTTAATTCCTCGTCATTAAGTAGTTTTAGAACGGCATCGGCGTATGCCTCATGATTTTGGGGATCAACGGTATAACCCGTTTCACCATCGATCATCACCTCATTGGCCCAACCAATATCAGAAGTTACCAGTGCCTTTTCCATCGCCATGGCTTCAATCCAGGTCATAGGTAAGGCTTCAGCAAAACTAGGTAGCACAACTACACTAGCTCGTGCAAGTTCATGTTGAATTTCAGCATAGGGCAATACTCCCACAAACTGCACTTGACTATGATATTCCGTTTGAAGCTGTTCTAAAAAAAGAGTTTTAGTAGAACGGTTCACTAGTACATCGGTTGTATCTTTTCCTGCTAAAATGAGTTTGACCGCTTTATTCTTTTGAAAAAGCAAATTGCAAATTTTTGCCAATTCTAACACCCCTTTCTTACGAATCAACGTTCCAAAATATAGGATTCGATGAGCTTCAGTCTCGACTTTTGAAGTCTTAAAGAGCTCTGTGTCGATTGAATTAGGAATCACTTGTATTTGCTTCTTAAGCCCAAAAATTTCTTTGGTCAGTTTTGCGGTAAAAGCACTTACCGCAAGAATATGATCGGCACTTTTAAGCGCCTGCTTTTCAAACCAGCGGTTTTTAGGTTTTTGTTTTCGGTTATCTAAATGGCAGAAATAACCGTCGCTACCGTTACAACGAATTACCAATGGACATTTAAAATTCATTAAGGCCGTTATTCCAGTCCAATCTGGCGCTTCAATGACATCAATATGTTGAAGCAGAATCTCCCGATTCACATAACGCTGTAAAAACCTGCGGTGCAAATACCAACCTGCGAATGTATACTTCCGCTTAGCGATGCTGTGAATTTTGATTCCCTGATCTCCAAATTGCTTGTCTTGAGCTTGACTGTAAACAAAAACCGTAACGCGTTCCCCGGCCTCAACCAGACTTGATGCCAAGTTTTTTATACTAGTTCCCAGACCACCACTTCGATTTAAATCTAGATGAGGATATTCTGGAGTTAAAAAAGCGATGTGCATCAGTCCAGTAAATTTATATGTTCAGCGACCATACGGTCTAGCGTGTATTCCTTTTCAATTAAAACCGAAGTGTCTTCAGTTATTTTTCGATCTCCACGTACTACTTCTTCAATAATGGCTGCAAGGGTCTGTTTATCTTTTGGTTCAACTAAAAATCCATTCATCCCTTCTTTGATAATCTCGGGATTACCCCCAACTGTAGTGGTAATCACCGGTACATTTGCAGATAAACTCTCGAGGATCGAAAGGCTGAAGCATTCCATATACGTAGGTTGAATGAGATAGTCATAATCGGCCAGAATCTTCGGAATCTCTGAAGAACTGCCTTTGAATGTCAGCATTTGGTCAACCCCTTTGTCTTTGGCCTGTTGCTTTAGGCCTTCTTCCAGCGGACCTTCGCCATAAATGGTGATGTGGAGTTTGTTTTGCAAATCGGGTTTCAACAGCGCCAGGGCATCTATCAAATCCTGCAAGCCTTTAGATTCCCTCAGGTGAGAAACCACAACAAATTGAACCTTGCCTTGCTGATCAAGATTGTGGTTTTCTCTTTTTCTAAAGACCGAAGTATCAATACCGTTGTAAATCACTCCGGTTTTGCGGGCTACCACTTTGCCCAGATCTTTTACAATATGCCGGGCCGTATAGCTGCTTACTCCTATAAACCGGTCTATAGCCTTATGATGTAAATAGCCTTTAAGACGGTTTTTCAACTGCTTTTTAAGCGGAAAACCATTTAAAGGACGTGGATTGTGATCTACGGCGATTAAGTTTTTGATCCTTCCGGCGTGTTTGGCTTTTTTGTAAAAAGGGGTACACAACTCGGTAAAATGCGTAACCAGAGCGGTGTAGGTTTTTTCATTTTCCTGAAGGTAGTTTAGAAAAAAGGCTTCGACACTTGAATTTCCTTCCGCAGAAAAAACAGTGACGCCCTCGTAAAATGTTTTGTCCAAAACATCCGGAAAAAACCAGTCCACCTGATAGCCTTTGGCTCTCGCCGCGGTATCATAAGCCACAAAAAAACGATCCATACCACCTATTCGATCCTGGCGCAATACGTAATTACAAACTACAGCTAATCGTTTGGTACTCATAAGGTGTTTTTTAAAGCCTGTACACAAGCCTGAGTAGTTTCGTCAAGAGGTTTACCCACCTGCATATCGATAAGCTTCCTGCGATTTTCCAGATCCAGATTGGGATTACGCAGGTATGCGTTTACGTTAGTGTACAATTCTTCTGCGTTTTTAGCTATTTTAACCGCGCCACTTTTAACCACATTGTCATAATGTTCATACTGCAAGAACCGCTGATCGTTGTAAAGTCCGTTAACACCGTAACCAAAGGCCGTATTGACAACCGGCTTTTCAAACAACATAAAGTCGAGGCTCATGGTTGATAGCATATTGACATTCAGATCGCAAAAGTTAAGAATGGCTTTAAGCATGCTCAGGTCTTCGCGTGTAGGTACCCGCTGAGACCAGGGCTCGGGATGCCCTTCCCGGGTGAGCTCCCATTTGGGATGATTCCATTTGATTTCGGGGTATTTGGTTTTGGTTTCTGCGAAACGCCGCTCGTCTTCTGCCGGAGAGGTACGCACTAAAAGTTGGCACGAATCGATTGCTCCGGAGCGGATGCCTTCAGCCAAAGTCGCGATCACCAGCGGATCGTTAGGGCCAATCGTGGCATCGGCGCAGCTGTAGCACAGGATTTTTTCATCCGGATTGAGGCCAAAGGTTTCGTAGAACTCCGTTCTTGAAATATCATATTGGGACAGCACATACGGCTCAAATTGCGGAGTACCAACAATAGAGACTGTCTGCGGATTGGTATAGGGATAAAACCGAAGTAATTCGCTTTTCATCAAATCGCTCCAGACCAAAAAGTAGTCAAAAGTTGAAGCCATCCTCCCTTTTGAAGCAAGGTTGTCCCAACTGAAAATAAACGAGGCGGTAGGAATCTGTAGCTTTTTCGCCCAAAAAACCAGCGTAGCAATAAAGGGTGGTCGCTGATGCGTAAAGAACAAAATATCTGGTTTATGATCCTTTAAAATTTCACCATATTTAGCTACAGTCGCGTCTCCTGTAAAGCTTTGCTCCTGCAACTTTTCATACTTGAGTATATTCTTTTCACTATGAAATACTGAACTAACAGTATAAACCAGACGAACCAAAAGCCCGTGCGGGCTCCAACTCTTGGCTTTGTTCATCTCGTAATTATCTGCAATTCCCGGATTGGATTTGTGTTTTTGCAGGTGTGCAACTTCTTTAAGTTTACGCCAAAACCAATTCTTTTTGGTTTCGCTAAAAACCGGAAGTTCTACAATAGTAAATTTTGCCACATCCAGTTCCGGAAAGGCGGTATAGGGCAAACCTGAAAAAATGATGATTTTTTCAAAACCGGCTGCCGTCTCATCGAGAAATGTACTAAAAACAAAGTTGCGAAAACCAACCCCATCTGTAATGACAATTCCTAAGGTCCTTTGAGATGCTAAATTCAAGGTTTTAAATTCAAAGTTAGAAGTTTAAAATGCATATTCGTTTTCAAAATTAAAGATCCCGAAACTGCTTTTGATGGTCTATTTCCCAAAAGGCTTCGGTTCTTAAGGCTTCTAGAAATCCGGAAGCAGCCGTTTTGTTGCTTTTTGTTCCTTTTGGATTGACCTTTAGCGCTTTCGCGGAAGCAATACCTTTTAAAATAGCTGCTTTAGCATTATTCACGTGAATGATACTGTCCGTCTGTAAGTCGCGATTTTCTTGACGTCTGCCTACATTCACCGTGGGAATACCCAGATAGGGAGCCTCGTGAATACCGGCACTGCTGTTTCCTATTAAGAACGCCGCGTTTTTGAGCAAGCTAATAAAATACTCAAACCTCAAGGACGGAAAAAGCCTGAATCGCTGATGCTTTTCAAATTTACGATACGCCTCCAAAATAGCCGAAGAGCCTAGGTCACTATTGGGGTAGATCACCACATAGTTTTGATTATCTTCCAATAGCGCCTGTACAAAATCACCTGCGTGTTTGGCAGTTTCTTGATGGGCTGTGGTTACCGAATGAAATAAAACTACCGCATAGTTTTCAAACGGAATGTCGTAATAGGTTTTTACAGTTTCGAGATTGGGTAGTTTATCACTAAATAGCACATCTAAATCAGCCGAACCGATGTTAAAAATACTGCTTTCGAGTTCGCCCATTTGTACCAAACGTTTGGAAGCAGTCTCGTGAGAAACAAAATGAATATGACTCAATTTACTCACCGAATGCCGAATGAGTTCGTCAACCGTTCCTGAAAGTTCCCCACCTTCAATGTGACCAACTAGAATATTATTTAATGAACCCACAATTGCTCCAGCTAAAGCTTCAACACGGTCGCCGTGAACGATTATTAAATCTGGTTGAAATGCTTTCACATAGGCTGAAAAACCTTCAATAGTTTTAGCCAGAGTGAGGTCCATAGAGGCCTCAGAGGTGTAATTCGAGTAGCGCTCAATATTTTGAAAACCTGCCTTTTCGATTTCAATGACAGTGAGGCCATATTGCTCGAGCAGATGCATTCCGGTTGCAAAAATTCCATATTCAAAGTCAGTTGAATCGTGAACTGCCTGAATAAGTGACTTCAGTTTCCCAAAATCTGCCCGAGTACCGGTAAGAAAAGCTATTTTTTTAATCACAGCACGTCACTTGCTTTCAACTGTTCATCTTCTGCAATAGTTCTTGCTGCCTTTTTCCCTAAAATATCTTCAAACTGCTCAGCTAAAATTTCCCCGGTTCCGGGACGCTTCACCCAAATGTTTTTTTCGGTAAAGACCTCTCCCTCCTTTATGGGTGCTATAGTACAAACAGTTGCAAATGCAAAATCAATAGTGACTTGTTCTTCTTTAGCAGGAGCTTTTTCACCACCGCGCATAAGCCAGATTTCTTTGCTCGACTGAATGAGTTCAGCGCAAGTTTCTTCATCCATACTGCAGACAATGTCCGGACCTGTACGCTGCATATGATCGGTAAAATGCCGCTCTAAAATAGAAGCTCCCAAAGCTACTGCACCTAAACAAGCATTGTTGTTCAAGGTATGATCTGATAAGCCAACAGGCACATCTGGAAAAGCCTGGTGTAATTTAGTCATGGCGCCCAAACGTACTAAATGAGTGGGTGTTGGGTATAAATTGGTGGTGTGCAGCAAAGCGAAAGGTGTACCGGCGTCTTTAAAAATCTGTACGGCTTTAGCAACACTTTCAAGTGTATTCATCCCGGTGCTAAGAATAACCGGTTTACCAAAACCTGCGATATGCTTAAGTAAGGGGTAATTATTGCATTCCCCAGAACCGATTTTATAGGCCGAAATATTCATCTTGTTCAAGCGATTTGCTGCTGCACGCGAAAAAGGAGTTGAGATAAATAGCATGCCTTTTTCCTCTACATAGTTCTTCAGAGCAACTTCATCAGCTTCATCAAGCGCACAACGCTTCATAATCTCATAGATAGAAACATCTGCATTTCCCGGAATCACTTTCTTTGCCGCACCGCTCATTTCATCTTCTACAATATGTGTCTGGTGCTTTACAACCTCAGCTCCTGCACGATGGGCTGCATCAACTAGTTCTTTAGCCACTTCTAGAGATCCTTCGTGGTTAATACCAATCTCAGCAATCACTAAGGGAGGATAATCGGGCCCTATCTTTCGATCTTCAATTTGGATGTATGGGTTCAAAAGTCTGTGTTTAGTCTTAATTAGTATAATGCTTCAAATACAACTCAGCCTTTTTAAAATCAGCTTCTGTATCAATATCGATTTCGGCAAAAGGATGGTCAACGATCAAGGGATAGTTTTTTTCTCCGAGAAGTTTCCCTTGCTTCAATAGTTCTGTATTAAAAATATAAAGCAATCCATTCTCATAAAACAAAGGCTCGAGATCCTGACTGCGCTGCCCCATTTCATAATTATAAGGTATAAATTGATTATTAGAAATGGTTCCCAATTTATGCTCGTTTCGGGAAACGGTCATCAGGCTATCGCAATCCTCTTTTTCAAAAATACTTATAGCCTCCTTAAGAAGACCTTCAGGTCTCAATGGATTTGTGGGCTGTAGTAAAACAACCGCATCATATTCTTTTTTTGATTGACCTACAGCATGTTGCAAAGCTGTTACGACAGGCTCCTCATTACCTGCTAAAGCATCGGGTCTTTTAATAACTTGAACTTTATTTTGAATGGCAAAATCCAAAACAGCAGCGTCGTTTGAAGTGACTACAATATCGTCCAAACCATTTTTTACAGCGTATGCAATGCTATGACCAAGGAGTGGTAAATCTCTTAATTGCCGCATATTTTTTCCGGGAAGGCGTTGCGAACCGGCACGGGCGGGGATTAAAACTAAGTAATGTCTCATAACTCTTCTTGTAAAACATACCAGTCATCAAAAAGCGAGAAATTTTCAAATTTCCGAATATACCCTTTAGATTGTAAAAGTGAGTATATCTTTTGTCTATTTGAAGTCCTGTTATGCTCAACAGTTATTATCTTAATCTTGTATTTAGAGAAGTCAAAAGTTGATAATATTTCATACTCACTGCCCTCTGTATCTATAGAAAGATAGTCTATCTCATACGGAGCTGCGTATCTCATTAAAAGATCATTAAGAGATACGGTTCGAACTTTGTAATTTGAACTATCGTTTCTAAGTGCTCTGTTACTATCCTCATTTTTGAATCTGCTCAATGTGGATAATTCAGCGTATTTTACTTCTTCAAAATCCAGACTTTTATCAGTTTGACTCCACACAAAATTTGTATCTATAAAAACTTTACGATTGCTCTTTAAAGCATCGTGCCAGCACTTTGCTGGTTCTGCCAAAATCCCACGCCAAGAAAATTTGTTTTCTAAAAGCCACGTGTTACTTAAATCAACCCCGTTTGTCGCCCCAAATTCAACAAAGAAACCTTCTCTTTTAAATGAGGTATCGCACAAAACAAATAAATCTTGCTGCAACTGTGCCTTTGACAAGGGCTTAAATTTAAGGAAGGATCTAAATACCCTATCAGAATAGGCCATTCCAAATGAATAAATCAGCGGACTTTGGTACTTTTTCAATTGCAAATCGCTTTTATTCAAATTATTGAAGTGTTCTCGCGAAAGAATTACATACCCCAGGTTGTAAAGTATCTTTTTAATTACATTAATAATTCTTTTCATTTAAATAGCTTTTGACCTTTACCGGTAACCATCAAACTTGAAAGCCCTAAACTCACTTTACTCCAGCTTTTAAGCGTCTCAAAATTTAGAGAACCTAATTTCAACAGCGCTTTTAAAATGGATTTTGTTGTTTTTGAATCCTTATGAACCAGTGGTATCAGTTTCCGTAATTCAGTGGTATAAAACCTCCTGAGCGAGGGAGACAACCTGCCTTCTGACCGCAACATTGTAATGAAAGAAATCAGCGCACGAACTCGGGATCGCGTAATTTCAAAATTGCCCTGCTTATATATTTTCTCTGAAATACTCGCATTGTGCTTTAGGTATGTAGTTAGATAGTCATTAATGACTAGCATTTCTGGATTGTTCAATAATACACGTTGAAAAAAATCGCGATCCTGCCCACCCAAAAGTTGTTCATCAAAAACTAAATTATGCTTATCCAAAAAGGATTTGGTATACATCGGGTCTGGCAAATACCAGGATATTTTACGGGTGATAAAGTCCTCGAGCAGGTTTGAGGTTAAATGGGTACGCTGTTCAAAAACTTCCGTTTGATCTTTCACATAATAGATTTTCGTTTTTGACAAAACGATATCCGTTTTCGCATCTAAAGCAGAAAGCTTCTTCTGAATAAAATCCGGCTCCATCAAATCATCAGAATCAAACCAATTGATAAATTTTCCTTTAGCATGCTCAAAACCAAAATTACGACAGGCGTTAGCTCCTTTGGGTCTGTTATCAGGACGAATCAACACTTTGAATCGGGAATCTTCTTCTTCAAACTCCTTCAATATATTCACGGATTTATCTGTACTGTGATCGTCAACAAGTAAACACTCCCAATTGCGATAAGTTTGAGCCTTTATAAAATTGAGTGTATCCTTTAGATGAGCTTCCCGGTTGTAAACAGGAATAATTATAGAAACCAAATCAGTCATCAAAATACTTTTCCCAGTTTATTTTGAATTCTTTTTTTCAACTTTCTAAAACCTAACTTATACTTAAAAAACTCATCCTTATAGACTTCAGCTTCTTCAGCATGATCGTTTGAATCGGGTGCATAACTATCTATAATTGTGTCTATCCGTTTGGTTTGCGCAGCATTTTTCCCATAGGCTCTGGCATACCAGGTATGAATGAGAAAAGGTTTGTTATCCAAATCATAAACTTCTGTCGCCAATTCGTCTGTATCGGGATGTAAAAGATCTGCATTTAGAAAAAGAAACTTGTGATTCTTGCGTTTCAGCCATAAAAAAAAACAGTAATAAGGCTCATATAGGGAAGCTGCATCAAATGCAACGTGTAGATTTTTTAAATCTTCGGCAAACTCTTTAGGACTGCTATACTGTTGTTTTTGTATCTCCTTTCTACTATAAAGGGTAGAGATGTTTTGATAATCAAGAACACAAAAAAAAGTATTGGGTACATAGGGATTGTGCCTGCGATTGGGAATTGTTCCTCCGTCACGCACGCCAGCGACTGTATAGTTAGCCGACTCCATTTCTTCAATTATCCTTTTGAGTGCTCTGTTTTCCAGAAATAAAACGTCTTCATCCGCCAAAATCAACCATTTGACATCCTTAAGCGGCAACTTTTCAAATGCATAGAATAAGCTGTCCAGCCCATACATTCCCCCTCGCCCGTCTATTACCAATTTCCGAATTCCAGCTGGCTGATATGACCTCGTCTTCTCATACAGATCGAAATTAGCCACCGTAGTCAATAGCGCGATTTTAGAATAATCTATTCCGGTTTCCAAAAAATAGGTGCTTGAGGCAATGATAAATAGGCTTTAAGCCTTTCGTTAGAAAATCTTAAGTCCAGCTTTTGTCGATGTTGTCTATTCTGAATAAGCGCTAATCCGGCCTTGCCTATACTCATCAGAATATCGAAATCTCCTTTTAAAAATTTCAGCCTTAATTGTTCTTTTATGGAATATATAATCTTAAACCAGGCTTTTTGTTTTGGGTAAAAGATCAAATAGTTACTCCAAGCAGCCTGTAATGCCCGTTGGGTCCTTAAGCTGGTTTCTTCAGCGCTCTTTTTTCGATTCTTAAGTGATACCCGATGATGAACGAGGACTTTTGGAAAATAGAACAGCATTTGTTCCGCCCTAAATAATTTCATTGCGGCAAAGTCTTCCTCTCCATAGAAATGATACCACTCGGGATAAGACGTTATATAGTTATCCCAGGCGCTTTTACGCATCAGGTGAGCGCCTCCCAGAAAATTACTTACCTGATAGGTATTCTCTGACGTTTTTTGACTCGTTGGCTTTTGCAGGCCCCAGAAAAGCCTAAACGATAACACAGCACAATTGAGATTCTCCTGCATAAACGACATTGCTTTTTCTAATCCTTCAGGATTTAAAAAGTGCGCGTCATCATCAAGGGAAAGAACGTATTCTGTGGGAGCGGCTTGCATCAATTGATTTCGGTTAGCTATCAAGCCCTTATTTACTGTATTCTGAAATATATTTATCTCTGGATATTCACTCGAGATGTATTCAAAAGTGCTGTCTGTAGATGCATCATCCCAAATGTAAATCCCCTCATCAGCAATAACTTCTCGCAAGGTATTCAGGGTAAAGACCAACTCCTTTTTACGGTTAAACGTAGTTATTAAAATGCTTACATCACGGGAATCAAGCAGAGGCATTAAGTAGATTTTGAATTTGTTTATTGAGAAATGCTGATGAAAAATAGTCCTGTAAATCGGTCCGGTTCAAATGCCAGGATTCTGCCTTTGTATTTTCCCATTTGAGGTAGAGTTCAGAGAGAATTCTGGCGATCTGTTTGGAATCGTCTGCATCGCTTTGCCAAATGTAATCTTCCCCGAGCAGCCTACGCACTTCACTTTTTTTTGGGCTCAAAGCTAAAATAGGCTTATCTACCATCACACAATGAGCCATCTTGGCCGGTAAAAACGGGCTAAAGTCGGTATCACTTGCCTCAATGATAAGGTTTACCGAAGCAGCCTCCTGTAGTGCTAGAGATTCAGCATAAGAAACACCCGGATGAAAAATAAACTGTGGAGCATGCTCATATGAACTCATCAATTCTCTATAATTACTGGAAGGCCCCACTAAATACAAATAGCTCTCCTGTTTCGCTTCTTCCTGACTTTCTAAAAAAAGTTGAAATCCTTTTAATAGTCCTTCGGGTGATCTGCCTCCTATTAAATTTCCGGTATGAACGATATTAAACGCACCTTCCATAAAAAATGAAGGTAGTGAAACCCCGGAAATCACATTATCATATTGATGTGGAATGACAACAGATTTTTCTTTAAACTCTGGATAAAATCCTGCCATATGATCTGCTAATAGACGTGATGGAAAACCTGCAAATTTGCAATGGAAAGCCACCTTTTGAAAAAAATAATCTTTCTGTTTTGCCCCTTTTGGAACAAAAGTATACGGCCTGGGATAGTTTTGAAAGGGATAGGGATCATGCACATATGCTAACCATTTATCGTGCAAATTCGGAAGTTGCAGTAATGCATGGTGCGGTCTAAAACTTTCCCCTTTACTCAGAGTTATTATTAAGTCAAAATCGTTTATCCTAAACCTCTCTAACGTTTTGACAATTGATTTTGAATCATTAAAAAAAGCAAAACTAAATCCAAAGCTATTCTCTAAAAATATTGACCAGTTTACATTCAGATTACGCTGTACGGTACGCTGAATTCCACCAAGTATATAGTATAGATTATTTTTTCTTTGCTTTGCTAAAAAACAACTAGTCCCTTCTATTTGAATCTCGCGCTGGGTATAGTGAATGACCGTTACTGAGTAACCTGAAGCAACAAGACTTTTAACAAAGGCCACATTAGCCTTAGAGCCGCTGCTATCTTCGGGATTAATAGAATCTGTAACAACGAGTATTTTTTTTTTTTTGATTTTCAACAATTAAAGTTTAAATAGTCGCTTAATTATTCGGAACACCATTTTGCGTAATGCCCAGTGTAAAAAAGAATTAGTTGAATAGCTGGCTTGTTTGACCAAGTCTTCGCTTACCTTGCTTTCTTTTTCGAGGCTTAACGATGTGGAATGCTCATCCAGGTTGTTTGCCATATGATAGGCATAGGTCTCAACCGTTGAAAGGCGGTAATAGCCCTTTTCATCACTCAAGGAATCAATGAATTCTCGCTCGAGTCCATTTTTAAATTTTAGTTTAGGTTGTTCATTTTTGCCTTTAAAAAGTTCGCTTCGATAGGTCGCCACAAAATGACCACAGCCAATCAGTGCATTGGCATTTTTAAGTACATACTGCCGTTCCTTCCAGGAGTACTTTCGGTTTTCCCGATTTAAGAGGGAGTCATTACCCATCCCCGCTAAATAGAGCTCTGCGTCTGCGTCGGACATGACTTTTTGATAGGCTATACCACCCGTCAAATACTGATCGCAAAAAACTGCAGTATTCTCATAAAAAGCTAAAGCTGGGGAAGGTAAAGGTGCAACTACACCGGCTTTAGAGCATGAAATGAAAACCCTAAATACAGCCTGTTCCCAGCCTTCGTAGAAAAGCACATCAGCATCAGTTATGGTAATAAAATGTTCTGTAGCAGCGCGAGCCTCTTGTACCACCGGAAGGACCTTACCTTTATTCTCTGCGTACCTAACCAGCTTATCAATTACAGAGCGATATTTATTAATTACGCCTTCAATTTCATCGCAGGAATTATTGTTTATGAGGGTAATTGCCGTGGTTTTCGGATTAATTGTTTTAGCTAATTGACCTAAAAACTTCTCAAAAACTTCCAGATGATTTAGGTAATACTCTTCTTTCAGATTAGGAATGTAAACCGGCACAATCACCCGATGTAAAAAAACAGGTAATGTTTCGTTTTTAAATTTTTCTGGGTTTACGCCTTTTCTCAAGAATTAAGCAGTTTTGATTGGTTTCAATGCTTTGTTGAATTTAATATACATCCAAAGAGCAAAATGTTTAGGCTTGACTATATTTTTAACCTGACTAAAGTATTGGATAAGTAAATCGAGAAAGAGCGTATTGTTTCTCTTTACAGCAATTTTCGTGTATGATTTCAATATAAAAAATGGAGGCCTCTTTTGTTTCAAAACGAGTTCCAAAAATTTCTTTTGAAATAATTTTTCAGATTCTCCTTTGATACTTGGATCACTATACAGGTTTGAAGTAATAGCCTGATCGTGTTTTCGATACCAACACAAAACCTGCTCAATTAATTGATAATTTAAAGACTCTTCCAAAAATATCCTCAAATAAAATTCCCGTTCCTCTGCATAAAATAAGGTATTATCAAAGCGGTATTTTTTCAAAACTTCAAACTTCCAAACTGGTCCTAATGAATTTAAATGTATTTGATTGAGGTAAAAAGATCTTAGAAGATTATTGGTTTTAATTGAATAGCCAGGATCAAAAGCCTTCTTTAAATTTAACTGAATTTGACCTACATCCCAAAATTTACGATACATACAAACGGTAAGATCCAGATCTGGATTCTCGTAAAATGGTTGAATTTGCAACTCCAGTTTTTGAGGATGCATGATGTCATCATCGTCAAAAAATTGAATGTACTCCGCATTTCTTTCTTGTGCTAAATCCAATCCGAAATTACGGGTGGCAGAAAGTCCCTGAGGATATTTTTTGGGCTTTTTGAAATAATAAAATCTGGAGTCAGTTTTTATAAAATCATTTACTACAACTTCTGTACCGTCGGTTGAATTATCATCGGTTATCAAACATTCAAAATTAATATAGGTCTGATCTTTAATAGACTCTAAAGTTTCTAATATTAAAGAAGCTCTGTTGTATGTAGATAATAATATTGTGACTTTCAAACGTGTTATATTTCCAAAATTAAATTCGTTTAAACAGTTTGAGCTTAAAGACTAATTTCTCTAAGAAAGACAAATTTTGAATCTTAGGAAAATTACTGTGTATGTAACTAACGCGGGTACTGGTTAATCGTAATTTATTATTGTTTTTCATAAAACTATCAATTCGCTTTTCGAATAACTCTCCGCCATATTTGGGATATCTTTCCGACTCCTCATTATATTCATTATAGATTTTCTCTCTAAAAACCTTAACCGGAATTAGATAACATTGGTCTGAAAATCCAGATCCAATATAAAAATTATTCTGATCTCCTGTTACTTCTCCGATGGCTTCATTGAAATTATAGTTCCAAACCGGATTAGCAACTATAAAATTTGATTGTTTTTTCATAATAGCTATTGCTGGATCTATCCAATTTTCTGAATTTTCTTCTAGAAAAGAATCACTTGAAAAATGAAGGAGATAGGGAGTCGCACATAAGTATATTCCGGTCAATTCTGAAATTGAATAGTAATAACCACCCTTGAAAGAATCTTTGGTCAAATCGAAATAGTTTAAAACCTGGCTTGTATAGTCGTCAACAAAATAATATTCAGTGATTATATTTTGCTTCTTGAGAATCTCTGCAACCTTACCAACCTTTACTTTATCTTCAACATTATTAACTATAAGGTTTACATGTTTAAAGTCATAGTTACACCTTTTAATCATTTTTTCTAAATAGCCCTTTCGCAAAACAATTCTCCAATCATTTTCGTAGACCTTTGTTTCAAAAGTCACTTCGTAATTCATGTTTTCAAGTTAAGGAACGTACTAATTTGATAAAGTATTTAAATCTTAATTCGTAAAGACTTATTAAGAGCAGATTATTTCTACTTAAACCCTCCAACAATTCTGGATTATGAAAATAGAACTTAATGAAATTAAACTTTTTGATTTCAATAATATCCTTCTTCTCCTTGAACTGGGGCTTAATTAATGCGTTGTAAAAGGACAAGCCTTTCAAAAAATTTTTCTTTCTAAGTTTTTCAAATGGCCAAATAAATGTTCTGACCTCATAATCTGTAAAACATTTTTCATTGTATTTCAACAGTTTAAACATACGCAACATACTCTGTTGTGCATTTGAAACTTGTTTCTGATTCTGAACCTTAGAAATTTGATTTTTATGTACGCGGTAGATTAGCAAGGCTGCATCTAAATTCGCTAACTTCTCTCCAGACGCTACTAATCGAGTAAACAAATCGTAATCTTCGGCCGGCTCCTTTGAAATATCGTATTTATATGCCTTAAAAATCTCAGTCTTTCCCATTATGCTGGGATGAATCAGGGAACTCCCTAAAAGTAAATGTGCTTCTATTGCTTTTGGTTCAGTGGGATAATTAAACCTTAAATTGCTACCTTCTACTCTTGCAACCGTCCCACAAATCGCGACATGCTGATTTTGCTCTAAAAAAAGCACTTGCTTTTCAAAACGCTGCGGTAAACTTACATCGTCTGCATCCATCCGAGCGATATACTTACCTCTTGCCTGATCAATACCCCAATTTAAACTTTCGGTATATCCCGAATTCCATTTCTTCTTACGCAGGATAATACGAGGATCTTCAAAACCTTCAATAATTTGAAGGCTATCATCTGTTGAACAATCATCGATTATCAAAAGCTCAAAATCGGATTCGGTCTGATCAAGAATGCTCTGTATGCTTTCACCTATAAAAGTTGCAGCATTATACACGGGCAGTAAAACGCTTATTTTAGGATCCAAAATTCATCAGTTTAGTATTGATTCCTAGAGATAACTCTCCCTGCTCTAAAATACTAAAGCCCCGTTTTCGAAGTTCTTTATAAATCGAAGAACGTATATCAAACTCATCATGTATCTCAATCACCAACACTCTAGTCTTATCTAAAAATTCCTGACTTGCCTGATTATCAAAAATAAAACGTTCTGCACCCTCAATGTCTATTTTTAAAATATCGAAGAATCCTCTATTTTCAGTCAATAGTTCCTCAAGTGTAATACCCATAATAGTTCCATTGACGCTTTCCTGCGTTGTTCTTGACCAGTCTGCTTCATCACTCACGGATTTCCCGATTGCAAAACGCTTTCCTCTTTCTGCACTCAACGCATTTTGTAAAGGTTTAATCGTATCTAAACCGGCTATGTTTTTTAAGAGCATTTTGAAGTTTTTAGGCTCTGGTTCTAAGGCATAAATGAGGCTATTGGGGAAACGCTCTGCAAAAAAACGCGAAGTCAGACCAATGTTAGCACCCGCATCAACTATCCTCACGGGTTCAAAAGTTTTGAAGTTGAGCTTAAAGGCAGAGCAGGCCATTTCATATTCCCCTTCAAAAATCACCTGACGTAAAACATCATAATCGCTGCTGGGGCGATTTCTGATAAAAAAAGAATTCCTGTAGTTCTTCAGTTCTAGGCTGTAAACCGCTTCCTGTTTTTCAGGTTTTGATTCTCTTATAAACGAGCTTCTTTTTATGTCATACTCCAGACGTTTTTGCGGACTGCCTTTAAATATCAGATTATACAGCTTGCGTAGGCTCTTTTCAAAAATCATTTAAAGAGTCTTTTTAACTTTCGTAAGGGTTTTAAAATACGATATCCCAACTTGTATTCTATCCGCTCGAGATTCTTGTATCGTTCGCGCTCCTCTCGTTCTAACCTGTAAAACAAATCATCAATGAGCTCAGAATAATGCTCCTGATAGATGGTCTTATTTTTAATATAAATGTATTTGCTTTTAACCAAAGACCTACGTTCGCTTAAAATTTTTGATGTGGTGCTCTCAGCGTGTCTGTGATAGGTAAAAAGCTGTTCTGGGATGATAAACGCTTGCCCTTTTGGATATAACAACCTTAAATAAAAGTCCCAATCCTCGTAGCCTCTTACCTCATTTGCTTCATCATATCCTCCTACTTCTTGCCAATCCTTTTTACGAAACATCGCACTGCCTAAAGCTGCATTTTCAAAAAGAAAATTTTGATAGCTGCCTCCTGCAGGTTTTATGAGTTCTCCGCTAACTCCATCGGCTGTTCGTAAGGCATAACTGGTAACCAGTTTAATTGTGGGGTTCTCGTTAAGAATTTTTATAGCTCGAGCCGAAAAACCGGGTTCAAAATAATCGTCTGCATCCCAGTTTAAAATGTATTCGCCTTTAGCTTTACGAATACCTGCATTACGAGCAAAAGCCTGCCCTCGATTTTCCTGAGTCAACAATATATCAACTTGATTCTGATAAGCCATCAGCAAATTTTTGTTAATGGTATCTGAACCGTCATCGACAACAATTAGTTCATAATTGATCGCTTCTTGTTGTTTTATTGCATTAAGAGTTCTCTTTAGAAAGGAGCCCGCATTGAAGAATGGAATAACTATAGACAACTCAAGAGAATTCATATCGAAAAAAAGAGTTTTTCAAAACCTATTAATTTTTTAAGTAGAATCAGAGGCATCTTTACTTTCTGTTTTATACGTTTTGTTGGAGTCCTTGATAATCGCAATATTTTACGGTATTCATAACTGCGTTTTGATCCTTTTTTCAAAGCATTTGATAAAAAACTTAAATATTCAGGGTCCTTCGTCATATCATAATGATTGGAATTATTAGGAAAAACACTTGAATTAAGTATTTCTAATGCCTTATCTATATTAGCATCAATATCTAAAATTTCAGCAGCTAAATCTTCACAATTCCTAAAGTCTTTGTAATTCAAAAAGCGATCCTTATTAACATCTCTGTCAACCAGTATATTTCCCCAATAGATAGGTATACAACCTTCCAAAATGGGTTCAAAAATTTTTTCAGTAGTATACCCCGGATGAGTTGAGTTTTCAAACGAGAGAACAAATTTGTAATTCTTTATAAAATCTGATTTACTCTGAACAGGACCTCCTATGTTATTTAAATGTCTACCACCGGAATCTATTGGAATATATTTTGAAAGCTCTCGATAAACGTTATTCCTAACTTCACAGTTTGGATTAGATACTACCATACAACACAAGCCCTTTTTTTCGCTCCAATCACTCAGTATCTGTTTAGGACTTTTAGCCTGTCCATATTTTTGCTCCCAGCGTTGTACATCTTGAAAATACATTTTAAATAAGGGTAGGCGGTAATGATTTCTGCGCTTCAAAAATCTCCAGGATAAGGCGTAATCACATTTTGAAAAATCTATATTGAGAGGTTCACCTGAGAAGAAAAATAATACTGATTTTTCGAATTTCTTGTGTTCATTACCAAAATGAGAAAAAAAGACAATTTGCGGATTTTGATCGTCTAATTCAACCTCATAAATCACTTCCACAGATGTTAGCAAAAAATTACTGTCTTTTTGAAATTTATCCCAAAAGTCAACAAAGTGTATGCGGAGTTTTGGTTTCACTTACGAATCCAGGATATTATTGAATAACCTTTACCTAAAAAGAAGCCTAAAGTCAAGGCAGGCCCATAACAGAGGCCCTTAATAAAAGAAAACGCTCTTGTCAGCGGAAAAAAGGATTCCAAAACCCGACCTGGCCAAACTTTTTTCAAAGTCAGGTTGAAACCGTATTGTACAAATCCTGAAAGAAACCACTTTTTTAAGTGTAGCGGTGCTAAGCCCTCAACATATTTTAATGTGGCTAATTTTAATTCATAGACGTGTAAGTCAAACTGAACAGGGTCACGATGTAAATCTGAGGTCATAGAACTGCAATGAATACGTCTATGGGTTAATATCTGGTCGACAAGTAAACCCTTTGTGGTTATTAAAAGAAGCTTGATGTTATACTGGTATTCATTTGCAACGTCTCTGATTTCTTCATTAAACCGTATTTTTTCGGCAAACTCTCTTTTGACCAGCAAATCATTGGTAATCCAAGCTACCTGATGGAGAGCGAAATTAAAAGCACTTAATTCTGCGGTTTTTCGATCTATTTCATAAGGTCGTTCACGAAGTCCATGCTCATCAAAATTACGACAATCACCAACCGCGAAATCCAGTTTGTTTCTTTCAATCTCATCTACCAAAACCTCAAGATGATTCGGCAACATGATGTCATCGCTATCAAAAAACTTGAGATATTCCCCATTAGACAATCTGTAGCCATAATTTCGACAGACATTAGCTCCTTTGCTTAAATTTTCAGGTCGTTTATAGAATGAGAAGCGATCGTCATTTATTAAAAAATTTAAGACGAGTTCTTCGGTATTATCAGTTGAGCCATCATCTATGATGAGACATTCCCAAAATTGATAAGACTGATTCTGTATAGATTTTAAAGTTTCAATTATATACTGAGCACGGTTGTACGTAGCTATTATTATAGAAACTTTTTTCAATTCTGATAGTTAAGTTTGAGATGAGTAGTCCTTGAAAATTTTAAGTTTTTCACAGCTGCGTACCACCCCGGAGTTAACGACCTTAACTTGTAAGACTTGCACCACATTGCTTTTAGCATCCAATCTAATTGTTCACTCTTACTAAGAGGAATCCAGCTTTTAAAGAAATTAATACCGGCCGTTTTTAAATCAAAAAAATCTAAAGGCTTGAGAACAGCGTGTCGTAAAACTAAACGCTCAAAGGACTTATGTAAATCTGAATTTTCTTTAATTTCTTTCTGATGTTTAACATACATCAAACGAACCTCTAGTAATGCTGACTTGTAAAAAAATATCGTATTCGTATCTTTAGTAATGGCATCAACTTCATTAATTCTATAAAACGAATCGGGTTTTCCAAAATCAAATTTAATTTTTGGGTTTTGAAATAATGCGTTGAGGTGTAATTCCCAATCCTGATAGACCAAAGAACGGCCGTCCCAGCCACCGATTTTTAAGAAAAAGCGCTTTTTCCAAACTGCTCCCATAGTATGCCATGGCATGTCCTGCTCAAAAAAGCGAATTATCAATTCTGTATTTGTCGATTCAGATGTATAATCATTCCATAATAAGTTGGAGTCTCCTACCCTTTTGTAAAACACACCTGTTTTAAAAATATATAAATCTGTACCCGGGTACTCAATACTTAAATCGTAACGCTTTTGTAAAAAGGTATTTAAAACAAGATCATCAGAGTCTATAAACACCAAAAAAGCTGCTGAGGCCATTGATACTCCAAAGTTACGGGCATCATTCCCACCTTGCTTTAAATATGCAGGCCTAGACTGGATTATAAAACGAGAGTCATTTTTTCCAAATTGTCGGCAAAGTTCCAGAGTATTATCTGTACTCCCATCATCTACAATAATACATTCCCAATTCACAAACTCCTGACTTCTTACTGACTCTAAAGTCTCCAGTATACAATGAGCTCGATTGTAAGTAGGTATGATTATGGAAAAATAAGGATCGATAATTCGCAAAAAATATCTATTTAAGATAATATTCAACCGCATAATTTGCAAAAAATCGCTCTACTGACTTATTATATCGAGAGCGCAGAAAATAACCTCTTTGAGTTAATTTGTTCACAATTAGATGCAATACTAATAAAATCGAAGTTTGTAAACCAAAAGTCTTTTTAGTCAGCATAATAAAATCGAGATAGTCTTTTGATTTGAGCTTTTTATTTAAGATGAGCCCTTGCTGCTTTTGGTACAAAAAAGTGATGCTATCCCTTTCTGAGTATCCATAGAGGTCTTTAAATGTTTCAAAAAAACTCCTGAAATATTGAGAATTATGCTCTAACCTATTTTCATTCTTCGCCTGCGTAATCGTGTCAGAATGCAATCTTCGAAGTGTCAATACTTCATCAATCAAACCATAATTGATACTTTTAAGACTGACCTTCGCAAAAAAATTATACTCCTGAGCAGACTTAAGGTGCTCATTAAAACGAAGATCAGCAACCAACGCCCTTTTACAAAAAAAATCATAGGTCAACCAGTTTACGAGCTGACTTACATAATTATAATGGGTAACGGGATACTGTTTATAAGTATAGAATTCAGAATAGTCTTCTTTGATATCCTGAGTTTTGGGGTGAGCAAATCCTAGTGTTTTAGAAATAACAAAATCTGTATTATGCTCCTTTATGCAGTCCAGCTTTAGCTCTATAAAATCAGGATGCATCAAATCATCACTATCAAACCAGTTAATGAATTCCCCTTTGCTCAATTCAAAACCGTAGTTACGGCAAGAGTTGGCTCCTTTAGGCCTATTACCCGGTCTTATATGGTATTGAATTCGAGAGTCTTTATTTGTGAATTGACTTACTACGGCTTGCGTATTATCTGAGCTGTGATCATCTACAACAATACACTCCCAGTTCTTATAGGTTTGGACTAAAATGGAGTCTAATGTTTCTCCAATTAAGTCAGCGCGATTGTAAGTAGGAATTATTATAGATACGAGATTCAAAATGCTACTGATCAGCTAATCTGTTCAAATGCTCCTCCAGTGTATTCAAATAGCGCTGCTGTGTAAATTTTTCTTTAATGCATTTTCTGCCCGATTCCCCCATATTTTTTGAATGCTCTAAATCCTGCGCCATTTTCTTTAAAGCTTGTGCCATAGCAGTGATATCGCGAGGAGCTACGAGATACCCGGTTTCTTTATCTTTAACTACATCTGGAATACCCGCATGAAACGTACTAACTATCGGCAAACCAGCCGCTGAAGCCTCTAGAATAGCTACGGGTGTGCCTTCCATATCACCATCTTCAGCTGTGATAGAGTGCTGTATAAATGCGTGAGAATCTGCTAAGATTCCCTGAAAATCTTCACGAGAAACGTGTCCTGCAAAAGTCACTGCACCCTCTATTTTTAAAGCCCGAACCAAGTCTTTACATACACTCAACAGATACCCATTTCCACCAAAAGTAAGGTGAGCGTTTGGGAATTCGAGCCATAATTTATGAAAGGCGAGAATAGTTAGAACCGGTGCCTTCTTATCTACAAAACGACCCAGCGCACAAAATCGTAATCTTTGAAAAGAGGACTTAATTTCGAAAAATGAAGGATCGGGTCCGTATGGATTATGAGTAATTTTATCAGAGGGACAACCCAGGCTTTCCAGCCTTTGTGTCATTACAGAACTTACAGAAAATATATGTGATTTAGGATATTTAAATAGGTCCAGATAAGAATCTCTGTATTGATAAAGTATAGATTTACGAACTGCATCATGACCGTGAAAATGAACTGCAAGAGGCAAGTTCATTTTCTTACAAATTGATAAAAAAGCGACGCCCATCATACCATACTGTGCCAGGATCAGGTCAACATTCTTTTTTTTTAGAAAACGAATTATTTTGGCTTCTTTATCTACTTTCCCCAGAAAAATACGTTTAAATTTATCTCCTAATGACTCTGGTGCGGGAAGACCTATGCTTTCAAAACGATCATGCATCTTCCAAATATGCACAATTTCAAAATTTAGATTGTCAAGTTGTGCCTTAATAAAAGTCTCACAAGCAGAATAAGGTTTATCTGTAACAAAAGCTATTTTCAAGTTAAATCTTTAATTTTCTTTTGAGCCTTATGCTTAATCTATTTATCTTAAAAAATAAGTTGAATAGATTTTTAAAAGTTGAAGTACTTCGGTTATGTGTATGCAAGGCTTTAAATGATGAAAAAAATCTCAATGGATCATTAAATAATACAAATTTTAGAGCTATTGACCGTTGAGCTTTAAACGAATCATGATTTGCAGTCTTGTTATTTTCAGAAAAAACAAAAACTCCTAAAAAATCTTCAATCTTTAACACATTAAATTTGTGAAAGGCCCTTATCAAAAACCAAAAATCCATAGTATAATGCTCGTTTATAGGGAAAGCCCCTATTTCCTCCTGAACCTTTTTACGATAAAAATAACTTACTGGATTTAAGGGAAATCTTCCCTTTATTTTTCTAAGGTCCTGATAATCTACCGTTGAATTGGTGCTGGGGCTTAATTCCCGATTTCGCTCTACGTACAAGTTACCAACAACCATATCAAGCTTTGAATCATTCTCAAAATAACATACAATAGTTTTAAAAGCATTTGGCAAAAAGTAATCGTCTGCATTTAGATAAACTATAAGATCTCCTGTTGCAAGATTAAATGCCTTATTCATAGCATCTGATTGACCTTGATCTCTTTCGCTTTTCCAGATTAAGTGCTCATATTTTTTTAATACTTTAATGGTATTATCTTCAGAATCCCCGTCCATAATAATATGCTCGAAGCTTGTGTAATTCTGGTCAAGTACGCTTTTAATTGCTATTTCAATATGATTTTCAGAATTGAAACTTGGAGTTAGAACACTAATTTTCATTTTCTCAAATATTTATTCTTTCCAAAAACTAGTGATCTTTATAAATTTTCTTCTTAATGGATAAGTAGCTTTTCTTATAGAATTATACATTTTAAATAAAACTGATTTCTCTAAGTAAAATACTTCAACTATTTTTTCAAACAAGGATATTTCAGACTTTTGAATACAATAGTGCTCGTTAAATGTGTAAAAGAAAGACTGTGCAGCAAGCAGATTTTTATTTTTCTTAATATCGTTCTTTACTATAAATTTCAACTTTAATTCTAAATCTTTGAGGTCAGAATAATCATTTGTAAATCCTAATCCTGAGTAAAAGCCCTTATAATATGATAATACCGGTTTATTGTATAATGCGGCTTCTAGGCCAGCTTGAGAATTTACAGTTATTACAGCTACAGACTTTTTGATTAATTCATAGGTATTGAATTCATTATTTTTATCTATAAATATGTGTTTTTCTGATTCTAGATATTTTATTCTATTAAATGTCAGCTGGTTATAGCTTTTCCTTGTAACAGGGTTTTTACCCACAATTTCTTTAGGATGAATTTTTATTACCAGATTAATACCTAAAGATTTACTGATTCTGCTTGCTTCATTTATTACATCAACAGGATTGACTAATGAATTTTCAAATGTAAAGAGTTGCGATGCATCATTATAAACTTGACATAGATATAACGCAAAAGGCTGATCTTGAAAGATTAATATGGACCTATCATCTACTATTGATGCGTGTTCGTAACTCTTATAAGAATCTATCCTAGTTAAATATTCTTTTGAATAAGAATCAATCTTCTCATCGATATTATCGTCGATGTGTTTATAAAAATAATTGCGAGCTAAGTTATAAGAAACTACGTAACCTGATAAATTATCCCAAACGAGTCGATTTTTATTTGATGTGATCTCCAAGGTCAGGAACCTAACACGATAAAGCTTGCAAACAGCTAATAAACAAGCATCAAACAATAGATGACCGTGAAAAACAATTGCTCCAAGAACTTTTTTTTCAATAAATATTTTCTCCAGATAGTCAATTGTTTTTTTAGCTAGATAATACCATTTGCTTATAACCTCATAATGATCATCAACACATAACTCGTTTTTAAAAATTCCTAATTCATTGCAAATATTGTAAAGGCAAACATTGTACAATTTTATGCCTCTATATATTTCTTTAGGATTTAAATCATTTTGTATTCTCTGATTTAAACAACTATCCTGGTCAAGCTCTTTTAACATTAAAAGGTCAAAACCATTTTCTTGGAATCTTTTTTTTAAAAGATTGACATCAATATGCGTCCAGAAAATTTTTTCCGCATTTACTAAAATGACCTCAGCCTTACGATTAGTAATCAATTATGTCTTTTTAGGATTTACTTTTAAAAACATCAGGACTTATTTCCTTGCTCCCAATTCAATTCTTTAATATCACCATTAAAGGGCTCTGAAAGTCCCTCTGGAAAGTAATTGAGAAGTTTTTCTATATCACCTTTATCATAGCTTAGCTCAGGGAATTCTAAAATTGGTTTCTTTTCTAAAATAAGGCTAATGTTATAACCATAGGATTTTATGTGTGCGTTTTTGCAATTAAACCCAGCAAGGACTAATTGGTATAGTAGAAGTCCCGCGTTCCAAAGTGTTACGTGACCGCCCACAATTTGATGTTTTAAAGGTGGAACAGTAATCGCAAGTATCCCTCCATCCTTTAAGTCAGAATGTATTTTTTTTAAAAACAAGTTCGGGTTAGGTTGATGCTCTAAAACATGAGAAGCCCATATCGCATCAAATTGATCACTGAATGAGTAGGTATAATAATCGGCTTGAATATAAGTTTGTTCGCCCTCTCTCTTTTCAAAATATACCGATTTACCAAAATCGATTGAGGTCACTTGCTTACCGAACTGTTTAAAAACATCTGAATGAAGACCTTGTCCGCTTCCTATATCTAGAACACTTTTAAACCTAAAATTCTCAATTAGATATTGCAATCCCTCTCCAGAAAATTGAACACTGTCATAGGGAGTTTTTAATTCTTTTTCTTCTGACTCGTTAAAAATCTCAACTCTCTTGATTTGATTTGATTTGATTTTTCTCGAAAGTTTGTTTTTAAATGTTCTAAAATAGGATTTCATTATCGCTCAATTTATAACCATATTTTTCATATACACCTTTTGTTTGCCTTGCAATAAATTCAAACTCTTTATCCGTTACAATGTTTTTATATTTGTTGAGAGATTTTTTTGAAATAGGCTTTGATAATACATTTTTCCCGTGACCTACTACTCCTTCATCGTAATGCTCGTGAGCATTTAATATTTGAAATTCAAACGGTAGGTTTAATATCTTACAAATCTTTTCTAGCTCATTTTCAGGATCATTAACCAAGTCTTCATATCTAATTACAGGTAATTGAGTATTTAGTAGACTTCCCATCCTGTAATTATAAAATTTGCAGAATTCTTCTTCAGGTTTTTCTGAACCTGAATCATTAACGAGAGAGGGGTTAATATCTTTCAACCATCTATTTATGCGATTTCTATTTTCAAACCAAAAATTCTTTTCTAAATCAAAATCAGGATGGTTAGTATCATAAGTTTTAAGACTAGCATAAATGGAAATCGGATTTCTGGATAAAATAAAACCATTAAAAGAATATGGATGTTGCCAAACACCCTGCTTCAAAAGTATAACTTGTCCTTTCTCTAAGTTTAAATACTTAATAAATTTATTAGTTCTGGAAATGTGTTTTAAAGAATAGCCTTTAAGATAATTAAACGCTTTCTCTTCTTCGCTGCTATCTTTCTCTTCTAGATTGTGGACTACGTTTATTTGTGAGTGGGAGTTCAAAATTTTCAGCAATAAGGTTTCTCCACTTCTAGCCATGCTCGCCATATGGTAAATCTCTGATCTATATGGCTGAAGAAAGTCAAACATTTATCCATTTTTTAGATATTAACACGGGGCTTATACCTGTGTGCTTTCTTTTAACTATAATTTCATCTACATTTTGAATCCATAAATATTTTTTACCGTGATGAATGCTATCAACTGTCAAAGAAAAGCGATAAAGTCCAGTATTTAATCGTAAATCGTCAATAACCATTTTAAACCTATTTTCTCCTTCAATTAAAGAAAGTTGCTGACCATTTATTTTTGAACTTGCTTGGCAGACAGGTATTAACTCCCTGCTCATTATTATCACATTCAACTCTATATCATTTAGAGCAATTTCTGATTTCAACTTTAGCTCTAATTCAAAACAGTCAAAGCTTTCTGAATCGCCAAACTCGGTAATGGTAAAATCTATTAACTCACACCTATCGCTATAAATTAAACCTGATTCTGCTTTAGTTGTATTACTATCATAATATTTTTCAATCACGTTACCATTTTCGCCATTTAATAAAATTTCGCCTTTATTTAAAAGGATTGAAGAAGTACACACTTTAGAAATTTGCGGCATTGAATGAGTAACCAAAATAACACAGCAACTTCTTAAAAGCTCTGCTATACGTTCATAACATTTTGCTCTAAACGATATATCTCCTACCGCCAAAACTTCGTCTATAATTAAGACATCAGGTTCCAATTGAGCGGCAACTGCAAAGCCAAGGCGTACCCGCATCCCCGAACTGTAGTTCTTTACCGGCATTTCTATAAACTCCCGTACTTCAGCAAAATCGATTATCTCCTCGAGCTTTGCATCAATTTCCTGTTTGGAGAAGCCCAACACAGCCCCATTGTTATAAATATTTTCCCTTCCACTTAAAATGGGATTAAAGCCCGCTCCCAGTTCTATCAAGGCTCCTACTTTACCACGCATAGTAACACTACCGGCGTCAGGTTTAAGCAATCCATTAAGAATCTTTAATAACGTTGATTTACCTGCCCCATTATGACCTATTAATCCTAAGCACTCACCCCGTTTTAAGGTAAAATTGATGTCTTTAAGTGCCCAGAATTCATCTTTTCTTAACTCCAAACCCGGAGCTTTCCCAAATGCCCCTCCTACGACATCTTTCACACCATACCAAAGGCTCTTCTTTAAATCTTTACAGAATTTTTTAGATAGATTTGATACTTCAACAAGTACTTCTTCAGCCATTTAAGAACGTTCTATAATTATTGGAATCGAGATTCTGTAGAAAAACAGACCGGCTAAACTCAATAGTAAACTTACTCCCAATACACTGATAAAATAAGGTAGCATAGTAAATGCTTCTCCGGTAATTAATTCCCTCATAGTCTGCATTAAAGGCGTAAATGGGTTAAAAAGCATTACTGTACGTAAAAACCCCTCTTCACTAGGAATTGCATAAACTACTGGTGTTGCGTACATCAAAAAACGTAGACCTAAAGAAATAAAACGGGATATATCATTATATAAGAGTGAAAAAGGCGTTATAAATAAACCGATTACAGTACCAAAAAAAATGCTACATAACATCACTAAAGGTACGAGTACTAAGTATCCGGTTAAAGGAATATCATACATCAATAAAAACACTAGTAACAAAGCTATTTTAGCTAATGTGTTAAAAATCATTTTTAGCAGACCTGAAACAATAAGTGCTTCTTTAGGAAAATTGATTTTTGACATGATTCCCATTCCTCCACGTGTACTCTGCGCAGGTGTATTAATAGCTTCAATAATCAACGACCACAATAAAGTCCCGGTAAAAGCAAATACCGGATAAGGCATTCCCGTATCAGTAATTTTTACTGTCCCGGAATTGTTTAGAAAAATCCAAACAAGTGCTGTTGTAATGGGATTAATAAACATCCAAAGTAGTCCAAAAATCGACTGGCGATACATCCCTTTAATATCCCGTATTGCCAATTGTTTTGCAAGATAGAATGAAGAATAAATATCCTTAAAAATTGAAAAAATAAGCCTGGAGAAGCTTATTGTATTCTTGCTGGTATAGGTTCTTACTTCCAAACTCTTTTTTTAAACACGTCACTTAAAGTCTTTGTGAACCCTAATTTTTTATTTTTCAAACGCGTACTATTCATAAGCTGATTGTATGGTGAGTTTGAATATTGATCAATTAAAGTTGAGCCATATTGAGACGGATCCCTAAAGGGTTCTAGTTGATACTTCTTTGCTAACAAACTGAAAATAGATTGATCGTGCCTATGATCTACAAAACCTTCAAAATTATTCAAGCCAAATACGTTTGGAGAATCAGTAATCAGTCTTTCATCTGTGCAATAGTGAAGCCATTCATTTACAAAATGAATTACCCTAGCAGATTTCCTAAATAAAATATAACTGGCTAATCGTTGTTTACTTTCAATAAAACTTTGATTATCGCAATCGAGTATTTTAAAAACATCTCGCTCAGTGTATTTATACTCAGGATGAACTAATTCAAAAGTCATTATTTCCTGAGATTTTGAAGTCGATAATGATAATAAAGGTTCTACAGAATCAACAAATTCAGCACCAGAATCGCAGTAAAATAAGTAGTCTCCAAAATCAAGTTTTTCAAATGATTTTAATATAAAATAAGGTTTCCACAACCAATATCCATTTCCTCGTTTTTGATTTAATAGTTGTTTATTTGCCTGGTAAAAAGATTTAGAGATATCTTTTGGAGAATAAGAATACACCTCTTTAAACTTTCCGACCTGTATACCTGTTTTTGTATTTAGTTGTTGGCTTTGAGTGAAATTCCTATCAGCATAATTTATCAAAATGCAATTCAGTTTGTTACTATACTTCGATTTAGTCACTTTCACAGATAAACACTACTACTTTTCCAATTGCCGGTCTAACCAGCGTCCTGCTTTTTTATACAAGTGCTTACCTTTAGAAAGCAAACCTTTTTTGGCATCGGTTTGGCGATAGGCATCACCATACTTCCCATAACCATACCCATATTCGTAACCGTAGCCATAGCCGTAGCCCAACTTGCTCTTTGCACTAAAATAGTTCAACACAAAACTTATGTTAGTAATCTCCTTTTTCTTGTACTTATCATTAATCAAACGCAACATGCCTTTTTTTGTATAATGCTGTCTAATTACATATAATGTAGCATCTACATAGGTATCAAGCTCTAAAGCATCGGAAACCAATCCTATAGGAGGTGTATCTAGAATGATATAGTCATACTTTTTCTTAAGCTCATCCATAAGCTCATCCATTTGACTGCTCATCATTAATTCTGAAGGGTTAGGTGGTACAGCTCCTGCAAGTATTACATCCAGATGCGGTATTTTAGTTGGCTGAATGATTTCCTCTAAGGTGCTATCTCCAATGAGATAATTCACAACCCCTTTATCATTAGGTAAATTGAAGTCCCCAAAAATTTTAGGCTTTCTTAAATCTAACCCAACTAATGCGGTTTTACGCTGACTTAAGGCAAATACACTGGCCAGATTGATACTGCAAAAGGTCTTCCCCTCCCCACTTACTGAAGAAGTAACACGCACCGTTTTTGCGCCTTCAAGCTTTTGCTTTCTATAAATAAACTGAAGACTTGAACGCAAACCTCTAAAAGCCTCAGCAATTGCTGAACGTGGATCTTCTATTACAACTAGGTTACTTTTTGAAGCGCTCTTGCCTATTGCACCAAGCACCGGAATACGTGACAGGCGTTTAATCTCGCTAGGGTTTCCAATTTTAGTATCAAAGAAAAATACTAAGAATACGATGATCAAAGGTACTACCGTACCTCCTACGATCGCCATCACATAACTCACCTCTGTATTGGGACCAATTGCCCCGCCACCGGTATCTTTGGCTTCATCAATGATGACAATATCAGATACATTTGCCGCCTTAACAATTCCCGCCTGGCTGCGTTTATCTAAAAACACCCCATAAGCCCCTTCGGTTAGGTTATAGCGCCGCTGAATCCCAAACAACTGTTGCTGCTCTTGTGGCAGCTTACGCATTTGCCCTTCAGTTGCTGAGATCTCATTGCGGACTTCCTGCAATTGTCCGCGCAAGATTTGCTGACTCGAAGACATGTTTTCAAAAAGCACCGCTTTTATCGCATCAATACGACGGTCTAGGTCCCTAAAAGCTGGATTATTTGGTTTTGCGGTATATGCCAAACGCCTACGTTCTTCGGCCAATTCGATAATACTGGAAACGCTACTTGTCACACTTCCTTCCCCGATTCCGGTTATGGAAGGCGCCGGAATATCGGTACCATAATCTTCTCGTGTACGTAAATAGGTTTCTAAGTCTCGATAATACTGCAGGCGTTGCTCCAGATTCTGCTTTTGCGCATCTAACTCAGTGATCTTCGCGATCAGGCTTTCTTCACTGCTTCCTATTCCGATACTGCTGTTTTCATCTCTAAATTTATCCAGTTCCTCCTGCACATTCTTCATCTCTACCGATTTTACAGCAAGGCTACTATCGATAAATTGAATAGTTTTGGTCGCAAACAAATTCTTCCGCTCCAGCTGGGTTTCTGCCAAAATTCGCACCGACGCATTTAGATAATCTACCAAACGTGCTTTGTTGTTACCCGTAAGACTTAAGGTAAGAATGCTGGATCCAGAAGGCGTTTGACTGATGCCTATACTACGGTAACGACCTACAACACCATTAAAACTATTGAAGCGAATGATGTACTCTTTTCCTAGTTCTGGCGGTAATCCGGAAGGATTCAATTTAAAATTGAGATAAGGGAGATCTACAGGATCCCCAAGCACAAAAGATTGGGAAATGGACGCAGCCGGTAAAGGTAAATTGAGCACTTCTTTTGTGTCATAATTTTGAGCAGAACCTGAACCTCCATTAAAATCGATCGATAAATTATATTCGGTAGCACTTGTAAAAACAACTTTCACTTGTTTCCCTAAAAGTTGAGGGCGTGCGGTATTTACATCTACAAGAAAAGGGGTCGCTCCATAAATATCTTCTAGATGATATTCCCCCTGTTGCAAATAATCTACATAATACTGTAATTCTTCAACCACAGTCTCATTATGACTTCTGGAACGCAATAAAATGATTGCTGTTTGTACCTTATCGGTAGTTCCGCCCCAATTGAAGGTGAGACTGGTATTTGAAGTAAAAAAGGGATTCTGATCATCTTTTACTGTAATCATATTACTCATACGATACACTGTTTGACGGCGTACATTCTTGTAATGCGCGATATAATAGGCAATACTTATACACACTACAAAAAGCGGCCACCAAGCAAGAATCTTCAGCAGAAAGCCCCTGAAGTCAAAAAAATTTTGCAGGTCTTTTATTTCAAATTCATCTTCCATCTAAAGGCGGGCGAATAAAAGAATAGTTGTGGTTGCTAAGGTTAAAATGGAAACAACAGTAGTAAGCGATTGTAGCCCTGTAGTTCCTACTCCCAAAGATTTTTGTGGAAGCGGATTCACCAAAATAACGTCATTAGGCTGAATAAAATAATACGGCGAATTGAGTGCTTCGATCTTGGTCATATCGATATGATGAATCTTCTTACCTCCCGGATATTGACGAATGATCAATACATCGGTACGGTCACCGTATTCCGAAATATCACCACTATTTACGATCGCATCTAACAAAGAAAGCTGCTCTACCAATTCTACTTTCACTCCGGGACTCCCCACTTCTCCTCCAATGGTATATTTAATCCCAGCCAACTTAACAGTTACGAATATATTGGCTTCTTCAGTAAAATAATCGTCTAGCAGTTTTTTCTCTATAATTTCGCGAATCTCCTCCGTAGTATACCCCAAGACTTGAACCTCTCCCAGTGTTGGTAAACGAATGGCCCCGTGGCGATCTACTGCAAAACCGTCGTAGTAATAGCCTTCTCCCAGACTCCCCCCTTCTTCAGAGGTTGTCTGTGGATTAAAAAGAGCTACCAATTCTTGATCTAATGCTTTAACACGAATGCTTAAAACATCATTAACTTGTACACGATAAGGCTGTTGCTGAAGGTTAACCTGAATAATGCTATCTTTCTCATCTTGAGACTCTTGAAGGTAGGTTAACTTTTTGGTTGGAATACACGACCCAAGTGTCGCGAAGAGCGCCAAAAAAATTAATTTGACGATAAAAGGAAAGGTATTTTGCCCGTAAATACGTGACTTTGAGGCAAAGCTCCGCTGACTTAAGTCCCATTTTTTAGGAAAAAGCAACAAGTCTGTAAGTATATTCATACAAGTCGGGATTGCATCTCCGACAAATATAACTTTTAACATTTACTTATGAAACTGTAGTGTCGAGTAACTTTGTTAAAAGTTGTCAACAAATGAATAGCACAAAACAGCCTTAGCGCAAGTCTCCTAATCATACAATAGAAATTGGTTTTTGATTTTGAGGCATCCCAATAGTTATCGGAACAGAATATAGCCTTTTGCAGCTCCAGTAAACCACCTCAGGGCAAGCCAATGAGGATTTGGTTAGAAACGAATTTTCAATTTCGAGGCGAGCCTGTCTGCCGACAAAGGCAGGCCTCGGAGTATTGAACCATTTAGCGAAGCCAATAATATAAATGTAAAACGTTTTTAATTAGCGACTTCACTAATAAATTTGATACGATACAGACGCAGTTCATCTTCATCATAATCACCATCAAATTCGTCAAGAGCAGCTTCGATCTTATCGGTTTCAGCCTCAAGGAAATATTCGTGGAGTTCCTCTTGCTGATCTTCATCCAAGATATCTTCGATCCAGTAATTGATATTGAGCTTGGTTCCGCTATAGACGATAGCTTCCATCTCTTTAACAAATTCAGGCATTTCGAGCCCTTTAGCTGACGCTATATCATCAAGAGGAAGTTTACGATCAACGTTTTGAATGATGTATAATTTTAGTCCGCTATTAGATCCTGTAGATTTCACTACCAGATCATCAGGTTTAAGAATATCGTGTTCTTCCACATAGGCAGCGATTAATTCTACAAACTCGCGCCCATATTTTTTAGCCTTCCCTTCACCAACACCAAAGACATTAGCCATTTCTGCGATCGAGGTTGGGTATTTAATCGCCATATCCTCTAAAGATGGATCTTGAAATACGATATATGGCGGCACTCCTTTGCGTTTTCCAACTTTCTTGCGTAAATCCTTCAGCATCGCAACCAGTTTAGGATCTGTTCCTCCACCGGCCTTAGCACCGCTGGCTACAGCGACCGAATCAGCGCTTTCATCATAAGCGTGATCTTCAGTCATCATAAAAGATTCAGGATTTTTAATAAAGTCTTTACCTTTTGGAGTAAGCTTGATCACACCATAAGTCTCGATATCTTTACGCAAATAACCCGCCACTAAAACCTGACGCAACAGGGCTTTCCAATACGACGACTCTTTATCTTTTCCGCAGCCAAAATAAGAATCGGTATCCGTTTTATGCGAAGAGATAATAGCATTTGATTTACCCACCAAGGTAAAAACCAACTCTTTGCCTTTGTAAATTGCTCCGGTCTTATCTACCACCTCTAAAAGTTTGACCACATCTTCCTGCGCCTCGTGTTTCTTTTTGGGGTTGCGCACATTATCATCCAGATCACCACCTTCGCCGGTCTCATTATCAAATTCTTCCCCAAAATAATGCAGTATAAATTTTCTACGGGACATCGACGTTTCAGCATAGGCTACTACTTCCTGAAGTAAAGCGTGACCGATTTCTTGTTCCGCTACCGGTTTACCGCTCATGAACTTCTCGAGTTTCTCGATGTCTTTATAGCTGTAATAGGCCAAACAATGTCCTTCGCCACCGTCTCTTCCGGCGCGACCGGTTTCCTGATAATAACTTTCTATACTTTTGGGAATATCATGATGAATCACAAAACGCACATCAGGCTTATCGATTCCCATCCCAAAAGCGATGGTTGCCACCACCACGTCTACATCTTCCATCAAGAACATATCTTGATGTTTGACGCGACTTTTTGCGTCGAGCCCTGCGTGATAGGGCACAGCAGAAATTCCGTTTACTTGTAAAACTTGTGCGAGCTCTTCTACGCGTTTTCGGCTAAGACAATAAATGATTCCGCTTTTGCCTTGATTTTGTTTTACAAAGCGAATGATATCTGCATCAACATTCTTGGTTTTTGGTCGTATTTCGTAGTATAAATTCGGTCTGTTGAAAGAAGCTTTAAATGCATTTGCGCCAGACATCCCGAGGTTCTTCATAATATCTTCCTGTACCTTAGGCGTTGCCGTAGCAGTCACCGCGATGATAGGAATATCATCACCTATACGCTTGATGATCTGTCTTAGATTTCGGTATTCTGGTCTAAAATCATGCCCCCATTCGCTAATACAATGCGCCTCGTCGATCGCTACAAAACTTATTTTTTGCGACCTTAAAAACTCAACATTCTCTTCTTTAGTTAGAGATTCAGGAGCAACGTATAGCAGTTTGGTTATTCCGTTAGCGATATCTTCTTTAACCTGTTTGATTTCCCCTTTGTTCAAAGAGGAATTCAGCACGTGTGCTATTCCATTTTCTTTTGAAATGCCTCGTAGCGCATCGACCTGATTTTTCATTAATGCGATTAAGGGGCTCACAACAATCGCTGTACCTTCTTTAATTAGAGCAGGTAATTGATAACATAGTGATTTACCGCCTCCGGTGGGCATAATCACAAAAGTATGTTTCCCTTCAATAATGCTTTTTATAACATCTTCCTGTAAGCCCTTAAACTGGCTGAAACCAAAATATTTTTTAAGGGACGCGTGTAAGTCTATTT
>Ga0208029_1000096_pt1 | contig 63478 bp, 59 predicted proteins | sample MalvireepMed_s12_FD_184242 | JGI IMG/M metagenome (GOLD analysis project Ga0208029, IMG submission 184242) | Marine viral communities from the Global Malaspina Expedition - Malaspina viral metaG DeepMed_s12 (SPAdes) (version 2) | ecosystem: Environmental > Aquatic > Marine > Oceanic | place... | reverse complement strand
CACTTTCAAAATCTGCAACAATAGATTTTTTATACGCTTCAGAAAACTTACGGGATTTCTTAATTAATTTTATAGTTGCTTTCATATAAATTGACTTTAAGTGGTCAACCTATATCAGGGAAGTACAACATCCCGCTTTCAGACTTCCAAAAACAGCTCACGGCCTACACCGGGGGAGTTCCCTTGGGCCTAAATGCCGCCAACCAACCCACGCCCTCGCCGGCACAGGCAGCTATGACGGGCGGCCTGCAAATAGGGGAGCTACAGGATGGGGAACAAATGCGGAGGATATTGCTCAGGTTTACGGACTTTGACAAGAATGACGTTGAAAAACTTAAGGAACAATTGATTTTTCTTCCGAATGGAACTACACGTCCGCTATCATTTTTCAGTAAAGTAGAAGTTGTCCCCGGGGAGATCGAGCAAAAGAGGGAAGACCTTAAATCGGTCATTGGCCTTACGGCAAGGCTCGATAATCGGGATCTGGGGAGCGCAGTTTCGGAAATCCAACAAAAGCTCAAAGAAAATCTGGCGCTGCCTAAGGGCTATAGCATTGTTTACGGGGGTGCCTATGCAGAACAGCAACAGTCCTTTAATGAACTTTTGCTTATTCTGGCAATGGCATCGCTCTTTGTGTTTGCTGTGATCCTGTTCCTTTTTAAGGATTGGGGGATCGGCCTGATCTTGTTGTTTATTTCCGTAATGGGGATTTCGGGGTGCATATTGGCCTTATTTATTTTCGGCATTCCGTTGAACGTCAGTAGTTATACGGGCATTATAATGATCGTAGGGATCATTGCCGAGAACGGGATTTTTACCGTCAACCAATTTAAACAGAACCTATTGAAAAGTAAGGATATTGATTGGGCTATAAATTATGCGACCGCCCTTCGTCTCCGGCCTATACTAATGACTGCCTTGGGGGCTATTTTAGCCTTGATGCCACTTGCACTCGGCATTGGTCTCGGTGCACAGATGCAGCAACCTTTGGCAATTGCCGTAATCGGGGGTTTTGTTGTTGGCCTGCCCTTATTGCTTTTCGTACTTCCCAGCCTGATTAGGGTTTTGTATAGAAAGAGAAGGCTGTGAGAATAAATTCAATCAAAATAGAATGAAAAAGATGTCTGTGAAAAATTAAAACCTATGGGATAAACTTTGCACACCCTATGCATCACAATTTTGTTATCTTTGCAACGTGAAATTACTAACATTCATATTCGGTTTATATGTGCTAACGCTCAATGCGTTTCCCTGTACTGATGTTAGTGCGGATGTGGTTTCCGATAATTCTCAGACCGTGGTCGTAGCCGCTTCAAATTTGGATCATAACCATAGCTTGTCAGATACTTGCCCCCCTTTCTGTACCTGCCATTGCTGTCACGTACATACGGTGGAATTTGCTTCAGCGAATTTTAAGCCAATTAATACAGAAATATCTTCTAAGGTTTTCCTTCATTTTGATAGTTTGGGCGAAGAGCCTATTTCGTCCCTTTTAGATCCTCCAAGAGTTTAATTCATTTTTTATAGGATAGCTATGCTATATCCTTTTTCGACAGGTCAAGATTCTTTTGGCCACTCTTTTACATTTCAAAAACTGAATTAAATTTTCAACTTTTATGATCAATAAAATCATCGCTTTTTCCATCCGGAACAAGCTTATCGTGGGACTGATGGTACTCGCACTCGTGGGAGTGGGCGTCTATTCAATGTCCACCATTAACCTGGGCGCACAGCCCGATATTACCAATAACCAGGTACAGGTTATCACACAGTCGCCCAATCTGGCCACCGAAGACATCGAGCAATTTGTAACCTATCCCGTAGAGTTGGCGATGGCCAACCTACCGGGCGTTACAGAAGTAAGGTCTATCTCGCGTTTTGGGCTTTCGGTGGTGACCATTGTTTTTAAGGACGATATGGGCACGTACCTGCCCCGCCAACTGATTTCTGAAAAGCTCAACGAAGTAAAATCCGAGATTCCCGAACAATTCGGTAGTCCTGGAATGGGGCCGATCACCACCGGTCTGGGCGAAATCTATCAATATTCCCTAGTACCACAAGAAGGCTATGAGGATAAATTTTCTCCGACCAAATTACGAACCATACAGGACTGGATCGTAAAACGCCAATTGGCCTTAACGGAAGGTGTTGTGGAAGTCAATGCTTTTGGTGGGAAGATCAAGCAATATGAAATTGCCATCGATCCCGCCAAACTCAATGCGATGGATGTAACAATGACGGAAGTCTTTGATGCCCTTCAGGAAAACAATGTGAATACCGGGGGCGCTTACATCGAAAAGAACAAAATGGCCAATTTCATCCGTGGGGAAGGTTTGGCACGTTCGCTGGACGATATCCGTCAGATCGTGATAAAAAACGAAAATGGCCTGCCTATTTTAGTGAAAGACGTTGCCGAAAAAGTACATTTTGGGAGCCAAGTCCGCTACGGTGCCTTTACGCAGGATGGTCAAGAGGCTGTAGGGGGAACAATTATGATGCTGCGCGGTGATAACCCCAATTCAGTCGTGAATACCGTTAAGGACAGAATTAAAGAAGTACAGAAATCTTTGCCGGAAGGATTGAAGATCGTGCCTTTTTTAGATCGAAGCGAACTCATCGGAAGGACTACGGCAACCATAGAGAAAAACCTTATAGAAGGGGCACTTATCGTGATTTTTGTACTGGTGCTGCTCCTCGGTAGTTTCCGTGGAGGATTGGTTACCGCTTCGTTAATTCCGCTTTCCCTGCTGTTTGCCTTTATTTTGATGAAAGCTTTTGGGGTCTGGGCCAACCTGATGTCCCTCGGGGCAATCGACTTCGGTATCATTGTCGATGGTGCTGTGATTATTGTGGAGGGAACGGTACACGAGATTGAAAAACGCATTAAACGTGGAAAACAGAGTTTTAATCAGTCCGAAATGGATGAAGTGGTCTATGATGCGAGTAGTACCGTAATGAATTCGGCCTTCTTTGGACAGATCATTATCCTGATCGTATTTACACCTATTTTATTCCTGACCGGGATCGAGGGCAAAATGTTCCGCCCTATGGCATTTACCTTCGGGTTTGCAGTATTAGGGGCGATTATATTATGCCTTACCTACGTACCGATGATTGCCTCGCTTACAATGAAACCGGCGACGAAAAAGAAAAATTGGTTTCATAAGATTGAAGATAAAATCTCGGGCTTTAGCAACGGGATGATGAGCCGTATCAACAACGGCTATCGGCCGGTAATCCTGAAATCCCTGAACCACCGCATTATCGTACTGGTCATCGCAGTTGTACTGCTTGTCGGTGCCGGATATTCTTTTAGCCGAATGGGCGGGGAATTTATCCCAAGTATCGATGAAGGCGATATCGCAATGCAGGCCTTGTTAAGGCCGGGAAGTTCTTTGACCGAATCCATCGAGACTTCAAAGAGGATAGAGAATATTGTGCTGGACAACTTTCCCGAGGTGGAAACGATGGTGGCCCGGATCGGGGTGGCCGATATCCCGACCGACCCGATGCCAATGGATATTGCCGATTCCTACATTATTTTGGACAAGGACAAGGATAATTGGACTTCGGCGGAAACAAAAGAGGAATTGATCGAAAAAATCAAAGAAAAATTATCGGTCGTTCCCGGGGTCAACTTCGTTTTTAGTCAGCCCGTGGAACTGCGATTTAACGAACTGCTTACCGGTGTTCGGGAAGATGTAGCGATTAAATTGTATGGTGAAGATCTTGATGTTTTAACTGAAAAGGCTTCTAAAATGGCCAATATAATCAAGACCGTGCCCGGTGCCGGCGATGTGAACCTGGAGGCCACCTCGGGACTGCCACAAATGACAGTTCGATTTAACCGAAGAAAGGTAGCCCAATACGGCCTGAACATCCAAAAACTGAACCAGTACGTAAGCACTGCTTTTGCGGGGAGTTCCGCAGGGGTCATCTTTGAGGGCGAAAAGCGCTTTGATATGGTTGTAAGATTGGACAAGGAACATCGCCAAAGCATCGATAATCTAAAAAACCTATTGATCGACCTGCCCGGTGGAAACCAGATCCCCATAAAAGAGGTGGCCGATATCAGTTACCAACCGGGACCGATGCAGATTTCCCGGGACAATACCTCTCGAAGGATTTACGTAGGGGTGAACGTACGGGGTCGAGATGTAGAATCAATGGTGCACGATATCCAGGCAAAAATGGATGAGCAATTGGATCTGCCGCCCGGCTACCATATTGAATACGGCGGTGCTTTTGAAAACCTGCAACGGGCGAAAGACCGTTTAGTCATTGTGGTTCCCATTGCTTTGGCGCTTATTTTCCTATTACTCTATTTTGCGTTGGGTTCGTTATCACAATCCATTATGATCTATATGGCGGTTCCCTTGGCGGCCATCGGCGGGATTTTTGCGCTTGCCATACGTGGGATGCCCTTTAGTATCTCCGCGGGTGTTGGTTTTATCGTACTCTTCGGGGTTGCGGTATTAAACGGCCTGGTACTCATCAGTAGATTGAACTCATTAAAAGAAGAAGGTGTTATGGATATACAGGAACGTATTTTAATAGGGACACAGGAACGGATCCGTCCCATTTTATTGACGGCCCTGGCCGCAATAATGGGCTTTTTTCCGATGGCACTTTCCCACGGGGCGGGTGCTTCGGTACAGCGACCATTGGCAACGGTTGTCATTGGCGGATTGATAACCGCGACCTTGCTTACGCTTATCGTAGTTCCCATTTTATACAGTTTTGTTGAAAAAACTGGAAAAAACAACAACGGAAAATCGGGTAAAGTTGCTATAAACCCTGCCCTGATCGCCGTTTTATTGGGTCTTATATCAATGGCCATCCCGGCAAGTGCAAGTGCGCAAACGCAGGATAGCCTCCAGCAAAATGCGCCCCGGCAGGATAGCCTTCAGGTTGAACAAGGGTTTACCCCAATTTCTTTACAGGATGCGGTTGAAAAAGCCAAAGCGAACTATCCCAAGTTAAAAGCGGCCCAATTGGAAATAGAGAATCAACAGGCTCTGAAAAAAACGGCTTGGGATTTGGGAACTACTAATATTTTTACGGGCGGTGAAGAGTTGCCGGACAGTCCCAATGGCGATGAAGGTATTTATACCACCATTGGCGTCCAGCAGCAGAATATCGATGTGTTCAGTATCGGTGCCAAAAATAGGGTACAAAATGAGAAAATTGCCCTAAGTGAAACGGCACTCGATCTAACCTCCCTTCAAGTCGAACGGGAAGTGAGCAAGGCCTGGGGCGATGCCTACACCTCCAAACGGAAGTACCAATTGTATGTGGAACTCGATTCCATTTTTAGCGATTTTGAACGGGCGGCGCGTATCCGTTATGAGACCGAGGCTTCCTCGAAGCTGGAATATTTGGCCGCCACCAATCAGGCCCGGCAGGTAAGCCTTCAGAAAATGCAGGTCTATCGGGATTATCTGGGCAATCTGCAAAAACTGAATTTATGGCTGGTGAGCGATACGCTCTTTACCGTTGCGGATGCAGGTGTAGATGAAATGGACACGCCCATACTACAGCGAAAGGATTCGATCACGAGCCACCCGATGCTGCAATATTATGAGCGGCAGATCGAGGTGGCCGATGCCGAGCGTAATCTCAGCAACAAAGCGTTTTTCCCAAAGTTCAACGCACAATATGGGCGGCAGAAAATTGCGGGACAGAACGGATTCTTCAACTTTCAGGTCGGGATTTCCATTCCGCTCTTTTTCGGCCCTGAACTGGGGCAGGCGCAATCGGCCAAAATACAGACCCAGATTGCGGAGCAGAATTTCAGGGAAAAACAGCTTCAGGTCAATTCAAAATATAAGGACCTGCAACAGGACTATCTAAAATGGCTGGAATCTTGGCAGTACTATGAACAGGAAGCCCTTCCGCTGGCCAAAGAGCAACGGGACGGGGCGGTTTTTGCCTATAAAGAGGGCGGTATCGATTATACCACCTTTCTGCAAACGGTACGCGACGCCATAGGCATTCAAAGTAAGTCCTGGGATGCACTTAACAATTATCTGAGATCAAAATACGAACTGGAATTTTTCCTCAATTCCGCTAAACAATAAAGACAGAAACTATGAATTTCAATATAAAATCAATTTTTTACGCAGCCCTGGTCCTATTCAGTTTAAGTTCCTGTAAACAGGAAAAAACCGCTGAAAGTGGGCACGAAGAGCATAATGAAACAGCTTCTGCCGAAAATGGTGGCGAGCATCAGGAAGAAAGCGCAGGCCTCGAGGGCAAAAAACTGCACCTGTCCCAACAAAAGTTTGAAGCGATGGGATTGAAGGTGGATAGCCTGCCCACCAAGAGCCTTACTGGGCTCGTGGAGGCCAACGGGCAATTGGAAGTGCCCCCGCAAAATGAAGCTGCCGTTACCGCAATTATTGGAGCCAACGTGACGAGCATAAAGGTCATTGAGGGCGATAAGGTGAGCAAAGGGAGCATTTTGGGGTATTTGAGCCATCCCGATCTTATCAAATTGCAGACCGATTATTCCAATGCCTATAATCGGATGAACTTTTTAAATAAGGAATATGACCGTCAAAAACGCTTGTACGATGCCGAAGTGGCTTCCGGAAGAAAATTTCAGGAAACTGAATCGGAATACAACAGTATGAAGGGGATGGTTAAGGGGCTGGAATCCAAGTTACGCTTATTTGGAGTTAGTCTGGACCGCATCAGGAACGGGAATGTTTATAGCCAAGTTCCCGTGGTAAGCCCAATCAACGGTTACGTGGAAAAAGTGAATATTAAAGTGGGACAATTTGTCCAGCAACAGACCGAAATTTTCGAGATCGTGAATACCGAACATATCCACGCCGACCTTATGGTATATGAAAAGGACGTCAGCAAGGTTAAAGAGGGACAGACGGTGGAATTTAATATCGAATCCCTTCCCGAATCCGATCTGAGTGCAAAAATTTATTCCGTAGGAAAAACATTCGAGCAGAATCCCAAAGCGGTTCACGTGCACGCTGAGATCGAGAAGAAGCAGGGCAATCTGTTTCCTGGTATGTACATTACGGGTAAGATAGCCACTTCAGAGAATCAGGTACCCGCCCTTCCCGAAGAGGCGATCATTACCGAAAACGGGGAGCCGTACATTTTTACGGCCAAAAAGGTAACCGAAGGTGGCGAGGAAGAATGGGCGTTGAGCCCCTTAAAAGTCGTAACCGGCCAAGAAGATGATGGATGGGTTGAGATTAAACTATTACAACCTTTGCAGTCCGGCGAAAAAGTGGTCTGGAACAAGGCATATTACCTGATCTCGGAAATGAAAAAAGGGGAAACAGAACACGGGCATTAAATTTATCATTAGCTGGGCTTGCCAAAGACTGTTTGTCAATAGGTTAGTAAAGATTTTGGTAAGTCCTGTTTTTACAAAAAAGTTTAACAGATAAAATCAGAAAAATGAAAGAAATTAAAGCATTTATAAAGCCCAACAGGGTACAAAAAACAATTGAGGCATTGAGTGATGCCGGATTCAAAAGTATGACGCTCTCACAAGGCGAAGGTACGGGCAGGTTCAAAGCTAAAGGAGCTTCCCCGTCTTTGGACTTTCATATAACCGATAGCCCGGTGGTCAAACTGGAACTGGTGTGCCAAAACGAAGAAGCGAAAAGGGCCATTGATATTATTATTGAAAATGGAAAAACACCAACCCCCGGTGATGGGATCATCTATCTTTCCAATGTAGAAGATGCTTTCCAGATCAAGACCGGAAAGTCGATAAAGCAATTTCAGAAGTAAAATGCATTGAAATATGAGTGAAATCGAAACCCTTCTGAACAAGCATAATGTGCGGCCCACCGCAATGCGCATCCTTATTTATAAGTTTATGGCGAAAAAGGAAAGGGCCGTAACATTGACCGAGATAGAGCAGGCCTTTGTTAAATCGGACAGGGCTACGCTATCCCGAACCATTAAAACCTTTGAGACCAATGGAATTGTACATCAAATAGACGATGGCACCGGCATACCCAAATATGCCCTCTGTGAAAGCGGGTGCAATTGTGAGGTAGATCAGGATTTGCATATTCATTTTCATTGTACCAACTGTGATGAGACGGTTTGCTTAACCGATCATAAAATACCCCACATCAACCTGCCGGAAGGGTATATGGCCGAAAATGTCAATTTGGTTGTTAAAGGTATATGCGAAAAATGTAGTGTCGTTTGATTATTTAAAGATGAAAGAAGCTGAAAAAATACTTGCTGGCAAAGGGATTAGACCTACCGAAACGAGGTGTACTATTTATAAATACCTCAAAAGGAAGTTTTATGCCATAACATTAAGGGAAATAGAAAAGACTTTCATCAAAAAAAACGATGATAATAAAACAGCGGACAGGACAACAATTTTTAGAACCATAAAACTATTTCAAGAAAAGGGAATAGTACATCAAATAGATGACGGAATGGCAGTCGCCAAATATGCGCTTTCCGATGAAAAAGGTTTGGATCTTCACCTGCACTTTCATTGTACACATTGCGGAAACACATTCTGCTTGCCCAATAAAGTACGCCGGGATAGTCTGCCGGATAAGTATGAAATAACCGATGTGAATTTAGTTATAAAAGGCCTGTGCATAAAATGTAGAAAAGCAAAAAACACAAAACGGAAAACGGATCAATCAGATTATAAAAATTTAAAGTTATCGCGTTAAAAATCAAATCAGATATAAACAAAACACCGATGGAAAATTATTCAAATGTCTTGATGTACGGTGCTATTGCCCCAATTGCGCTATTGCTGGGTGGAATCGTTTCCATTTTAAAAAAACCAAATGTCCAAGTACGGAGTGCTATCCTACATTTTGCCGCAGGGGTGATATTCTCGGTGGTTTCAGTTGAAATCCTTCCGGAAATTATGGCTAAGCACGACGTTCCGGAAATTGCAATCGGTTTTGGTGCAGGTGTACTTCTAATGCTGGGGATTCGCTATTTTTTAGAACCTCAAAAAGAGCAAAAGAAAGAAACCGGATTCCCCACAGCTTTTATACTGGTAATCGCGATCGACTTGTTGATCGACGGGGTGCTTATGGGCATCGGTTTTGTCACCAATCAGGAGACCGGAATTTTTTTAGCCGTGGCAATTTCTGTGGAACTGCTTTCATTGGGGATGGCCACCTCCATCACGCTGGGAAACGCTAACATCAACCGCAAAAAAATAATCTTTACCATACTTGGGTTATCCATTTTGGTTTTTGGAAGTACCTTGTTGAGTGCTGCCTTATTGGCGGGGGTTTCGACAGGTTTTCTGGAAATCATTTTGGCCTTTGGATTGGCTGCCCTATTGTACCTGGTTACCGAGGAATTGTTGGTGGAGGCGCACGAAAGCAAGCAAAATATTTGGTTGACCGCCGCTTTCTTCGGAGGCTTTTTGTTGTTTATGCTGCTGCCGGGAGGTTGATGAAATCGACGATAAACACTCCCGAATGAATATGAAGTAAATAAATATAAATCTGATTTTAAAACGGAGGTGGAAAAAAGGAAATTTAATCATATCGTTCTAAATAATAACGTAATAAGATGGACTCGATGTTCGAAGATTTTAAAACAGACCTAGATTCCCTTAATCCCCTTGTTAGGAAAAAGGCACTGGAAATTGCCAAACAACTGGTGTTAAAGAAAAACTATACGGAAAAAGAAGCTATCACTAAGGCCATTATAAAAGCAGAGGAATGGTTTTACGATTTAGAAGGATAATAATCACTTAACACCTAAAAAAAATGTTACATATAATCGAGTTGGAAGAAAAAAATATTGTTGCAACAAAAGCGACCGGCACACTGGGAAAAGAGGATATAGAAAAAATCTATCCGCTTATCCACGCTATACTGGACAAGGGAATGAAGGTTCGGTGGTATTTTGAAATGGAAGATTTTACAGGCTGGGATTTTCCCGGGTTATGGGAGGACCTGAAAATGGACACGGCCCACGCAAAAGATTATGAAAAAATAGCGATGGTGGGTGAAAAAAAATGGCAGGATTGGATTGCCCAATTTATGAAACCGTTTACCAACGCGGAGATCAACTATTTTGATTTGGAAAATAGGGAAATAGCTAAACAATGGATAAAAAAATAAAATAGATAATTATGGCACACGATCATTCACACGGTTCACAGAACTACGGAAAGGCTTTTGGTATAGGAATAGCACTAAATAGCATCTACGTTGCAGTAGAACTCTACTACGGATTTGTGGCAAATTCTTCCGCGCTCTTGGCGGATGCAGGCCACAATGCAAGCGATGTATTTAGTCTGATACTTGCTTGGGCGGCAATTAAAATAGCCACAAAAAGACCCTCAAAACGCTATACGTATGGTTTACGAAAAACCACTATTCTCGCCTCAATGATCAATGGCCTGATTATTATTGCAGCTGCGGGACTGATCGCTTGGGACGCCATTCAAAAATTCCAAAATCCAGCAGAAATTTCCGGTAACATCGTAATGATTGTAGCGGCTATTGGTTTGGTGGTAAACACCGGTACGGCTTTCCTTTTTTGGAAAGGTTCAAAAGGCGATTTGAACATACGTGGTGCATTTTTACATATGGCCGCCGATGCCGGGGTAACTTTAGGAGTGCTTCTTGGTGGACTTGCCATTAAATACACAGGATTAACGTGGATAGACCCTGCGCTTAGTTTGGTCATTGTCCTGGTCATTTTATATAGTGCCTGGGGGCTTTTGAGGGACTCCGTAAAAATAGCCATTGATGCCGTTCCCAAAAACATCGACATTGATGAAGTGGAAAAATATTTAATGAATATTGAAGGGGTCGAAGAAGTACACGATTTACATATCTGGGCGATGAGCACTACCGAAACCGCACTTTCTACCCACTTGGTCGTTCCCGATGGGCACGAAGATCAATTTTTATATGATATCCGGGAACAATTGCACGATAAATTTGAAATAACCCATACCACTCTGCAAATAGAACAAGAGTTCGGGGATAAAGAATATAAACCCTATCAAGGTTTGAAATAATAAAATCAAGATGAAGAAAAAACAAAATCTAAGGGATATCGATAACCAGAAACATTCTGGCGAACATAGCCACGATGATGGCCATAACCATAGTAGTCCGGAAAAGGCATCAAAATTTAGAACCTACCTACCCGCTATTTTCAGCTTTGTAATGCTGATTACGGGTATTGTCATCGATTATTTTGATGCCTTCCCGTTTTTCGAGGGTTGGGTTCGAATAATCTGGTACGTTGTAGCCTATATTCCTGTTGGGTTTCCCGTTATTATTGAAGGTTGGAAAAGTATAAAAAATGGGGATTTCTTTACCGAATTCCTTTTAATGTCAATCGCAACATTGGGGGCATTTGCCATAGGCGAATATCCCGAGGGCGTGGCAGTAATGCTTTTTTACGCTGTTGGCGAGCTCTTTCAAAGTGCTGCGGTCAAAAAAGCGAAGGGCAATATAAAAGCGTTGTTAGATGTGCGTCCCAATGAAGCCTTGGTATATCGAAAAAGTGATTATGTACCCGTTGACCCAGAAACGGTAGAGATCGGCGAAAAAATTCAGGTTCGCGTAGGCGAAAAAATTCCTTTGGACGGTAAGCTTTTATCCGAAAAAGCTTCGCTGAATACTGCTGCCATTACTGGCGAAAGCAAACCCGGTACCGTTACAAAAGGCGAGAAGGTTTTTGCCGGAAGCATCAACCTCGATGGCGTTATTGAAATCGAGACCACAAAAGAATTCAAGGACAGTTCCATTGCCCGTATTCTCGATCTGGTACAGAACGCCACTGCCCGCAAATCAAAGACGGAATTGTTCATCAGAAAATTCGCAAGGATTTATACGCCTATAGTAGTATTCCTTGCTATTGGACTGACCTTTTTACCATATCTATTTGTCGATAATTATGTTTTTGAAGATTGGTTGTACCGTGCCTTGATCTTCCTTGTTATTTCTTGCCCCTGCGCCCTGGTTGTTTCGATTCCGTTGGGCTATTTCGGTGGTTTGGGTGCTGCCTCTCGCAACGGTATTCTTTTTAAGGGAGCGTCATTCTTGGATACAATGACCAAAGTGAATACCGTGGTAATGGACAAAACGGGAACGGTTACCAAAGGCGTGTTTAAGATCAAGGATGTTGTTAATAATAATGCCTTCCCGGAAGCGGAATTTATGAAATACCTGATGGCGATGGAAGAACAGTCCACCCATCCCATTGCCAAGGCGATTCTGGAATATAAGACCGAAGGTGCGGATTTTGAAGCTTCCGAAGTATCCGAGGTGGCAGGAAAAGGCTTGAAAGGCACAGTAAACGGTAAAACGGTTTTAGTTGGTAACAAGGCCTTAATGACCTCAAACAATATTCAAGTCCCTGCGGAAACTGAAAGCATTGTAGAATCTATTGTAATGGTTTCAATTGATGGTCAATTTGCAGGCTACGTAACCATTGCTGACGAACTGAAGGAAGATGCCCACGAAGCAATCAAACAAATCCGTAAAGCGGGGATATCAAGAATCATAATGCTTTCTGGCGACAAGGATTCCATAACCAAAGAAGTTGGTAGGGAAATGGGTGTGGATAGTGCAATGGGAGGATTATTACCGGAAGATAAACTCAACGAAGTTGAGCGTCTCAAAAGGGAAACCGGTACCACAGTAGCATTTATTGGGGACGGTATCAACGATGCCCCCGTTTTAGCCACGAGTGATGTAGGTATGGCTATGGGAGGTCTGGGCAGCGATGTGGCCATTGAGACCGCAGATGTCATCATCCAAACCGACCAGCCCAGCAAAATTGCAAGGGCCATTCAAATAGGGCGTTCTACCAGACGAATTGTTTGGCAGAATATCGGTTTGGCATTCGGGGTTAAAATTGCTGTTATGGTCTTAGGTGCTTTTGGAATGGCTACAATGTGGGAGGCCGTATTTGCAGATGTAGGTGTCGCATTCCTGGCCATACTCAATGCCATACGTTTACAGAAAATGAATTGGAAATAATATAACTAGATGTCTCAAAACAGAAGAAATAGAAGAAAGAAAAAAGTTCAGAAGCCATCTAAGAACAAAATCACAAAAAAGGATAAGGTCAAGGGTATTATTGTACTTATCCTTCTGGTTATCGCCGCATTTCTGCTTTACTTTTTTGTGCTAAAAGGGAATATTCATAAGCATTGAGATTTTTTAACAAGGTGTAACTAACGGCTTGCTTCAATCAATGGTGTCTTTGTATTGATAAGCGGTTTTACCATAAGCTTTTTTAAAAATTTTGTTAAGGTGACTACCATCTGTAAAATTCAGTTCATCGGCAATTTCTGAAATGCTAAGGTTACTGAACTTTAACCTGGTTTTAATAAGTTCAATCTTATAAGCATTGATGTAGCTTTTAATTGTTTTGCCTGTTTCCCGCTTAAAATACCGGTTTAAATGATCGGGCGATTTATTAAAATTGTCAGCTAATGATTTAAGTTTAATAAGATCCTTTTCATAAATATTTTGTTGTATATAGGTAATGATTTCATATATCTTGTTTTTTGGATCCTTTAGTTTAGAATGTGCGATAATGTTTTCTTGAATATTTCTAGCCACAAGATGAAGTAGTAAAAAAACGATGTTTTGTGCTATAATAAACCTGTATTGTCGATTATTGTCTTCCTCATTTAGCAACTGATCGATCAGTGCCCGGTAAATCATTTTATCGTTCTCCGTAATAATATTCCCCTGTATATTGTGGTGGTTATGGAAAACATATTCCAGTTCTTTAAAGAACCTGCTCAAATCCGCTTTCCCAGTTTTCTTCTTGGGATTTTCGCTAAAAAAGCTTTCCGTAAAATCTATGATACAGAAGGTAGTTGTTTCGGCAACGGCAAAGTTATGTATATCTTCAGGAGTCAACAAAAACAGGTCTCCCTTTGAAAAATCATAGTGGTTTTTGTTGATCGTATGCTTGCCTTTTCCTTTTAATACATATATCAACTCAAAATAATTATGACTATGCGACCGTGATGTATTGGAACTAATGGTCTTGGTGAAAATTTTTACATCGGTATAAATATGGGCGGAATTCATTTCGCTAAGGTACTCAAAAAAGTCGTTTTTTTACCTAAATAATTTTACTTTGTTGCCATATATTTGTACGACACGGTCAATTTATATTCAAACAAGGGGTTATGGAAGCTACGCTCAGTACTAAAAAAGGTTTTTCGTTCGGTTTATGGGAAAGTCACGGGTCGGCAATCGTTACTTCGTTTTGCCTTCTATTTATCATTCTGGCCTATTTGGCGAGGATAAATGACCATTTCTTTCTTGAAATTACCCTATTTCTGTTTGCATATCTTATTGGAGGGTATCAAAAAGCACTAGAAGGTCTCCATACGCTGTTCAAGGAAAAGGATTTAGATGTCGATCTGCTAATGGTGATCGCCGCAATTGGTGCTGCCGCAATAGGGTATTGGATGGACGGGGCCATTTTGATTTTTATTTTTTCGTTGAGCGGCACTTTGGAAGGATATACGATGGAACGGACCAATAAGGATATTCGCTCCATTCTGGACCTCCGTCCGGAAAAGGCGGTTTTACTAAGAAATGCCAAACAAGTACCGATCAAAGCAGAAGAATTAAAGAAAGATGACACTATTTTGGTCAAGCCCGGGGAGCGTATCGCAGCTGACGGTATTATTTCCCAAGGATATTCTGCAATATATCAAGCTACCATAACCGGAGAATCGGTTCCCGTGGACAAAACTGTTGATGATGAAGTTTTTGCAGGTACGGTAAACGGTTACGGCGCCATAGAGGTCAAGGTAACCAAGCTGGCGGGAGAAACGATGCTCTCCAAAATTATTCATTTAGTGCAGGAAGCTACAAAGGAAAAACCGCCCAACCAGCTTTTCTTTGAAAAATTTGAGGGTATATATGCAAAAATCGTTGTATTAACGGCCATAGTCCTAATGATTGCCCCTCCTTTTTTGATAGGTTGGTCGTGGAAGGAAACCATTTACAGGGCTATGATTTTCTTAGTTGTGGCTTCCCCCTGCGCGTTGGTATCCTCTATTATGCCGGCTATATTGTCGGCAATATCGAACGCTTCCAAGGAAAGGGTTTTGTTCAAAGGGGGTGCGCACCTTGAAAATATCGCAGGGGTTAAGGCAGTAATTTTCGACAAAACAGGAACCCTTACTTACGGCCAACCCGTTGTGCAGGAGATCATTTCATATGAAGGTACTCCTGAAATGGAATTATTGAAAATAACGGCTTCCATAGAGGCTTTATCCGAACATCCCATCGCAAGGTCAATAGTTCAATATGCCATAAATAATGATCTTGAACTGGAGCACTCCACAAACTTACGGTCTCTTCAAGGTTTGGGGGTTGAAGGCTCATTGAATGGAATAAATTATAAAGTGGGCAAAAAGGATATGTTAGATAACATAGCCCTGACCAAAGAACAGGAAAATTTGGCGCTCAAATTTGAACAGCAGGGAAGGACGATCATATTTGTTTCCAACGAACAAAGCCTTATAGGAATGATTTCAATTTTTGACCAAGTAAGGCTCGAAGCTAGAAGTGTGATCAAACAGTTAAAAAATATGAATATTCGTGTAGCGCTTTTAACGGGTGATAACGAGGTAACGGCTAAAAAAATTGGGGAAAACGCAGGGATAGAAGAAATTTATTCTGGTCTTTTACCGGAAGACAAGGTTGAATTTATAAAAAAAATGACCACTAAATATGGGAAGGTGGCAATGGTTGGGGATGGAATAAATGACGCACCTGCCCTGGCCGCTGCATCCGTAGGTATCGCTATGGGCGCAGCAGGCACGGATATAGCAATAGAAGCTGCCGATGTCGTTTTAATGGCCGACAATATCGAAAAAATACCATTTGCCATTTCCTTGGGCAAAAGGACCAACAGGATCATCAAACAGAACGTGGCCTTTGCCATTGGCGTAGCGCTTACCCTTATTGTCTTAAATTTTATAGGAGGAATTATAAATTTACCAGAAGGTGTCGTTGGGCACGAAGGAAGCACCGTGTTGGTTATACTTAGCGGTTTGAGGTTACTGCGATAACTAAAAAAAACAGTAATACTATTTAAGATTTTCGATGATGACGCTTAATAGGTCTCAAAATATGATACCTTTGTTTATATTTAGTCTAAATAATAATTAGTTATTTAATATTATCCCAATGCGATTACAACTTCATTCAATCCCGTCATACTTCCTATATATTTTTATATTTTTCTCGTCTCTTCAGGTTTCTGCCAAAGAAAAGGATACTAATATTCAAAGTGTAATCCACCTTTTGGATTATCTTTCAAAAGATTATCCAATGGCGGTAAGGGATGGTGAGATACTGGATAATGCGGAGTATGCCGAAATGCAGGAGTTTAGCGACAAAATTTTCAACTTAGCACAAAAAATAAAATTACCATCCGAATCAGGGCAATCTATCCTTTCTGACTTAAATGATTTAAAAACCCTTGTTCGGAATAAAGCTTCCAGTAAAAAAATCAAGGATGTAGCGGAAAAAGCAAAATGGGCGATCATTAAAGCGACCGGTTATGAAGTTGCGCCCATAAATTGGCCGGACAATGCAAATGGCAAAAGTCTATATATGCAGAACTGCGTTCAATGCCACGGACCAAAAGGCGGAGGAAACGGAACTTTAGCCGCCGGCTTAAAACCTGCACCTGCAAATTTTTTAAATGATTCATTAATGGCAGGCCTGTCCCCATTTGAAGCCTATAATACAGTCAAACTGGGCGTGGAAGGAACAGCTATGCGGTCGTTTACAGAACTAACCGATAAAGAAGCTTGGGATTTGGCCTTTTATGTCAAATCATTACGGTTTCAAAAACAAAAAATAGATTCTGTATCCTTGAAAAAAATATTCGATGAAGAATATGGCAATACCACTCTAAAATATGTCGCTACCCTATCCGATAATGAATTAATAAACAAACTCGGCCCGGATATACAGGGTCAAAAAAAGTTGAAGGCGTTAAGGATTTTTTCCCCTTCGGGAAAACTATCGCAATCCAGTTTGACTGTTGCGAGAGATTACCTTCATCAAGCATTGTTAAACTATAAAAATGGCAAGAAAGACGAAGCCCGTCAAAAAGCCTTGGCTGCCTATTTAGAGGGTATTGAACCCGTAGAAGTAAGGCTAAAAGCCAATGACCCTGCATTTACTTCCCAATTGGAGCAAAAAATGATGGATGTTAGGCAGGTCATTGAACAAGGCAAAAATTCAAGTGAGGTCGAAAATAAAATAAATAATGCTCTCTCAACAATAGACAGCGCCGAAAAAATGATGAAAGATGAAAAGCTCAACTATTGGCTTTCTTTCTTTTTGGCAGCATCTATAATGCTTCGGGAGGGACTGGAAGCCTTTTTGATCATTGCGCTTATCTTGGCGCTAATACGGAGTACACCAAAGGCTAAAAAAGCCCTGCCCTATATACACGGCGGATGGATAACCGCTATTTTAATGGGGGTGGCAGGATGGTTTCTTTCAGATTGGATTATTGGCATAAGTGGACAGAATAGGGAGATAATGGAAGGGATTATTTCCCTGATAGCGGTAATCGTACTTGCCTTTGTCGGTTTTTGGCTTCACAACCATTCCCATTCCAAAAAATGGAAGGAGTTTATTGAAAAAAAGGTCGGGGCACAATTGAAGGGTGAAAGAATGATCGGGCTGGCATTCTTTTCATTTATGGTGGTTTTCCGCGAAGCTTTTGAATCGATTCTTTTTCTACAGGCTATTGGTTTGGAAACCGAATCCGGTGATCAATCATCTATCGGGTTTGGAGTGTTGGCGGCTTTTGCATTGATAGGTCTGCTCGCATTCCTTTTTCTGAAATATTCAAAAAAAATTCCGGTAAGGCAACTTTTTAGATATTCTTCTTGGGTAATTACCCTTCTGGCTATAATTCTAATAGGTAAAGGTATTCACGCCATTCAAGAGGCTGGTTGGCTTTCTGTAACAGGTTTCCCTGTTTCTCTTAAAATAGATTGGTTGGGGATATATCCTACCACAGAGACTTTAATATCACAAGTGGTCTTGTTAGGGTTTCTATTGCTATTATATTATTTGAGCAGTCATAGAAATAGGGTTGTTCAAGTCAAATAAGGAGGTGCGTAGAGTTGGTTTCCTCAATTATTTTTGAAAATTAAATACAAACTGAGAACATTTCAAAAGTTTTAAATCAAAACACTTAGACTATTTTTATTGTTAAAAAAATTAAAAAAATGTTAATAAGAACCGAAACTCTTAAATTTTCGTAAATTTGCTAAAGTGAAAAAAATCTTCAATAAAATACTATCTGTTTTAATGGCATCTATAGTGCTGTTTACTACAATGTCGTTCGCGGTAGATATGCATTATTGTGGAGATTCTCTGGTTGATTTTTCTTTATTTCATAATGTTAAGACCTGTGGAATGGAGAATCAACAACCCCAAAAAAGCTGTGAAAAAGGTTTCTCTGAAAAACCTTGCTGTTCTGATACGCAAATAACGATTGATGGTCATAATGAATTAAAATCATCATTCAATAATCTAACTTTTGAGCAACAAGCTTTCGTTGTCACTTTCTTCTATACTTACATTAATCTTTTTGAGGGCTTGGATGAGAACATCATCCCTTTTAAAGATTATACGCCGCCCTATCTCATACGGGATGTGCAAGAATTAAACGAGACTTATTTAATTTGATTTTAAAACAGTTCCCGATGATTATCGGGAAAATTAGCCCTATGGTTTCTACCATTTTGGGCTCATTTTGTTGTGTTTAATTTTCTGATACGATCAGGATTTTATTCAATGTATAACTGTTTAATTATCAATACCTATGTTAAATAAGGGTATAAAATTCCTCATAGAAAATAAACTTATCGCTGTACTTATGCTCACGATTTTTGTGGGCTGGGGCATCGTTAATGCCCCATTTAATTGGGACACCGGTTTTCTTCCCACAGATCCAGTTGCGGTAGATGCAATCCCTGATATTGGGGAAAACCAGCAAATCGTATTCACTAAATGGGAAGGCCGTTCCCCACAGGATATTGAAGATCAGATAAGTTATCCGCTTACCACCGCGTTATTGGGTATTCCGGGGGTAAAGACCATCCGTAGTTCTTCAATGTTCGGATTTTCCAGCATCTATATTATTTTTGATGAAGATGTTGAATTTTATTGGAGCCGAAGCCGCATTCTTGAAAAATTGAATTCCCTGCCCAATGGTCTTTTGCCTGATGGCGTAAACCCAAGTTTGGGTCCAGATGCGACCGGATTGGGTCAGATTTACTGGTACACTTTGGAAGGCCGTGATAAAGACGGAAATGTAACCGGGGGATGGGATTTACAGGAACTGCGCAGTATTCAGGATTATTACGTGAAATACGCCCTTTCTTCCGCTAGCGGGGTTTCTGAAGTAGCTTCTATTGGTGGTTTTCAAAAGGAATATCAAATAGATGTAGACCCCGAAAAAATGCGGCAGTACAACATCGGTCTAGGAGATGTTGTAACCGCAATAAAAGAGAGCAACAAGGATATTGGTGCACAAACCCTTGAAATAAACCAAGCTGAATATCTGGTGCGCGGTTTGGGCTATGTGAAATCGGTAGGGGATATTGAAAATGCAGTTGTTACTTCCGAAGATTATACTTCGATACGGGTCAAAGATATTGCCCACGTGCATTTAGGCCCTGCCCCACGTCGTGGGATTTTGGACAAGGAAGGCGCCGAAGTGGTAGGTGGTGTTGTAGTGGCCCGAAACGGGGCAAACCCGATGGAGGTCATCAACAACGTAAAGGGCAAAATAAAAGAACTGAGTTCGGGATTGCCGACCAAGAAATTGAAAGATGGCCGGACTTCCCAATTGACCATCGTTCCTTTTTACGATCGAACAGAGCTTATTAACCAAACATTAGGTACGCTCGATGAAGCACTGACCCTTGAAATATTGATAACGATTCTGGTGATCATCGTGATGGTCTTCAATTTAAGGGCGTCTTTACTTATTTCAGGATTACTTCCAGTCGCGGTGTTGATGGTGTTCATTGCGATGAAATTTTTTAATGTGGATGCCAATATCGTGGCTCTATCGGGAATTGCCATTGCCATTGGGACAATGGTGGATGTGGGGGTAATCCTCTGTGAAAATATTATCAGGTATTTAGACGAAGAAGATAAACGGGTTCAACAAGGGGAAATCAGACAGCCCATCAACACGCTTGTCTATAATGCTACTGCGGAAGTTTCAGGGGCAATTATCACTGCGGTACTGACCACAATCATCAGTTTTATTCCCGTATTTACGATGATAGGTGCGGAAGGAAAGTTGTTCCGCCCATTGGCTTTTACCAAAACAATGGCATTAACAGCATCTCTTATTGTTGCTTTATTCCTTATTCCGCCATTTGCCGCATTCCTGTTCCGAAGAAAAAGCATCCGAAAAACGACCGCGCATATCATCAACGTAGTATTGATCTTTTTGGGGATCACCGTGATAGTTTTTGGATATTGGTTGGGCCTTATTTTGATTGCCTTCGGAATTGTGGGTCTTTTAAAAGATGAAAAAATTGCATCAAGGGTTTCGGACAGACTGTGGCTTTCTGAAAAGCGTGCGAACATCGTCAATATGATTATTTCCGCAATCGCCATCATATTTCTTTTGGCAGAATACTGGCGACCCTTGGGCTTTGACCGAAGCATTATGATCAACCTTCTTTTTGTGGGGATTATCTGTTTTGGTCTTTTGGGTGCATTCTGGGTACTTAAACATTATTATTCCAGCATTTTGAAATGGGCTTTGCGCAATAAAGTGTTATTTCTTTGCATCCCTACCACCGTTTTCGTCTTGGGCGTTTTAATAATGACAAATATTGGCAAGGAATTTATGCCCTCGCTCAACGAAGGTTCATTCTTGCTAATGCCCACATCGCTGCCACACGCCGGTGTAGCGGAAAACAAGCGGGTATTACAGCAACTGGATATGGCCGTGGCAGGAATACCCGAGATTAAGACCGTAGTGGGAAAATCGGGACGGACGGAATCGGCGCTCGATCCCGCTCCCTTGTCGATGTATGAAAATATCATCCAGTATAAATCGGAATATATGGAGGATTCCGATGGAAGTCCACAACGCTATAAAGTGAACGAAGATGGGTTTTTTATACTGAAAGATGGCGGTTTGGTGACCAATCCTAACAATGAGGTTACCAATTCGGAAAACTACAAAAATGCTAAAATTGAAGATCCGCTCCTTATTAACACAGGAAACCTTATACCGGATGAAGACGGGGAATTCTACCGAAACTGGCGTCCAAAAATACAATCCCCCGATGACATCTGGAACGAGATCATAAAGGTCACCAAACTTCCCGGGGTCACTTCCGCTCCTAAATTGCAACCTATCGAGACCCGTTTGGTAATGTTACAGACTGGGATGAGGGCACCAATGGGTATAAAGGTCAAAGGTCAGGATCTGAAACAGATTGAAGCCTTCGGTTTAAAATTGGAAGATATTTTAAAACAGGCGAAAGGTGTAAAAAAGGAAGCTGTTTTTGCGGACCGTATAGTCGGTAAGCCCTATCTGTTGATCGATATAAAAAGGGAACGGCTTGCCCGTTACGGCATTTCCATTGAAGATGTACAACAGGTTCTTCAAGTTGCCGTGGGTGGGATGCCTTTAACGCAAACCGTTGAAGGCCGTGAACGTTATGGCGTTCGAGTGCGGTATCCAAGGGAACTTCGCGGAAACGCTAATGAAATAAAAGATATTTATGTACCCGTGGAAAAAGGCAACCCGGTGCCCCTTGGGGAATTGGTGGACATCCGTTACGAAAAAGGGCCTCAGGTCATTAAAAGTGAAGATACATTCTTGGTTGGTTATGTCCTCTTTGATAAACTCGATGGCTTTGCAGAAACCAATGTAGTGGAAAATGCCCAGGCACTTATCCAACAGAAAATCGATACCGGTGAACTTACCGTCCCAAAAGGGATCAATTACAAATTTACGGGAACTTATGAAAACCAGATACGAGCCGAAAAAACCTTATCGATAGTCGTTCCGCTTGCACTCATCATTATCTTTTTAATCCTTTATTTTCAGTTCCGTTCAGTATCGACTTCTTTAATGGTTTTTACTGGGATTGCGGTCGCTTTCGCGGGTGGATTTATAATGATCTGGCTGTATGGGCAGGACTGGTTCTTCAATTTCAACTTCTTTGGGGAGAACCTCCGGGATCTTTTCAATATGAAAACCATCAATTTAAGTGTGGCCGTCTGGGTGGGCTTTATCGCTTTGTTTGGTATTGCCACCGATGATGGGGTGGTTATGGCGACTTACCTCACCCAGACATTTGATAAAAATGACCCAATGGACAAAGCGGCCATTAGGGAATCTGCTTTGTTTGCGGCCCAAAAACGTATCCGCCCCTGCTTGATGACCACGGCAACCACCATACTTGCTCTGTTGCCCGTTTTGACCTCCACCGGCCGGGGAAGTGATATTATGATCCCAATGGCGATACCAAGTTTTGGTGGGATGATCATTGACGTCACCTCCTATTTTATTGTACCCGTATTATTTAGTTGGAAAAAGGAAGCTGCACTTTCGCGGAAGAAGAAAGCACTAAAAAACAAATCAGGGAATACCAAAAATATTTCGAGATGATAAAAAAAAGAAAATACAAAATAATTTTGGTACTTGTTTTTTGCTTGTATGCAGGTTTTGCCGAAGCACAACAACTGCAATCCTACATTCAGGAAGCCGAATCCAACAATCCGGATATCCAAGCGTATGAATTGCGGTATAATATTGCAGAAGAAAAAGTGAACGAGGTAAACTCGCTGCCCAATACCGAATTTGGGGCGGGCTATTTTGTGAGCGAGCCGGAAACCCGTACCGGGGCGCAGCGGTCTCGTTTTTCGGTCAAGCAGATGCTGCCTTGGTTCGGTACAATAACCGCAAGGGAAAATTACGCATCTTCAATGGCCGATGCAGAATACGTGGAGATTGCCATTGCGAAAAGAAAATTGGCACTTTCTGTTTCACAATCCTACTATCAGCTGTATGCCATTACCGCCAAACAGCAGGTTTTGGAAGAAAACATCCAGTTGCTCAAAACATACGAGCGGTTGGCACTTACATCGGTAGAAGTTGGTAAGGCTTCTGCCGTAGATGTACTTCGGTTGCAGATCAGGCAAAATGAACTGGAAAAGGAAAAGGATATTTTGATGGAAGATTTTCTTGCCGAAAAAGTCCAGTTCAACAACCTGCTAAACAAGGCAGAGAAAGCTCCAATATCGGTAGTTGATACGATGATCGTTCCTTTGGAAAAAGCTGATTTTTCTTCCGAAGACTTAAAACTTCATCCAGAGATTTTAAAGTACGACAAGTTATTTGAATCGATAGCACAGTCAGAAGCACTCAATCAAAAAGAGAGTCTGCCCAACATAGGTGTGGGACTGGATTATATACCCGTTGCCGAACGCCCAGCGATGAATTTCAGCGACAACGGAAAAGATATATTAATGCCAATGGTGTCTGTATCCATTCCCATATTCAACAACAAATACAGCTCACTTACCAAACAAAACAAGTTGAGGCAGCAAGAGATAACGGCTCAAAAACAAGACCGTTTAAACAAATTGAAGACCCTTTTTGCCCAGGCGATCCAAAACCAGAATTCAGCAAGGATAAGCTACGACACCCAATTAGAAAACTTGAAACAAGCAAATGATGCCGAAGATATCCTGATCAAGAACTATGAAACGGGAACGATAGATTTTAACGATGTGCTTGATATTCAGGAACTGCAATTGAAATTTCAGATGAACCAAATCGAGTCGGTTAAAATGTATTATGTGCAATCGGCCATTATTAATTATTTAACCAACTAAGAATGGAAACAACACTCTACATAAAAAATATGGTCTGCGACCGGTGCATCAAGGTTTTAAAGAATGAGCTGGCCGATGAAAACATTAAAGTATTGGGTATAAAACTGGGAGAAATAACGGCAGACATTCAAATAAGTAAGGAGAAAAAGATAATACGAAAAGTCGTGGAATCAAACGGGTTTTATATTATCGATGGCGAAAATTTTAAATTGGTCGAACAGACAAAATTAATATTGATCAACCTCCTGAAAAACTTGCCATTAGCTGGAAATGAGAAGCTTTCAGAAATACTTTCAAATGAGATGTACCACGAATATTCAAAAATAAGCAAGATTTTTTCTTACAATGAAAAGATCACCATTGAAAAATATTTCATCAAACTGAAGATTGAAAAAGCCAAGGAGCTTATACACTACAAGGAACTCAACTTTACGGAAATAAGTCAACTGTTAAATTACAGTAACCTCACACATTTGAGCAATCAATTTAAAACTGAAACAGGGATGAGCCTCACAGAATATAAAACTATGGAAAAGAATTTTAGGAGTTCATTAGACCAAATTATATAAGTATAAACCAAAATTATTAAACAACAATTTTAAAGTAAACAATATTTTTATTAAAAATCAATTCAATGAAAAAATTAGTATTGACATTTTTGGCAATGTTTGCGCTTATTGATTTGCAGGCTCAGACCGCCAACGGTTCAGAGGAAAATGTGGATAATTGGCCTGTTCACGAATATAACCTCACTATCGATTATGAAACGGTAAACTTTACAGGGAAAGATGTAAAAGCAATGACCGTAAATGGCGGGATTCCGGGTCCTAATCTGGTATTTACAGAGGGTGAATTTGCGGTTATAAACGTAACCAATAATATGGACGAGGAAACATCGGTCCATTGGCACGGAATGATATTGCCGAATTTCTATGATGGCGTACCCTATCTTTCCACTCCCCCCATACGGTCCGGTGAAACGTTTCAATACAAATTTGCCATCAAGCAGACCGGTACATATTGGTATCACTCCCACACGGGCTTGCAGGAACAGCGCGGTGTTTATGGTTCCATCCAGATCAACCCAAAAGAAAAAACCTTGGATTATGACAAAGATTTGGTTCTTGTACTTTCTGACTGGATGGACGAAGACCCATCTTCCCAGCTTAAAAACCTAAAACGGGGCAATGAATGGTATCTGATCAAAAAAGGACAGATCCAAAGTTGGGATAAGATCATAAAGAAAAAAGCAGTCGGCGCCAAGTTAAAAATGATTTGGCAACGGATGCCCGATTTTGCCATTTCCGATAATTTCTATGAAAACTTTTTTATAAACGGAGTTACTAAACAGGAATATCCAGATTTCAAACCCGGTGAAAAGATACGCTTGCGGTTTGTAAATGCTTCGGCAGCTTCTTACTTCTGGTTGACTTTTGGCGGCCAAGACCCGATGTTGGTTTCGGCAGACGGTAAGGACGTTGTACCCGTAAAGCATAATAAAACTCTTATCGCGGTAGCCGAGACTTATGATTTTATTGTTACCGTGCCCCAAAGTGGTAAGTTGGAAATTAGAGCAATGGCACAAGACGGCTCTGGTTTTGCAACTGCATATTTAGGTCAAGGCCCTGTGCTAAAGGCTCCGGTCGTCCCCAAACCTGATCTTATTGAAAATATGAAACGGATGATGGCTATGGATATGAAAATGGGTGCACCGGCTTCAAAATTTAACCCTTCAAAAAATGATTCCATTAAATATATGAAGAAGTACAGTATGGATATGGGTGGAATGAAGATGGGCAATATGAAGGATGGCGATGACAAGATGAAAATGAATGCAATGTCTATGAAGGATGAGAGTATGGATATGAAAGACAAAATGAAAAAGGATTCAACCAAGATGTCTCAAATGGATCATTCCAAAATGGAGATGAAAAAGGAAGGAATGAAAATGGATAGCAGCAAGGATATGGACGAGATGAAAATGGGCTACGTTGTCCCAGCTGACAAGGTTATTGGTGATAATATGAAGACTGGTGGAAACCCGCAGTTCAATTATGATTATTTAAAATCGCCCGTAAAAACCACTTTTGAAGGCGATAAACCCGTCAAGGAAATGCTTTTTAACCTGACCGGGAATATGAACAGATACGTATGGAGTATCAACGGTGTGCCACTTTCAGAGACCGATAAGATCAAGATCAAACAAGGGGAAGTCGTTCGTATTACGCTAAATAACCTGACGATGATGCACCACCCTATGCACCTGCACGGACACTTTTTTAGGGTGCTGAACAAAAATGGTGAGTATTCTCCATTAAAGCATACGGTGGATGTTGCGCCTATGCAGAAAGTGGTCATTGAATTTGATGCCAACGAAACGGGTGATTGGTTCTTTCATTGCCACATTTTATATCACCTTAATGCTGGTATGGCTCGTGTTTTTAGCTATGATGGCCCACGCGACAAACGCCTTAAAGGTTATCCCCTTACCAAACTGACCAATGAAGCCGACCATATGTTTACCTGGGGCGAATTGACCGCCGCAAGCCATATGACCGAACTCTATGCCACAGCGACCAATATCAGGAACCAGTTCACCTTTAGGGGCGAATATGGTTGGAACAAAAATATGGAAATCGAGGCGACCTATGAGCGTTATCTTAACGATTATTTTCGGGTCTTTGGTGGTGTGAATGTTGAAAACGAGCTCGATGATAGTTTGGATAAGATCAATACCACGGCCATAGGGGGAATCCGGTATTTAATGCCGCTGCTTATCAATGCCGATCTTAGGATAGACAGTGAGCTACGGCCACAGATCAGCTTTTCCAAAGCGACGATGATCTTCCCCCACGTCCTGCTTTATGGGGAATATGAATATCAAGCTGATTTTGGATGGGTCAATGATTTTGAACCCGGTAGGGATTATGAGAAAGAAACCACTTGGCAGGTGGGCCTTGAATATATTTTGGGAAGGAACTTTTCCTTAATGGGAAGTTATGATAACCGCTTCGGTGTTGGAGGGGGGCTTTCCGCGAGATTTTAAAAAGCAATGTTATGATGTACGAGTGGGACTGGTTGATTTTAATAGGCGTGATAATACTTGGTGTTTTTATCTATTCCGGGAGAAAAAATAAAAAGCTGAAAAAGCGGAAAGATGCCCTGAAAATACTGGATGAACGGTACGCCAAAGGCGAAATTACCAAGGAAGAGTATGTAGAACATAAAGAAACGATAAAACAAAAATAAAAAAGGATGAGGGTAGCAACCGCTCAATTTTAACAATTAACTCAAATATTAATTAAAACCAGAAACTATGAAAAATTCAAAATTGATTGAAGCATTGAACAACTGTGTTGCTCATTGTAATTATTGTGCAGATGCTTGTCTGGGCGAAGATGACATCAAAATGATGGTAGATTGCATAAAAACTGACAGAGCTTGTGCAGAAGTATGTAGTGCAACGGCAAAACTACTTGCCGCAAATTATTCAGATGCCCAGGAAATGGTGGAATACTGCCATAAAACCTGTAAAAAATGTGCTGATGAATGTGCAAACCACGATGCCCAGCATTGTAAGGATTGTGCAGAAGCGTGTAAAAAATGCGCAGAGGCCTGTGAAGCTTATTTAAGCTATTAATAATTAGTAATCTTCCCCTATTTAAAGGGGGAAGATTAATCAAAAATCCAATCTGGAATAGACCCTAAAATATGGGTATGACAGAAATTAAATTTTTAAACAACAATTAAAATTAAATCAAGATGAAAAAAATAAGAATGACAGTAGGTATTTTGACAATGGCATTGGTTTCGCTAATTACAATGTCCTGTAAGGATGGAAAAAAAGAAGGGGCTACAGAACCAATGTCCAATGAGATGCATCAAGAAGATGCAGCATCTGAAATGATGGCAGATAATTCAAGTAAAGAAGGTTCATCTGCAATTTTAGATAATTACCTGAAAATCAAAAATGCTTTGGTTGCAGATAACCAAGAAGATGCCGCTAAGGCCGGTGGGATGTTATTTGCAGATTTTAAAAAATTTGACAAAAGTAGTTATTCCTCTGATGAGCAGCAGGAATTGACAGATATAATTGAAGATGCTAAAGAAAGTGCGGAACATATCTCAGACAGTCCTATTGAACATCAAAGGGAGCACTTCGATATTTTGAGCAAAGATGTTATTGATATGATCGCCATAACGGGAACTGATCAAAAATTATATCAGGATTTTTGTCCGATGTACAACGATAATAAAGGGGCTCAATGGTTGAGCACCACTGAAGAAATTAAAAACCCATATATGGGCAGCAAAATGCCGGGATGTGGAAAAGTACAGAAAGAGATCAAGTAATTGAAGGTCTTTAAAACCATAGCGTGGATTTTATTGATTGCTTTTGTGGGGATTCAATTTTTCCCCACAGACCGCAATCAAAACGAAGCCGTGTATGTTTCCGATTTTATGAGGGTCAATAATGTCCCTCCTGTGATTCAAAATAAGATAGAGGTATCTTGTTATGATTGCCATAGCAATAACACCAAATATCCCTGGTACAATAGAATACAACCGGCTGCTTGGTTTCTCGAAGATCACATTAAAGAAGGCAAAGACGAATTGAACTTTAACGAATGGGACGATTATTCAGACCGAAGAAAAAACAGCAAACTACGTTCGATTATCAGTCAGATTGAAGATGATGAAATGCCGTTAGATTCCTATACCTTAATTCATAGGGATGCGAAATTTTCAGAATCGGAGAAAAAGGAAATTATAAAATATATGACCAAACTTAAAAATAATCTATAACATCTAAAATTTAAGTGGTTATTGAAAAATAAAGTAAATAAAGTTATACCCGAAAAAAGGAAAGAAATTTTTTCATTGATTGGTTAGTTAGAACTTTCCTTTTTAGGGTATAGTGATAAAGTCCTGTAAGGGAAGGGTATTCTTAATTTGGTTAGTTTAAAAAACCCCTTCCCTTGACAGGCACAAAAAGAAAGCCGATGAAAGATTGTTGCAAAACAGGAAATGAAAAAGAACAAAAGAAAGGTGGCTTTAGAAAGTGGTTCAACTATATCATTTATGGAATTATAGCCATTATAATTATGGGGGCATTGTGGCTCCAATTAACTGGAAACTAATTTAAAAACCATAGAAATGAAAACTAAACAACTATTTTTTACCGTATTGGTGTTGGTCTTTTTTGGAAACTTTTCAAACGCCTTTGCGGCAAATAATTCACTTACAGATAGTGGCGCAACTGAAATCTCAAATGAGAAATCTGTTGCAGCCTTTGAAAAAAGTGGTTCTGTACCAAATTTACAAACCGATCCTAAAGCCGATTTAGATGAATTTCCAAACCTGCACCCCTTGGTTGTTCATTTCCCCATAGCACTATTGCTATTGGCTGTTGTATTGCAATTGATACAACTTTTTACAATGAACCGGACGATGGATTGGGTTGTCCTGCTAACAGTAGGAGCAGGATTTATAGGGGCTTATGTCGCTGGAACATTTGTACATCCACACACCGAAGGACTTACAGAAGCTGCAAAAAAGGTATTGGAACAGCACGACAAATATGCTATGTGGACAATGTGGTCCAGTGCTGCCGCCGCTGTTTTAAAACTGGGAAGTCTTTTCCTTTTAAAGCAAAGAAGATGGTTTGAGGTTTTAGTGTTTTTGGTGCTTGCCTTTTCAGGGTATTCTGTTGGCTGGGCAGGACATTATGGTTCCCAACTGGTTTATATTGAAGGTGTAGGTCCTCAAGGAAAGTATTTGGGAAATGAATCTGAAGAAGGTCACGGTGGACATTCACATTAACCCTTATGTTCAATTTTGCATTTATTAGAATCCTTAAAATAAAATAATATATGAACGATTTTTTAAAACAATGGGGCGAAGCCGCATATACCACCACCGGATTTTTCTGGATGGCCTTGTGGGCATTCGTATTGGGCTACATCATCAGTAGTATGATCCAGATTTTCGTTACAGAAAAACGGATGCAAAAAACAATGGGCGGTGCAGAATCCAAGGGTGTATTGCTGGGTACGTTTTTTGGATTTATAAGCAGTTCGTGCAGCTTTGCGGCACTTGCATCCACAAAATCCCTTTTCAAAAAAGGAGCTAGTTTTATATCGTCCATTGCGTTTTTATTGGCTTCGACCAATCTCGTCATTGAGCTTGGGATCATCATTTCCATCTTTTTGGGATGGCAGTTCGTAGTGGGCGAATATGCCGGGGGAATTTTATTGATAGGGATCAGCTGGATTTTAATACGGCTCATCAATCCCAAAAAGCTTATTGACAAGGCAAGAAAAAATCTTGAAAAAGAGGACGGAGATTCAGGAATGGACGACTCCAAGGATTGGAAAAAGCAGATGCAAAAAGAAGATTCTTGGGCAAAAGTGGGCAAGAAATATAAGATGGAATGGCAAATGGTCTGGAAAGATGTAACCGTGGGCTTTACCATTGCCGGTATTGTTGCGGCATTTGTACCTGATGCGTGGTTTCAGACCCTCTTTATTGGGAGCGGTCAGGGAAATACGGACTTTTCTTTTTTTGAAATTCTGGAACACATTATAGTTGGCCCCGTTGCAGCGTTTGTAACATTTATAGGGTCTATGGGCAATATTCCCTTGGCTGCTTTGCTCTTCGGAAAAGGGGTCAGTTTTGCGGGGGTAATGGCCTTTATTTTCAGTGATCTGGTCGTTTTTCCAATTTTAAGGATCAATGCGAAGTACTACGGTTGGAAAATGTCATTATTTATTCTCTTCTTACTATTTACTTCGTTAATTGGAGCCTCACTTATTTTGCACTATTCTTTTGACTTGATGAGCCTTTTACCAGATCCATCACAGGTACAGGTTCAGGATAGCGAATATTTTAAGATCAACTATACCTTTTACCTAAATCTTGCTTTTCTGATTATATCAGGATACTTGATTTATCTGGGCTTTTTCAAAAAGAAGGATGTGGACAGCAAAATGGGTGAAATGGCTCCAAAAAGCCAATTGCTCGAAAACATCTTAAAATATGCGGCCTTTATCAGTTATATATGGATTGCGGGAGGATTGGCTGTAAAATTTTTAATCCAATAGATATGAAGGTTAAACTGAAAAATATGGTTTGCGACCGTTGCAAAACGGTCCTAAAACAAGAATTAAAGCAAGCAGGAATAGATATTTTATCTATTGAATTGGGCGAATTAATTGTTATGGATGAAGCGTCAGTTAGTCAAAGTGTTTTAAAAGAGATAGCAGAACGTAATGGATTTGAAGTTATTGATAGTAATACTTCCGTTCTAGTAGAGAATGTCAAAACAGCTTTGATAAAGAAAGTCGAAAGCCTCCAAGGCTTAAACGAAAAGACGTCCACTTTCCTTTCCAATGAACTCAATGTTGATTACTCTGTCATTAGCAAGTCTTTCAGTGCTTCAACAGGAATTACAGTCGAAAAATATCTAATAAAACTGAAAGTAGAAAAAACAAAAGAACTATTGCAAATGGGTAATAAGACTTTTGCTGAAATAGCATATTTCTTGGATTATAATAGTGGAAGCCATCTCGCAAAACAATTTAAAAATATGACGGGGATGTCGATGACCCAATACAGAAAACTACAAAAATGGAATCGTAGGACGCTGGATAGAATTGTATAAGAATTAACCTGAATTATCAAAGCTTCCACCTTGAAAGCTGCATAACTTGTTCACCTTAACATTAAATAGTTTTTAAGATGAAACATACATATCAAATTGAAGGAATGACCTGTAAGGGTTGTATGAGAAACGTTAAATCAGCCTTGTGCGATGTTCGAGATGTTATCGATGTTGATATAGACTTAGATGCATCAACTGCAACCATTGAAATGCAAAACCACATCTCAATAGATAAATTTGAAGAAGCGGTACAAAAAAAGAAAAGCAAATACCATATACATCCAGTTAAAGCCAATGGTATAAAGACGCGCACCTACCCGATTAATGGAATGACCTGCAACGGTTGCAGGTCTCACGTTGAAGATACACTTTCCAAAGTAAATGATGTTGTAAACGTATCTGTAAGCTTGGAAAAAGCCGAGGCGGTTGTTGATATGAAATCTGAAATATCAATAGAGAAATTTCAGGATATCCTAAAGAAAGATGGTGGCGGTTATACTATTTACAAAGCAGGTCAGCGTCCTGAACCTACCAAGGAAAAGATTGAAAAGCCAAAAGGCAAAGGAACGGGCGCGTTCTATTGCCCAATGCATTGCGAGGATGATAAGACCTATGACAAACCGGGTGATTGTCCAGTATGTGGGATGGATTTGGTCGAAGAACAAAATTTATTTGCTACTTCAGGTGATCAATGGACCTGCCCGATGCACCCTGAAATCGTAAAGGACGAAGCGGGTGCCTGTCCTATTTGTGGGATGGATCTCGTCCCGATGGAACCAGATCTTTCTTCTGAAGAAAAGACCTACAAAAAACTGCTTAAAAAATTCTGGATAGCACTGGGTTTTACATTGCCCATTTTCTTAATGGCAATGAGCGAAATGATTCCAAATAATCCATTGTACGATTTGATGGAACAGAAATGGTGGAACTGGGTTCAGTTTGGTTTATCCATTCCTGTAGTATTCTATGCTACGTGGATGTTTTTTGAACGCGCTTACCGCAGTATCAAAACGTGGAATTTGAATATGTTTACGCTTATTGGCATAGGGGCGGGCGTCGCGTGGCTTTTCAGTGTATTGGGGATGTTCTTTCCAGATTTCTTCCCCGAACAATTTAAAACGGATTCTGGCGCAGTACACGTTTATTTTGAAGCTGCTACCGTAATCCTCACATTAGTATTAATGGGACAAGTATTGGAAGCCCGTGCACATAGTAAAACCAATTCCGCAGTCAAGGAATTACTAAAATTGGCACCTAATAAAGCGGTGCGTGTGGTAAACGGTAACGAAAAAGAAGTTTCTATTGACCAGATTGAAAAAGAGGATATCCTAAGAGTTAAACCAGGTGATAAAATTCCCGTGGATGGCGTAATTACAGAAGGAAATACAACTGTAGATGAATCTATGATCTCGGGAGAGCCTATTCCAGTTGATAAAGCTGAAAATGATAAGGTAAGCAGTGGAACCATAAATGGCAATCAATCTTTCTTGATGAAAGCCGAAAAAGTGGGTAGCGACACCTTACTTTCCCAAATTATACATATGGTAAATGATGCGAGCCGCAGTCGTGCGCCTATTCAGAAATTAGCTGATACGGTTTCCGGTTATTTTGTTCCAGTAGTGGTTCTAATTTCCTTAATTACTTTTGCAGTTTGGGCGATATGGGGACCAAATCCAGCTTATGTATATGCCTTGGTCAATGCCATTGCAGTGCTTATTATTGCGTGTCCCTGTGCATTAGGATTGGCTACGCCAATGTCTATAATGGTAGCGGTTGGCAAAGGAGCGCAAAATGGGGTATTAATAAAAAATGCTGAAGCGCTGGAGAAAATGGACAAGGTGAATACCCTTATCGTAGATAAAACAGGAACGATTACAGAAGGAAAACCTACCGTCGAAAAAATAGGTGTTTTTGGTTCAAATTTTTCCGAAAATGAAATTCTAAAATTCATCGCTTCCCTAAACAGTTCCAGTGAGCACCCACTTGCAGAAGCGACTGTAAAATACGGAAAAGAGCAAAATACCGAATTCTCTAAAACCGAAAACTTTAGCGCAGTAACAGGAAAAGGAGTAGAAGGAACGGTTGATGGGAAAAAGCTCGATCTGGGAAATGCAAAAATGATGGAGTACGCTAATGCAACTATCTCAACAGAAATGGAAGCCGAAGTACAATCTTTTCAGAAACAAGGAAAAACAGTTTCATATTTGGCGATAGAAGGTAAAGTTTCGGGTTACGTAATGATAGGCGATAAAATTAAAAAGACAAGTGCCAAGGCCATTAAAGAACTGCAAGATAAGGGTATCGCGGTAATAATGTTGACGGGCGATAATCACGACACCGCACAAGCCGTGGCAAGCGAACTCAATCTCGCTGATTTTAAGGCAGGAATGCTCCCAGAAAATAAATTGCAGGAAGTGGAAAAACTGCAAAACGAAGGCAAAGTAGTTGCAATGGCAGGCGACGGTATCAACGATGCACCTGCTTTGGCCAAAAGTGATGTGGGGATTGCAATGGGAACGGGAACAGATGTGGCGATTGAAAGCGCAATGATCACATTGGTCAAAGGCGATCTGCACGGTATCGTAAAAGCAAGGAATTTGAGCGATGCGGTTATGAAAAACATTAAGGAAAACCTGTTTTTCGCCCTCATCTATAACACCTTGGGAATCCCCATAGCCGCTGGTTTACTTTACCCTTTCCTTGGAATTTTATTATCCCCTATGATTGCGGCCTTGGCAATGAGCTTCAGTTCGGTTTCCGTTATAGGAAATGCACTCAGATTACGAACAAAATCTATCAACTAACCAATAAATTATAAAAAAATGAATTCAACTGAAAAAAATAACATCGGAACGAAGAAAAGCAACTATGGCAAATTTATAGTGATGCTGGTGCTTTCATTTATAGCAATGTACATTACAATGTATTTGAACACCTATGAGTGGAACCACGTCTATTTCAGCCTTACACGGTTTTATATGGCTTGTTTGGGGATTTCGGCAATGGCGGTAATTATGCTTTCCTTGATGCACCAAATGTATAAAAACAGAAAAAAGAATATCGCAATTTATCTCGGCAGCCTAGTACTTTTTATTGGTGCCCTGTCTTTGGTACGTACCCAAAAACCGATTGGAGATGTGCTTTATATGAAAGCTATGATCCCCCATCATTCCATAGCCATACTTACCAGTAAAAGAGCCGCGATCAAAGATCCTAAAGTAAGGAAATTGGCAGATGGGATTATTAAGGCACAGGAAAAAGAAATCGCTGAAATGAAAGCATATATCAAGCGATTGGAAAATAATGAATAAATAAACTAAGGAAATAAGTTATGAATAAGAACCTAATATATATAGGCATTGCAGTACTCGTAGGACTGCTTGCGGGTTGGCTCATTTTTGGAACATCGGTAGATAAATCAATGGCGGTTAAGGACGTGTCAACTATGTCAGATGATCACGATCATTCCGCTGAAACCGCAGAAGGAATGTGGACGTGCTCAATGCACCCTCAGATTATGCAGCCCGAACCCGGTGACTGCCCCATTTGTGGGATGGATTTGATTCCGGCAGAATCGAGTGCGGATGGTCTTGCAGCCGACCAGTTTAAAATGACAAAAAATGCAATGGCGTTAGCAAATATTCAAACCAGTAGGGTTGGGAATGCAGAAGGGAAAAATGGGAACACCATTTCGCTTACCGGAAAAATTGTAGAAAATGAAGAAGCAAATTCCGTTCAGGCAAGCTACTTCGACGGAAGGATAGAACGCCTCAATGTAAGTTATGAAGGACAGGAAGTCCGGAAGGGACAGCTCTTGGCAACCATATATGCGCCCAATCTTGTCGCAGCACAACAGGAGCTTATTACAACTGCATCGCTTAAAGAAAGCCAACCGGCACTTTATAAATCTGTAAGGAATAAATTAAAGCTTTGGAAACTTTCTGAAGGCCAAATCAACAGTATTGAAGAATCAGGCAAAGTACTTGAAAATTTCCCGATTTATGCCACGGTTTCTGGAACAGTTTCCGAGAAAATGGTGGAAGAAGGCGATTACGTAAAACAGGGTCAGCCTATTTTAAAATTAAGCAACCTAAACTCTGTTTGGGCAGAGTTTGACGCCTATGAAAACCAAATTTCTCAATTTAAAAAAGGGCAAGAAATAAAAATGACCACCAATGCCTATCCCAATAAGGAATTTGATGCTATCATCTCTTTTATTGACCCGGTATTAAACACCCAAACCAGAGTGGTAACGGTACGGGCTACCATACAAAATAATAACAACCTTTTAAAACCGGGAATGTTTGTTGCTGGAAACATAGAGGGTGTTAGTGCTTCCAAGAAACAGCAACTTGTTGTTCCAGCATCTGCGGTAATGTGGACAGGAGAACGTTCGGTGGTGTACGTAAAAACCAATCCTGACGAACCTGTTTTTGAAATGCGGGAAGTAACCATAGGGAATAGAAACGGTGAAACCTATACCATAATAGATGGTCTTGAAAATGGTGATGAAATCGTAACCAATGGTACATTTACGGTAGATGCAGCTGCGCAGTTACGCGGTAAAAAATCAATGATGAACCAAGACAATGTTGAGGATGAAACCACGATACCAGAAATGAAGATGGAACTGTCTCAAGAAGCGCAAAAGACGATTGAGAAAAGCTTAAAACCATATCTAAATATGAAAGATGCATTTGTGGAAGGGAATATTGCCGATGTTTCTGCTTCCGCCAAAACTACATTGGAGCAACTAAAATTGATACCAGAAAGGGATTTGGGGAAAATGGAACAATCCCACATTTCCAAAATCAAGCGAATGCTAATTGCTATTAATGAAGCGGACAACATCAAAAATCAAAGAGATCATTTTGTTGTATTGAATCAAAATATGGTGCCCCTTGTAATGAATATTAAGAATATCGATCCTCAAATATTGATTCAAAAATGTCCTATGGCCAATAATAACAAAGGTGCATTTTGGCTAAGCACCAATAAAGAAATCCGCAATCCATATTATGGAGAGCAGATGATGACCTGTGGGAGTACAATTGATTCTTTGTAATAGATAATTCAGAATAAGACGTCGAATAAGCAAAACGTTAATCTTCTAATCAACCTGCCAAGCGTAAATTCTTAAACCCAAAAGTATAGTATAACTTTTCAATGATTCGGATTTTATTCAGTGAAGGCATACACCTTGATCAGTTTTGAGAGAAATTTTTACTCACTAAAAATACCTTTTCTGTTTTTTTAAGAAAAAACTTATCGCTATTTTCGCAAAGAAATTTTAGAATCAAATTTTTGAAGCTATTTAGAAATATATTATTCTTTACGGCAGCCTTCATTATGATAGGTCACGACATCGTGCCTCATAATGACATATCCTCTGATGGCAAACAGATTTCTTTTTCTATTGCTTCAACAACAGGTTCTCAACAAATAGCTCAAGAACATTTAGAACTAGGTCATATATTTGAACACTTTCAGCATACTTCTAATGAAAGGACTCTAAAATATGTAGTTGGAACGGCTAAAAACCTTAACTTTAAAACTAAAATCCTTCAAAATACCGCTTTAATAGTTGATATAGAAAATCAATTTATTTGGCATACAAACCTTGAAAAGCAACGCTTTCGGGATTGTCCCATAATTCCATATTTTTCAACATTTTCCTCCTATACCCTTCGGGGACCTCCTTCTTGTTAATTCCCTAAAGTGATATTTATATTCAAGTCTCAATTGAACTTGATACTACCTATATCACGATTTAGTTATGTAATACTCTTTTGTCATAACTATATTCATCTTTAGCATTAAAAAAATATAAGCACTTTTTTTAAAAAGGTTTATAAACTCAGCTCTTGGTGATTTCTATTTTCGTTTTTCCATTTTAAAATTCTTCTACTATAATGTTAGATAAAATCATTCAATTTTCGATCAACAATAAGCTTGTTGTCGGAATATTAACCTTGTTCCTTATTGGGTGGGGAACCTATTCACTTACCAAACTGCCCATAAGCGCCGTACCGGATATTACAGATAATCAGGTAATGGTCATAACCGTTTCCCCCACCCTTGCCGCGCAAGAGGTCGAACAGCTTGTTACTTTTCCGGTCGAACAGACAATGGTAAGTATCCCTGAAATAAAGGATATGCGGTCATTTTCCCGGTTTGGGCTTTCCATAGTAACCATCGTTTTTGAGGAAGATACCGATCTGTATTGGGCACGGCAGCAAGTGCAAGAACGCCTATCATCCGCAGCAGACGAAATCCCGGAAGGCGTGGGAAAACCTGAAATGGCACCGGTCACAACAGGACTTGGGGAAATATACCAATACACCGTACTTCCCGAAGAAGGTTATGAAGACCAATACGATGTTACCGAACTGCGAACGATACAGGATTGGATCATTAAACGGCAGTTATTGGGAACGAAAGGAGTTGCCGAAGTGAGCGGTTTTGGTGGCTTTGTAAAGCAATATGAAATTGCCATAGACCCCAATAAGCTTCAAAGTATGGATATAACCATTGAAGATATTTTTACGGCACTTGAAATGAACAACCAGAATACGGGCGGGGCTTATATTGATAAAGGCCCCAATGCATACTTTATTAGAAGTGAGGGCTTGGTCAACAATCTGGATGAAATAAATAAGATAGTTGTCAGGGAAAGTAATGGAACCCCCATACTGATAAGGGATGTCGCCAAAGTACAGTTTGGCCACGGGATCCGTTATGGTGCTGCAACCCGCAACGGTGAAGGCGAAGTGGTCACGGGAATTGTAATGATGCTCAAAGGAGCAAACTCTTCCGCAGTTATTTCCGATGTAAAGGAAAAAATTGAACAAATTAAGCAAACCCTTCCCGAAGGGGTGACCATTGAGCCCTTTCTAGATCGGAAACATCTTGTGGATCGTGCAATCGGCACCGTGACCACAAACCTTGTAGAAGGTGCATTGATCGTTATTTTTGTTTTGATACTCTTCTTGGGTAACCTACGTGGTGGCTTGGTGGTAGCATCGGTGATACCGCTCTCAATGTTATTTGCAATAGCAATGATGAACCTCTTTGGGGTCGCGGGTAACCTGATGAGCCTGGGTGCGATAGATTTTGGCCTTATTGTAGATGGGGCGGTGATCATTGTTGAATCTGTAATGTTCGGTATTCATAGCGGTAAAAAGAAGTATGCCGGGGTTGAAAAGTTGTCTTCTGGACAAATGGATGTTGAAGTAAAAAGCTCAGCAGGTAAAATGATGAATTCCGCTGCCTTTGGACAAATCATCATACTCATCGTTTACCTGCCTATTTTGGCTTTGAGCGGGGTCGCAGGAAAAATGTTCCACCCAATGGCACAAGCGGTGATGTTTGCTATTCTGGGGGCATTGATATTATCGCTTACATACGTTCCGATGATGTCTGCCCTTGCATTGGGCCGCAAAACAGCACATAAGAGGAATTTTTCCGATAAAATGATGGATTTTTTCCAGCGTATTTATAGCCCCATTATAGAAGCTGCCCTTCGCGCGAAGCTTTTGGTCCTTGGATTGGCAATAGGTTTATTCATTATTACGCTAATAATGTTTTCCTATATGGGTGGCGAATTTATTCCTCAATTGGACGAAGGGGATTTTGCGGTGGAAACCAGAGTACCTGTGGGAAGTTCCGTTCAGCAGTTGATCGATGTTTCCCAAAAAGCGCAGACCATTTTATTAAAGGAATATCCGGACGAAGTAACACAAGTGGTCAATAAAATTGGTTCTGGGGAAATCCCAACAGACCCTATGCCCATTGAGGCCGGCGATATGATGGTGATCCTGAGCCCGAAAGACGACTGGACAAGTGCCGATGGTAGGGAAGGTTTGATAGCGGAAATGCAGGAATCTTTATCAGTTATTCCTAACGCTACCTTTAGTTTTCAACAACCCATACAGATGCGTTTTAATGAATTATTGACCGGGGCAAAACAAGATGTGGTACTGAAGATTTATGGGGAAGAATTGTCCACGCTTTCAGATTTGGCCAATGAAGTGGGACAGAAAATAAAATCTGTAGAAGGGGTCAACGATTTATATGTGGAGAAGATTACGGGTTTACCTCAAATCAAGATCAAATTAAACCGTGATAAAATTGCGCAATATGGCTTGAATGTGGCCGATATAAATAACGCCATTGAAACCGGTTTTGCCGGAAAATCGGCGGGAATGGTATTTGAAGGGGAAAGGCGTTTCGATCTCGTAGTACGTCTGCAAGAAGAAAGCCGTGGCGATATAACAGATGTTGAAAATCTATACATAGGTACTCCCGAAGGCCAACAAATCCCGCTCAGTGAGGTTGCCAATGTATCCTTTGAGCCCGGCCCCGTCCAAATACAACGGGATAATGCAAAACGTCGGGTTATGGTTGGCTTTAATGTACGTGATAGGGATGTTCAAAGTATTATTGAGGACATCAAGCAGATTATGGCTACTAATGTTGATATGCCACCAGGTTATTATGTAACCTACGGCGGACAATTTCAGAACCTGAAAGAGGCCAATCAACGGTTAATGATCGCACTACCTGTAGCTTTACTATTAATCCTAATACTGCTCTATTTTGCTTTTGGCTCTATAAAACAAAGTTTACTCATTTTTACGGCCATACCTTTATCTGCTATTGGTGGCGTGTTTGCGCTGCTTCTTCGTGGTATGCCATTTAGTATTTCGGCCGGAGTTGGTTTTATTGCCTTGTTTGGAATTGCTGTTTTAAATGGAATAGTGCTTATTGCAGAATTTAACAGGCTAAAAGAAGAAGGGGTCACAGATACTTATGAACGTGTTCTTAAAGGTACACGCGTGAGACTCAGACCCGTATTAATGACCGCTACCGTAGCTGCCCTTGGATTCTTGCCAATGGCATTGGCCACATCATCCGGTGCAGAGGTACAGCGGCCATTGGCCACGGTGGTAATAGGTGGGCTAATTACGGCTACGGCATTAACCCTAATCGTGCTTCCTGTCCTGTATATATATTTTACGGAAGGAAAGCTAAAATTGAATTTAAAAAGAAAGAAAATTTCCACTGTTTTAGTTGTAATTGGAGGAATGTTCTTTCCGGCGATGCAACTTCAAGCACAAGAAATGGATCAGGTGCAGGAGCGGGAACTTACTTTACAGCAAGCCATTGAAATTGCACTTCAGAATAATAACCGTATTAAGATCGCACAATATGACATAGATGTTGAGGAAACAGGAAAGTACGGTGCGATAACCATTCCCAAAACAGAATTTTCCTATTCAAGTGGCGAATTTAACACACCCACAATAAAGGATAATTCATATGGAGTTATCCAGCGGATCAATTTTCCTACAGTTTACACTAGTCAGTTCAAGTTGGCAAAAGCCAGGGTCAAAAGTAGTGAACAACTTAAGGCCATAGCCGAAAATGAACTGATTGCCGACGTAAAAGTTGCCTATTTAAGGTATGTGTTCTTAATGGAAAATAAACAATTGCTACAGCGCCAAGATAGCCTGTACAGCAACCTTGACAGATCCAGCTCGATGCGTTATAAAACCGGCGAATCCACAAAGCTGGAAAGTGTGACCTCGGCAACACAATCGATGCAAATAAAGAACAAGCTTCAACAGAACGAGGCCGATTTGAGAATTGCCAATAAACGGTTACAGGTAGTCTTGAAAACCAATGATAATATTAGTGTTGCTGATGCTGAACTGGTTCCCCGGGAGATTGATTTGGATATCGAAAGCCAATCCGTGGAGCAAAGTCCCTTGTACGTTTATTTAAAACAACAATTGGCCGTAAGGAAACGGGAGACCAACGTGGAAAGGAACAAAGTATTACCTGACCTTATGTTCGGTTATAACAGCCAAACCTTTGTAGGGGATCAATTTATAGATGGTCAGGACATTCAATATGATAGTGGTGATCGGTTTTCCTATTTTCAGGTAGGTGTGGCTATCCCTATTTTTCCGGGAGGGCACCGTTCCAAGATCAACGCGGCAAAAATTGAAGAGGATATCGCCCAGTCTCAAATGGAGCTGAAGCAGACCCAATTGGAAGGCGAGTTACAAAACTTGTTACAGGAATATTACAAACTTCAGGGCACTTTAAATTACTATCAAAATGAAGCCCTGCCACAAGCGGAACTAATCATTAATAATTCGGAAAAGAGCTTTAAAAGCGGTAATGTTTCTTATGCCCAATACCTGCAAAACCTCACTTTGGCGAATAGTATTCAGACAGAATATTTAAATACACTTTATCAATATAACCAGTCCATCATAGTAATCGAAGCCTTATTGGGCCTGTAACAAACTTAATGCTACCATTAAAATATAAAAAGATGAAAATTCAATTCAATACAAAAATTTCACTGCTCATTTTATCCACCCTATTTATAGTGGCTTGCGGCAACAAGGATTCAGAAAAAATGGAAACTTCCGCAGGATCTTCTATGCCAAAAGAACAGCCTGCTGCAAACGGGGCCAAACAGATCACTTTTACAAAGGATCAATACAATCTTGCCGGAATAGAAACCGGGGAGATCGAAATGAGAAATCTTAGCAACATTATTAAACTCAACGGTGTTATTGATGTGGAACCCAAAAGTATGGCCTCTGTATCTGCCCCGTTAGGTGGGTATGTAAAAACCGCCGGAAAGTTACCTGGAGAAGAAGTCAAAAAAGGACAGGTCCTGGCAACGATCGAAAACCCTGAATTTATCCAAATCCAACAGGATTACCTTGAAAGCTTAGGCAAGCTGCAATTTCTTGAAGAAGAATATAATAGACAAAAACAATTAAGGGAAGAGGACATCAATTCTGCAAAAACTTTCCAACAGGTTTCTTCAGATTATAAAATAACACAAGGCCGGGTCAAGGCGTACGAACAACAACTTGCGCTTGTCGGAATCAGTAGAAAATCTGTTCAAAACGGGAACATTTCACGGACAGCAAACCTTTATGCACCTATAACAGGTTTTGTAAAAACAAGCAATGTGAATATCGGTGATTATGTGTCACCACAAGATGTGCTCTTTGAAGTGGTTAATTTGGAGGATATTCATTTGGCATTGAATGCCTTTGAAAAAGATCTGGGAAAAATCGAAGTAGGCCAAACCGTAAAATTCTCCCTTGCCAATGATAATAAATTCAACCGTACAGCAGAAGTTTTTTTAATAGGAAAAGCTACAGGAAACGATCGCATCACACCTGTTTACAGCCATATAAAAAAAGAAGACAAAAAAGGCATATTACCGGGAATGTACGTGAAAGCCTGGATAGAAAGCGGTACAGATAAGCAAAAGGCGATCCCATCGGAAGCCATTGTTCAATATGAAGGAAAGGATTTTATAATCCTTCAAACCGAAAAATCTGATAATGCTTATACTTTTAAATTGGAACAGGTAAAAAAAGGAATTGAGCAGGAAGGATACACGGCCATAACCTTTGCTGAAAATGCTGATGTCAGCAATTTCAAGCCGGTGGTCAAGAATGCCTATTCCATTTTGTCCGCATTGAGAAATTCGGAAGAAGAAGAATAGTCCCAATTTGAAAAATAATTTTAAGATATCAGGATGAAATTCGGCAAGGCCATATCCAAATTAACAGAACCCTTTCAGGCACTGCAAAACAAGCTGTTTGCGAAAGTATATCTGGCACAGACTATTATCCTGCTGGGGGATGCCTTTACCTGGGTTGGCCTTGCATTACTGGCCTATCAATTTGGGAAAGGAAGGGCTGCGGTAATTTTGGCCACGGCACTCACTTTACGGGTAACCGCTTTCATCCTCTTTTCTCCATTTGCCGGTGTGCTTGCAGACCGCATAGACCGGAAAAAGATTCTGTACACGACCCATTTTATCAGAATGGGGCTTGTCGCCTTGCTGCCGTTCGTTAGCGCCGAATGGCAAATTTACGTTTTGGTGTTTCTTATGAATGTTTTCAATGCCTTTTTTAGCCCTACCTATCGTTCTGTGATTCCTCAGATCGTAGATAAAAAATTATATCGGCAGGCTATCGGTTTATCGGCTGCCACGTATCAGTTATTAGGAGTTTTGGGTCCAGGACTGGCGGGCATACTTGCAGTTTGGTTGGGTGCCAGGGAAATATTCCTGGTTGATGCGGGAACATTTATTATCGCAGGGATTTTGCTCCTAACACTTCCGAAAAGCTTTTTAAATGCTCCAAAAGAAGAAAAGGTTCTACAGAAACACCCTACTACCTGGCAAGATGTTACAAAAGGGGCCAAGCTCTTGTTTCAAAATAGATATATATGTTTTGCCCTTTTCATAGAACTGGTATCGGCGATGGCCGGAGCTTTCATATTGGTAAATACCATCATTCTCGTAAAGGGTGGATTGAGCCTGACCGATAGGGAATATGGTTTGATTATGGCCGCTTTCGGTATTGGCGCAACGGTGGCCGCCTTCGTTTCCGGGGTTATTGATAAATCCAAATCGAGGCAGGTTTCCTTAATAGTGGGAGCACTGGTATTGGGACTGTCAATTAGTGCCGCAAACTACCTGAATTTCTCTTTGCTTTTTGTGTTCTGGATCTTTGCCGGTTTGGGGCAAAGTCTTGCAGAAATTCCTTCGGAAACGCTTATCGGTGAAAATATCGCTGACGAAGAACAAGGCAAAGTATATGGCTCCCATTTTGCATTTTCACATCTGTGGTGGGCTATCGCATATCCGATAGCCGGATTATTGGGAACTAATTTTCCTGAAAAGGAATTTCTCTACGGTGGTATCCTGGCATTATCGCTGTTACTGATAATGTTTCTACTGTTAAGGCCAAAAGAGAAGCCCAATATTAAAATCAATTTAAATTAAGAACATAGAATAATAAATTTTTTAATCACTAATATCAAAATCAATAAATTATGAAAAGAGTATTTTTTATTACAGCCGTTACAATGACCTTATTGGCATCTTGCAAGGACGAACCCAGAACTAAAATGGGACCAACAACGCAGGATGAGATTAAGAAAGACAATAATGCAGAAATGCTTAGGACCCAGGATAGCATCCAAATGGCCCACAAAAAAACAATGGATAGTTTAGAACAGGTAAAATCTCACGGGCACGCCCATTAATAACTATAATCCCATTTTAGCGTAATGCAAGATGGGATTTAATCAAGTTTACTATGAAAATAAAAAAGATAATATCCTTTCTGATACTGACCATCGTTTGCGCACTTTGTAGTACTGCATTTGCGCACGGTGTCGATGAAAACACACAAACGTTTTTATTAGGAAATAGTGGTGTTGCATTTGGCCCCTTTCTTTACATAGGAGCAAAACATATGATTACAGGCTATGACCATCTACTATTTTTGGTAGGCGTTATCTTCTTTTTGTTTAAACCGAAAGAAGTGCTTTTGTATGTTAGCTTTTTTACAATTGGTCACAGTACCACTTTACTATTAGGTGTTTTAGCCGACATCAATATTAATGCATACTTAATAGATGCTATCATTGCGCTCTCTATTGTATATAAGGGATTCGACAATTTGGGAGGTTTCAAACGTTTCTTTGGCAAACAACCAAACACGAAAGCAGCAGTTTTAATATTCGGGCTGTTTCACGGTTTTGGTCTTGCCAGTAAACTGCAAGAATTCAAGTTTGATAAAGAAGGTCTTTTCACTAACCTGATTGGTTTCAATATAGGTGTAGAAATAGGACAATTTATTGCTTTAGCGGTAGTGTTGATTCTTATAACCGTATGGAGAAGACAACGCAGTTTTATGAAATTTTCAACAATTACGAATACAGCTTTGATGGCCGCTGGGTTTTTATTGCTCGGTTTTCAATTAACAGGCTACTTTACATCTTAAAAAAAATAACTATGTCAGAAATGAAACATCCAGTATTGGAAAAAAGTAAAATTATAAAAGCAACCGCCATTTCACTAATCGTCGGTGCGCTATTATTGGTTATAGCGGTTTTACCGGCAGAATTTGGAATGGATCCCACGGGTGCGGGAAAATTATTGGGATTTAGCAAACTTTACGTTCCCGAAGAAACCGGCACATCTAGTTTGGGAGCTATGTCAACAAATCCCTCGACTCAAATAATCAAACTCGAAAAAGCAGGTTCGGGGCCCAAAGTGGAAAGACCTGTAGAGGCTGATAATCCTCCTCCGACCACGCAATTAAGTTCACGTGAAGATGAAACCAAAGTGGTTGTTCCAGCAGGGAAAGGTATCGAATTCAAAATAAATATGCTTAAATACGGGAAAATGAAATACGAATGGACTACCGCAAATGGTGAGGTTCTTTATTTCGATTTTCACGGTGAGGTAAAACAAGAAAAAGAAGTAAAGGAAGTTTACTTCGAAAGTTACACCATTGCCAATTCCAACAATATGGTGGGTACTTTTTTAGCCCCTTATGAAGGAAAACACGGATGGTTTTTTAGGAACACCGGTGATGAGGACGTTATAGTAAATTTAAGACTGAAAGGTCAGTATGCATTATAATTTTAAGTCCTGCAATGGAAGGTCAATTTCTACAACCTAATAGAAATAGCCTTCCATTCAGCAGGCACAAATCATATCCACATATTTCAAAAAATTATTGCTATTCCGGCAATTCAAACATATTTAAATTTTAAAAGTGAACTTATTTTGATATTACTCTACTCAAATAAATATGCAGTCTATATGATTGTCAAGGAAAAGGTTGATTTTCAAGATTGCAATCAGGCACTAACTTTCTTAAAATCAAAAGTTACGGAAGAGATTGATATCAGGCTGTACTTAGAAGTTAATGAATTTGCTATAGAGGAATTGTTGCGGGAAATCAGTTTCAAATTTCAAAGTAATATAAAGAAAATGGCAATCGTTTGTAACAACGAATCTATAGAAAGTATTCGAAAAATAACCAATAAATTTTATGATTCGGAAGTTAAATTTTTTGAAATTCAAGAAAATACAAAGGCTAAAAAGTGGATTCAATTGAAAGCTTGAAAGAATTATTTATGAACCCGGATTAGAGTTTTTGTCAATGTGGGTCTATTTAAATTAACAAATAAACCCAGATAGGATTTGGAAAAACTTTTACTTAGAATAATAGATGACTACAAAAAAGAAATGAAACCCGTAGAAGAATCCAACCTCAATGATTTCAGCATCGTTGAAAAGGGAATCTCGATTTCCAGACAGTATTTACAGAAATTACGAATATGCGTTCGTGAAAATGAGTTCAAAAATTCAGAGGAAGAAATCACATTTTTCAAAAAGCATAAGCCCTATGTTTACAGTCGCTTGAAATATTATGCTAAACTTTATAATTTTCTGATTAACCGGCCTGCCGGAACCATTAAATCGCAGCAACTTTTCATAGACGATGAGATTAAAAAACTTCAGGAAAGCAATCGCCGCCATTTAGACTTTATAAAGTATTATAGAGAAGGATCAACCATTCTCGATGAGTTCTATTTTTTGCGGGGAAAAGACAAAATCAGCTTGGTTTCAGACACCTCGCATTTTTATACCGATGCAGAATTTTCCACGAGCCACGATAATGCCGTTGCCAAAATTATGGCCTATGATCTTTTAGTCAACCACTACATTCAGGAACTGGACGATTTAAGGGATTTAACTTATGGCAAATCGCGGAAAATAAACACTTTAGCCAATGGAGATCGACTGAGTTGGACCGCTTCAAAAACCGACTTGATCGAATTGATATATGCTTTACAAGCCTCTGGAGCCATAAAAAGTGGAACTGCCGGAATCAAAGAAATGGCTATTGCTTGTGAAAGTATTTTTGATCTTAATCTTGGAAATGTCTATCGAACTTTTTTAGAAATACGTGAACGAAAAATTGACCCTACCAAGTTTATTGACAGGCTAAAATCCACACTTTTACAAAGAATGGAAGAAACTGACGGTTAATTTATATCAATCCTGAAAATGTTAAATTTTCTCCCAAGTGGGGTGCGACTTGGGAAAAAATAAGATTAATTTTTTTTAATGGTATTTGGTATTGGCTTTCCAAAGGCAAACAATCAAATAAAACCAATTTAACTCATTGAAAATGAGAAAATAAAAACACCCAACTTGGATGTAACTTGGGAATAAAACCCAATAAACCACCCCAAATTTGTAGAACGAAAGTCAAATCCTGCGAAGGGCTATCAAATTAGTTTAGACTGAGGCGATAGCCCTTTTCATTTAAAACCGTTCTATTATGCCAACAAGTATCATTACCACAGACGATCTTCGGGAATTCAAAATGGAATTGCTCGACGACATTAAAAAGCTCCTATCCCGACAAGCCACAGGGAAAATCAAAAAATATCTGAAATCTTCCGAAGTAATGGAACTGCTTCAGGTCAGTCCGGGAACACTTCAAAATCTTCGCGTCAATGGCACGTTACCCTACACCAAAGTGGGCGGTATCATTTACTACGATGCCGAGGAAATCCAGAATGTGATGACCGCAAACCGTGTGCAGCACGGATTAAATTCTTAAGCGATGAATTATATAAAGCTACTCAATGCGGCTTTTGAAAAATTCTTCTTCGATGACCGCTTGAACCCAACGCACATTAGCCTGTATATGGCCCTGTTCCAAGAATGGAACAGCAGCCGCTTTGCGGATGAGTTTTACGTCAACCGAAGGGAACTGATGCGCGTGGCCAAGATTGGTTCAAAATCTACGTACCATCGCTGCGTAACCGACCTTGATACGTGGGATTACCTATCCTATATCCCATCCAACAATCCGTACAAAGGCAGCAAAATCAAGATGGCCATTATCGGGACAAGTGATGAACCGGATATGGGACGGTACAATCCCGAATTGGAACAGCTTGCGGAACGGTACCATCCCATACGTGAACCAGTAGTGAACCAGCACCGTCCCACCAACGGACAAGCATTGGTATCTAATATAAACAATACCAAACAGGTAAACATTAATAAACAACCAAAGGGCAGGCAGGCGGTTTTGGATTTTTTTATTGAAAAAGATTTTAATGCTGATGAAGGAAAAAAATTCTTTGCGCATTATGAAGCCAACGATTGGAAAACAAGCGATGGAAAAGCAATTAGGGATTGGCGAGCCCTAGCCACAAATTGGATGGATCGAACCGAATTGTTTGCCGAAGAAAACACACCAAACAAGAAGGGAGCGTCCCAAAATAGGGACAACCTCAAAACCACTAAAACCAAAGATTATGGACAACCCCTCTAAAATAACCGAAGGCGGCGTGGAATACTCGCTGGGAAAATTTGACGGGAAATGTGTGCTTTACGACTTCCCAAAAATCCTGATTTATCTCAATGCCAAGGGCAAATTGCTTTTTGGCAAAAAATTCAAAATCTATGAAGAGGACAAGGATATTTTACTGAAACTCTGTTCCTACTTCATCAAGGATAAAGAAAACTGTCAAAAATTTGATCTCGATGTTGAAAAAGGGATTTTGTTATCGGGCCCAGTAGGGTGTGGTAAAACGAGTTTATTAAAACTTTTACGGCATTTAGTGCCGTTACAACGCCCTTATGAAATGATCCCTTGCCGAAATGTTGTGTTCAGTTTTAACCATCTTGGTTTTAAAACCATCGAGGATTATGGAAACACGAAATTCTTCTGTTTTGACGACTTGGGCGTAGAACCTGCCGGAAGGTTTTATGGCAAGGATCTGAATGTGATGGGTGAAGTTCTACTATCCAGATACGAGCTGTTCCTACAGACCAAACACAAAATCAAGACCCACGCCACTACCAACCTAAATGCCGAGGAACTGGAAGAACGCTATGGGAACCGCGTTCGTAGCCGGATGCGGGAACTTTTTAATTTGATTGCTTTTGATGAGAAGGCTGGGGATAAAAGGAAATAGATTTGAAAAAAACTGACACTATTCAAAGTATACTTGCTTCTGTTTTTTTTCAATTTCTCGGTGCATAATAAATAATGCAAACACCCAATAGTGCAATCAATGCTCCTATTATATCGTATTTGTCGGGCGAATAATTGTCAAACTTCATCGACCATAGTAGTGACATTACAATAAAGACTCCGCCATAAGTTGCATAAACTCTCGCAAAGCTTGCGGTTTGCAAAGTTGCAACCACACCGTAAAATGCAAGAATTAGGGCCCCTATTAAACCATACCAAATAGGCTTATCTTCCTTCAACCATAGCCAAATAAGATAACCTCCACCAATTTCGCAAAGTCCTGCTAAAATGAATATGGGAATTGATTTAATAATCTGCATTAGCAACAACTTTTGTTTTCTTGAATTGGCGGACAAGGTACAGTTCCATAAGAGCAATAAACACAACAATTACCTTCGTTTGGTTTTAGAACCGTTTTACAATTCTCACACTCGTAAAAGAATTGACAGGCGTTTGTTGGCATATCTTCCACTTTTTTATGTCCGCAGGTTGGACAGGTAATTTCTGATTTTAATATAGTTTCCATTCGATTTTTTGTTAAAGCATATGTGTTATGTCCGAAGCCAATGTTGGATATGAGAAAATCATTGTTCTAATATCATTAACCTTCATCTTTGTTTTTATGGCCATTGCGAAGAGATTTATGGTTTCTTCTGTATGTGGTCCGATTAAATGCGCTCCCAAAATTGTTTGGGTTTCATTGTCAATTATAGTTTTGAACGCATATTCTTCTACATTCAAGCGTTTAGCATTGAACCAATTGCCAACCCCTTTATAGTTTATCCTAATGTTGTAATTCAGCTCTTTCGCTTTCAATTCAGTAAAGCCAACAGAAGCCATAGTAGGCAAAGTAAAAACTACCGTTGGCATTGGTGGATAACTTATTTCTTTAGAATTGCCTTTAATTATATTTGAAGCAACAATATGACCTTCCAAAACAGCAATAGGGGTTAATGGCAAACCTGCTGAATCTGCGGCATCGCCCGCTGAATAAATATTTGGATTTGAAGTATTTTGAAGATATTCGTTTACTGAAATACCCTTTTTAGTAAAGGCTATATTGGCTTTATCCAAGTCTAAATCAAAAATTGCAGGTGGTCGTCCTGCAGAATTAAAAACAGCTTCGGCTTCAAAATATTCAGTATTCTCTGCGGATTTTCCTTTCACTCTATAATTGTTTTCGGTTTTTTCAATAGCCGCTACTTCGGTTTCAAGAATGAGTTTTATTCCTAATTTCTTTGTGGCAGAAACAAGATGTTTTACAATATCTTGTTCAAAATTTTCTAAAGGATTTTTACCACGATGAACAATGGTTACTTCTGCTCCACATCGAGCTGCTATATGTGCAAACTCAAAAGCAATATATCCACCACCGATAAATAATAATGATTTCGGCAATTTTTCTAAATTCAAGAAATAGGTACTGGATTTGGCATAATGACCACCTTCAAATTCTAAAATTCGTGGCTTCGCGCCAGCTGCAATTACAATTTTTTCAGCTTTTACCTTATCACTTCCAACTTCCAACGTGTTTTCTGAAAGAAATTTTGCTGAACTATGAAAAGTATCAATTCCGTTATTTTTGTACCCCTTTTCAATTTTTGGTGGCATTTCATCCACAAACGTTTGTTTAAAGGCCATTATGTCCTTCCAATTGACTTTAGGTATGGTGTCAATGCCATTACCTTTAAGTCTTTTGGCAAAGTCTCGTACTTCCGTAGCGCCTATAATCACTTTTTTTGGGTCACAACCTCTCAATGCACAAGTGCCACCGTAAGGTAATTCATCCGTTATCCCGACTTTCAGGCCTTTTGAGGCACATTTATTGGCGATGGTCATTCCTGCCATTCCCGAACCAATTATAAATACATCATATTCTTTCATACTAATTGATTTCTTTTTTGTCGGTTACTTTATAACCTGTTGATTTAATTGCTTTTTCGATTTCCGTTTCGTTGGTTTTAGTTTTGTCAAATTCAATGATTGCATTTCCATTTTCGTAGGACGCATTTGAGTTTACAATTCCGTTGAGTTTATTTACTTCGTGATTTACGTGTTCTTCGCAACTCGCACAGGTCATTCCGCTGATTTTAAATTCAGTTGTTTTAATGTCCAATTTGTCAACTACAATTATTTGCTTTTCTGTGTTTGGGTAAAAAATTCCTGAATAATATGGGAAAGACAACATTACAATTGCAAATACGGTCACAATTCCTAAAAACTTTTTTGATTGAATAAATTTTGGTTTTTCGTCCGTCTCACAATCACAGTCGATTTCTTTTTGAGGTTTAAGTTTTTGATACCAAGCAAAGCCAAGAACTAAAATTGTCAGTCCAATTAAATAAGGTCTAAAAGGTTCAATCCAAGAAAATGTTGAAGCAATTCCGCTTGTTCCAGCGATTAGAGCCAAAACTGGCGTAATACAACATAATGAAGCTGTAATAGCAGTTAACAAACCTGCACCAATTAATTTGTTTTCGCTTTTCATATCGTTTCTAAAATTTTGTTTTTGTCAAGTATCTCAAAGAATGGATTTAGTAATTTTTCGTATTCAGCCGTGAGTGAGTAAAAAATCGTTTGAGCTTCTCTATCGGTTTCTAATAGATTTCGGTCTTTCATTTTCCTTAAGTGTTGGGAAATAGCAGAAATGTTCATTCCAAGAATATCGCTTAAATCACAAACACAAAGTTTTTTTTCCTCAAAGAGTAAGTAAAGTATTTTAAGTCTTACGCTGTTTCCAACTAAAGAAAGTCCATTCGCTAAATAGTCGAACGATTCATTTAATTCTGAAACTATGTTTTTGCAACGATTTATTTGTTCAATATCGGCTTGTTGTCTTATGCAAGAATTATTTTCCATAGCACAAAGTTACATTTATTTCTTATTTAAGCAAATACTAAATTAATGAAGTGCAAAAAAACTTAGATTTTTTAATTTGGTAGCTTTTGAGTAGGCTGGTGATACAAAAAGTAAATTTAAATTGAATGCTTTTTCATAAACAGTGTATAAGGTTTATTCGGGTTTACTACCAGAAGCGACAAATACACCTCCATAATTAAAACTATCATCCACTTTAAAATTGGAAACCTTCGTCTCTAAATATTGGTATATTGGTCTGTCCACTTCGCCTTTCCCAATCCATTTTCCAAAATCGCCCTTTAAACTTGGTTTTTCAAGATACCAGTCGAGAATAACAATTCTACCGTTTGGTTTTAAAATTGAAATCATATTGTCGATTATGTTTCGCCATTCGGGCAGCCCAGACAAACCAAGGTCGCAAAAAACGGAGTCGATGATAATTTGTTCATCCCGATAATCAAGCCAATTCTGATCAATTTTTGTGGCGTTGTTTAATTCTATTTTGACATTTGTCCAACCGTTTTTTTCTATTTTTTGTTTGGCCTTATCAAGCATTCCACTCGACAGGTCAATGCCAATGATAAGTCCTGTATTGTTCAAATATTCGTTGAAATATTTAAAGTTGACCCCTGTTCCGCAGGGCACGTTTAATACGGTCTGTCCATTTTTGAGTTGAAGCTCTTTGATGGCATAGTTCCTGGCTTTTTTATAATACCAATTTGAGATGTAATCGTAAAGGACGGAAAGCTTATCGTAGTAACGAATAGCGTTTTCCTGTTCTTCCTTTGTTCCGTACATTTGAGTTTCCATTATGCTTTTTTATCTGGTGATGAACTTGTTGTATAAAAATACTCATTTCTTATTTTTCAGGTCATAAATCTGCCTTAGAACTTCTGACAAAAAAACTTTCAATACTTCTCGGATGCTTTTAATTGTTTCGATGAATACGTCTTTCATAATCGTTTATTTGAGTAGTTATAGATTCCTTTTAAAATAGCCATCGCCACGGCCTTGACTTTAGAAGGCTGCAAAAAATAGAACCCTTCATCTTCGTTGGAAAGAAATCCAACTTCTACTAAAACAGCAGGGCGGTAATCAACACTTTCTCAAAGCACCTGAAAATTCGCAAACTTCACGCCTCTACTCTCAAAACCCAATTCTTTTTTAAAACAAGCCTGCAACAGATAAGCAAGCAAGGTTGAGAGGCCTGAAAACTGAGATTTAGTATTAGTCACATAAACTTCAATGCCTCTTGCGTTAGCATTATCTGAATGATTGCAATGCAAGGAAATAAACAAATCAGCTTTAAGAGCCTTTGCCAACTTGGTTCTATCAGATAATGAAATAAGCGTATCGTTATACCGGGTCAAAAAAATATCCAACGGTGTTTTTGACTTTTTGTTAAGCCTTAAAACTTCCAGAGCGATGTTCAGTACGACATCCTTTTCCTGTACGAAATTAATTCCTACCGCACCGGAATCTTTTCCGCCGTGACCAACATCAATAACAATTCGTTTTTGAGTTGCTGGTTTCTGCCCAAAAACGATGCACATTTTTAGGAGCAAAAAGACAAAACTGACGTTTTTGAGCACTTTTTTCATTTTCAATCTTTGAGTTATCAACAACTTGCCTTCCAAAATTCATAAAATTTGATACCAAATAATGGCAACGGAATTCAATTAATACCAAATAATATTTTATTCACAAATATTTGATTTTCAGGTATTTGAATACAAATATATGTACTTTTCCCTTAACGAAAACGAATCAAAAAATTAAACTGTTCCGTTATGAAAAAATCAATCTACTTGGCAACTTTTCTTTCGTTGCTCTCAACATCACTTTTTGCACAAATTGGAGGAATCGAAGATTCAGTTGACGATGTTTCTAGCACAATTAGGACAATTTTTCCAATAATCCTTGGTGTAATCTTCCTGATTGGCTTCCTGTTCAACGCGGGACATTTCTTCGGGGAAAACGCCGATCTCAAAAAAGGGATTACCCGTGTGCTCGTCTTTGTCTTGATTGCTGGTGCAGTAGTAGGCATTTTCACCTACCTAATCGGAATCGTAGTATAATGAAGCGGTTCGAGGTTTATAAAAACATCAGGAAACGGGCGGTCATTTTTGGGCTGCCCATATCCCTCTTTGCAATAATGATGGTTTCCATTCTTGCTTCGCTACTCATCATCATCTTTTCGTTCAGCTTCGGGATTATCATTGGCGTATTGCTTATCAATTCAGTTCTATATATCGCCCTGACCCGAATTACAAGCAATCCACAAATTTTCCAGATGGCAAAAGCTTTCCCAAAAATCATCAGTAACAAAAGAAATTCCGGCATCAATTATGAACAAGATTAATCTTTCGGCATACCAATCCATCGCAGATATTCAGAACAATATCATCTTTGCCAACAATGGCAATGTGGTTTTGTGTTATGAAGGCAACCTGCCTGAAATATACTCGCTGTCCGAAAAGGATTTTGAGGATATGCACGGGGCTTGGTTTCAGGCCTTAAAATCATTACCTGTTGGTACGGTTGTCCACAAACAGGATGTTTATCTCAAAAAGAGCTATACATCAGAACAACTTCCCAATAAGACCTTTTTGGAAAAGGCGACCCACGACCATTTCAAAGGACGTGAGTATATGGAGCACCGCTGCTTCCTGTTCTTTGTTCTGACCAAGAACAAAGCGCTCAACAATCCCAAATATGTCAACCCGTTCCGAAAGGTTTCAAAGAGTATTATCAGGGAACTAGATGATACCGTGCAACGTTTTATCGGTTCGGTCAACGATTCGGTTTCCTTTATCAACAACAGCCGCAAAATGGAATTTTCTCCACTTGATGCGGATTCAATTCAAAATCTAACGAATGGCTATTTCAATGGCTTCAACGAAGGTTTTGATACCGATATTTTACTGGAAAAAAAGAACGTCAATATCGGCGAAAATTATTTTGATGCCCTGGCCATCAACAGCGAACTGTGCTTTGGCGAAAGTGTACAGAGCAGCAAGACCAATGAGAAATTCACTTCTGACGATTTTGTGTTTCATCAAGGGTTTATTGATGGCATAGGGCTTACGCTTAACGAAAGCCACATTGTCAACCAAATCCTGTATCTGGACGACAAACAAAAATGGCGCAAGCTGCTGGACAAAAAAGTCGAGGAACTGAACAAGAGTTCCAACTTTGGTTCGCAAAACAAAGTGGTATTAGGAAAAATCCAGCACATCCTTGACCAGATCAATGCCGATGATAATGCACGGATTATCCGTGGTCATTTGAACATCGTCTATTGGGATAAAAATGCCGCCAACCTAAGCCGCATCGGTTCTAAAATCAAGACTGAATTTAAGGAACTGGACATTATTCCATATTATCCAAGGGGCGAAGAACGTAAAAATTATATCCTGAACAGCTACTGCTGCTTTTCCTCCAATTTCTCTAACAATGATTTGTACGTAACGGATCTCAAACACGCGCTTTGTCTGTTCATCAATAATACCAACTACAAGTCGGATGATACCGGTATCATCTTCAATGACCGGGAACATAACATCCCAGTTCTGAAGGATGTTTGGGACGAACACAAAAAACGTATCAAGGCACGCAACTTTGCCATTTTCGCACCCACCGGTGAAGGGAAATCCTTTTTGGCCAATAATATTCTGCGCCAATATTTTGAAAGTGGCGTGCGCCTGGTCATCATTGATCTGGGCGGTTCTTATACCAAATTCGCCAAACTCTATCCAGAACAGTACACCGTCTTGCGCTATGAAAGTGGAAAGAACCTGGGAATCAACCCATTTTACATCAGCGATATCAATGACCTAACACCGGAACGCTTGGAAGATTTATCGGTGTTCCTATTTGAGCTGTTCGCTTCCGATTTAAAAGTAACCAAGGCACAATCTGTTTCCGTCAAGAAAATATTGCGCCATTATTATGATAGCACTTTAGAAAACCACTCCTTGGATGGTTTTTATCATTTTATCGAGCGCAACCAAAAAGATCTTTTGGGTCAGCTCAAAATCCATCCTGACTACTTCAATGTTACGGGCTTTTTGCACGTAATGTCGGAGTATGTTGGCGATGGGCTATATAGCTTCCTCTTTGAAGTTAGCGAAGATCAGACCTATAAAATCGAGGATAAACGGCTCATCGTTTTTGAACTGGACGAAGTGAAGGACAATAAGGAAATCCTTTCCGTAATGTTGAAACTGATAAAGTCTGCCATCCAAAGAACCATTTGGAAAAACAGAGCTGAAAAAGGCATCATCCTGTTCGATGAATTTGCCAAGCAACTGAAGTTTGAAAACGTACTGGAAAGTGTTGAATTCTACTATCAGGCCATCCGTAAACAGAACGGAGCGATTGGGATTATTCTGCAATCCATCAATCAACTTCCAAATAATTCAACTTCGGCAAGCATCATAGAAAATACACAGGTTATCTACAGCCTGAACAACGAGAAAGGCTATGCGGAACTTGTCAAGCGGCTTAACCTATCAAGCCACGATTTAAACCAATTAAAATCCATCAAGAACAATCTTTCCGGAAAACGAAAGTACACCGAAATGTTCATCAAGATTGGTAAGGAGAGTAACATTTTTAGGCTTGAAGTTCCCAAGGAAGTATATGCCGCTTATCTCACGGATGGAAAGGAAAATGAAGAAATAATGAAGCTTTTCGAAAAACATCAGGATATGGAAAAAGCAATCACGGAATATTCATCTTAAAATATATAAACAATGAAAACAAAACTCTTAATTCTCGCAATGGCATTACTGTTCAGCTTCAATATGAAAGCGCAAGGAATGCCTACTTATGACAATACCAATTTTATCAGCTTGGTAAAGCAACTTATAGAATCTGGGAAACAGACGGCTCAAATGATAAAGTCTGTAAAGTTCCTAAAAGATGCGAAGGAAAGCATTGAGAAAGTATCAAACGTGGTACAACAGTTAAGAGCTGTTCAAGAAATTGGTCAGAATAATCAGCGCCTTATCAATGTAATGCAAAATGACCTACAGGATATCCTGAACTCGCCTTACATCAAACCAGATGAAGTTAGCAGAGTTGTGGAATCGTTCGATGCCATAGTTCAAAACTCCTTGGAAACGGTTGACTTTATTGATCAAGTCTTATCAAGTGATTATCTAAAAATGAGCGATGCCGAACGTGCAGAAATCTTGAAAGAAAAAGAACTGGAATCGAAAGAAATGGTTTCGGAAATCACATTGAAAACTAAACGATACCGAGATATAATTTCTTTCCGCAAGATGCAGGATAAAATCAATAATAGGGAAACAGGATATTAATTATGACCGCGGCAATCATTTTAGGGATAGGCTTGGAATACGTTGATACCGTTTTCCAGACCATACAGAACAGCAGCTTCTCACAATATACCATTGCGGGAATGAAAACGCTTGCCGTACTGTTCTTTCTGATCAACATCCTCAAAAAATATAATGAGGGCGTTGCAGATCAGGGTGGTTATACTTGGGGATTAAGTCCAGCGGAACTGATCAAAAATTTCGCGGTCGTTCTTCTGGTCATATTTTCAACACAGATATTGGGCTTTTTTGACGGTATTCTGGTGGCCATCGAAGGACAATATCGGGGAACTGCTCCGGCTTTGTTGCCCTTGCAGATGCAGGATATTCCCATTGAGGAAGAGGTAAATATTATAAAAGCAGCCCAGGCCGCAATGTCTTTGCTTTATGAAGCTTTGGTAACACCACTTTTCGGTTTTAAGATATTTGCCTTCGTCGTGAGTACAATATTATGGATTCTCGATTTGTTCATTTACCCATTATTCCTTGCGGAACGTTTCTTCTTGTTGGGAATAATGCAGGCATTCTTCCCATTGGTCATAAGCCTTGCCGTTTTTGAAAAGTTCCGTTCGCTCGCCTATAACTTTTTCAAATTGTACGCTGCCGTTTATATGCTGGTACCTGCGTTTTTTCTGGTCAATGTATTCGTCAATGCGCTTTATACCGAGATAAATACCAATTTCTGGACGAACTTATTTGGAACTGACGTTGGTAGCGGCTTTTTTGCCCCGGTCGTACAGCTTGGTTCGGTAGGATTTATCGTCTTTCTAAAATTCAAACTTTACCAGCGCGCGACCTCATTTACCCTAAAATTATTTACTGCCTAAAACCCATACAGATGAAAACACCTTATAAAAATATTTACGCAGTCCTTAGAATTAATCGGTTCATCGTCTTGGCCGTTGTCATTTGCTCCGTTTTGTCCAGTTTCTTTGCCGTTTGGATGGTATTCAACATCAATAAAAAAGTCCTGAACAATGCCTTTGCGATCAATACCGATGGAAGTATTATTCCCCTAAAACTCGTTACCCAAAAGGAAAACTTTAAGGTGGAAGCCTTGGCCCATTTGGAACTGTTCCACAATTACTTCTACAACATTGATGCAAGCAATTATGAAAAGAACTTGGAAAAGGCACTTTGGTTGGGTAACAGTTCCGTGGACAATCTCTATCGCCAAAAGAAGGCCGATGGTGTCTATAATCGGTTACTGCAATATTCATTAGTCCAAAAGGTGGTCAGTATCGATTCCCAAGTCGAGGAAAAAAATGGAGTTTACACCTTCAAGACGGTTACCGTATTTGAAATCAATCGGGGTTCGATTATCGATACTTATGAACTGGTTTCCACCGGAAACCTGATTACGGTCGACCGAAACTTCCCCAACAATCCACACGGATTGTTGATTACGAACTATTTTGAAAAATCCCTTAAAAAACTGAACAATGAAAATTGAAAGCCCATAATGGGCATTTAAAAACCAATGATTATGAAGATAGAAAAGAACAAAATAGTCTTTGCAGCGGTGCTTGCCGTAGTATTCATTTTCCTGATTTCCTATTCCATTATGGTTATGGGCAATGATGAAAGTGAAAACGAAAACCTTAAAGAGACGTCGGTTCCCGCATTGGAAGAAGATCAAAAGGAGTACGATTCCAAACTGGATGCCATCAATGATCTTAAGGAAGTGCGGGAAACCAACGCACCAAGCATCTACGATGAAAAGCTGATCGATTCCCTCGGCTTTTACGATCCAGATTTGCCCGAACAGGAAAAGGAACGCATTGTGGATAGTATCTACTCCGCAGGGAAAATCAAGTATTCCGAAAAAAATTATCGGAATATTGGGGTTAAGAAAACTGTTGTCAAGGTCGCAAAAGTGGTTGACTCCGCTGCAATAAAAGCGGAAGAAAAAATTGCTGCAAAGGAAATGGGGCTGGAACACCAGTTGTTTTTTGCTTCCGATCCCAAGGAAAGCACTGTTTCCGTGTCCGGTTCAACGGATGCTGTAATCTATGCCGTTGTAGATGGTGACCAAAAAGTCAAGGCAAATTCGCGTTTGCGGATGCGCCTGACCAAAACCGCCACCATCAATAGCAAACGGATTCCAAAAAACACTCCAATTTACGGTTTTATCAGTTTTCAGCCCAATCGGGTTTTGATTGAGATCGAGAACATTCAACATCAACCCACAAAACTGAAAGCATTCGATCTACAGGATGGTAGCGATGGCATTTATGTGGAAAACAACTTTCGTGCAGAGGTAACCAGCGAAGTTGTAGGCGATATGGTGGATGACATAAACATTACGGGTGTACCACAAGTAAGCGGTTTCAAAAAGATATTTCAGCGCAACCACCGGAACGTAAAGGTTACCGTACTCAACAATTACAGACTAATCCTAAAGCCTAAATTATGACCCCATAATCCCGAACTGAATTCGGGACAAGTAGGGCATTTAAAAACTCACTCTTATGAAAAATTATATTTTTATCTCAATATTTCTGTGCGGTACAGCCTTCGCAAAAGCGCAAACACCTATCACACTCGATACCATTTATGCCAATGACCAAAAGAACGTGGCCTTGTTCTTCCCAGAACCCATACGTCAGGGAATTACGGGGTCAGACAATTTTGTATTCACCTACAATCGCGAGAAAGAACAGTATTTTGGATTGCTCCAAGCAAAGCCAGGAATGGAAAGTAATCTGTTGGTGGTCAATAGAAATGGTGCAGTTTTTTCGTATATTGTAAGGTATAAGAAACAGCTTGATAGACTGAATTATTTTATACCGAAGTCTAAAAGCATCGGCAATGAAAAGCCTATTGTTGCTGATTCGACAAAAGTAGTTGTGTTTAAGAAGGAGTTGGGAAATGAGGTCTATTATTACCAAAAATTTTGTTCCTATTTAATTGATCGAAAGCAACGGATTGGTCGTATAAAAAAGCGAAATGAGGGCATCGTTTTAAGTATTGAAAACATTGTTTTTGATAAGGAAGAGCTTTACTTCGTAATCCAGATTGAAAATAAATCTACCTTGGATTACGATCTGAATTTCTTAAAATTATCGGTAGAGACGAGACAAAAGGGTAAAAAGAAATCATTGCAAAGTCTTTATCAAGAGCCTATTTTTAAATATAATCTGCCCACCAAAGTAGTTGAAAATGAAACCGTAAAATTGGTTTACGTGCTGCCAAAATTTTCGATAAGCAATGACCGCAGGGCGGTTTTAGAGATCAACGAAAAGAACGGGGAAAGGCACTTAAAATTAAAAATATCGCATAGATTTATCAATAACCCAAATTAATATCATTATGAAAAGAATAGCCATTTTTTCGTTAGTAGTATTTTTTCTGTCCTGTGCAGGGAAACAAGACCTTTCGCCGAGCGAAACTTCAAAAATCGTGGTGGAAAGTTTCTACAATGAAGATAATACCACCCTAAAAAAACATACCACCCCCGAAGGCTATGAAGGTCTAAAATCGATACAGGATTTAATGGCAGCAGGAAAATCAGGGGATTCCAATTTTAAAATGCTGGAAGAAACTGCCGATGATAAGACCGCTTGGGTAAGGTTTACAACCTCTTATGAGGAAAATCCTGAATTGTTCAAGCTTCTAAAGGTAGATGGTCAATGGAAGGTTACGCAGCAAGGGCCAAGAGAGAAAGGGCCGTTTTAAGGAAAGAAATAGTATAGACCTTCTCCTTTTTAAATTGGTCGTTAATTTTTTCGTCAATGGTAAAACAAAAGTAATTTATGTTATGGGTGGTCTGTTAAATCTTCTATTTTTGCAAAGACAAAATTCAATTTCTAATCGCACCTTTAAAAAACATATTAAATCAATTAGGGCTAATCGAACACCACGCGGTCTATTTTAGGGATAAGGCACTTGGTATTCCTTTCAATGGATTTACTCCAGAAGTAAAACAAAAAATAGACATTATTAATCCTGATGCGTATTATGTTTTTAATCAGCAGCCCTTATTGCTATTTTTTTATCTCGATGAAAATGATCGATCAAATCGGGAGTTAGAAATTCATAAACAGGTATGGTCTTTCGATAACTCACCGGTAATTTTTGTAATTAAAAAACAAGATGTAAAGGTTTATAATGCCTTGAATTACCATAAAAAAGAAAAGAGTCTTGAAGAAATCCCCTTGAGTCCAGAGGAAAGACAGGAGAGGTTTTCTTTTTGGAATCTTCAAAGCGGATCTACGTGGAAATGGCTACAACAAGAATATTTAGAAACTACAAAAAAGAACAAATATAGAAAAAGAGTAAATGAGCGTCTATTTCAAAATATAAGATCGGTTAGGCAAATTTTAATTGATGAACCTAATGGACTTACCGAAAATGAAGCGAACTCTTTAATTCTCCGATTAATTTTTATTCGTTATTTAATTGATAGAGGGGTTAAAATCGATGATGAAGAAATAAGAGGTAATTCCTTAGACGAGAAAAGACTTAGTTTTAGTAGAATAATACAGGAACCAACTAAACTGGATAACTTATTCAGCAGGCTCAATAAAAATTTCAATGGTGTTTTATTCAAGGAAGTCAATATTAAATTAACTTCAAAACAGTCTCAATTCCTAGCGGATGTTTTTAAAGGGGAAATACAAGAACAGGGCGCAATATTCGAGGGGTATTATTTTCATATTTTTGATTTCTCAATTATTCCTGTAGAAGTAATCTCTGGTATTTACGAATCATTAATTGATGAAGAAAAAAGGAAATTGGACGCAGCGGTATATACGCCTCCTTTTTTAGTAGAATATGTTTTAAATGATACGGTCGATAAATATTTAGCGAATAGCACTTCTTCTTCTTGTAAAATATTCGAAGTAGCTGTAGGTTCCGGTATTTTTTTAGTTCAGTCTTTGAGAAAGATGATTGAAAAAGAAATCGACCTAAAAGGAAAAAAGAATAATAAGGATTTTAGCAAACGCATTCGAAACATTGCCAAAGAAAATCTTTACGGAATCGATATTAATCCAGAAGCTTTAAAAGTAACCTGCTTCTCTATATATATTGCTCTTTTGGATTATCAAAGTCCAAAGGATATCGAAAAATACCCTTTCCCAAACTTCTTGGGAGAAAACCTATTTGAAGCAGATTGTTTCGACTTAGACCATCAATTTAATGAAGTAGTCAAAAAGCAAAAACCGAATTTCATATTAGGAAATCCTCCTTGGAAAAAGGATAAATCCCTTAAGCATTTAAAATGGATCAATTCTACTAAAATTCATAATAGAAAGATTACGGGCAAATTAGAAATTGCACAATCTTTTTTATTACGTTCGCAAGATTTTATGCAACCGGATACTGTGGCAGCTTTAATAGTAACCAGTACAATTTTCTATAATGTTTCAACCACTACAAGGGAATTTAAACATAAATTCCTGACATCTTTCTGCCTAGATAAATTTTTAGATCTTTCACCCGTAAAACAAACTCTTTTTGAGCAGCAAGAGAGCCCAACTTCTATAGCTTTTTATCGCCTAGCTAATAACAAAAATTATCTGGAAAATGTTGTCGAACATTTAAGCATAAAGGTTAATTCATTTTTAAAATATTTTAAAATGCTAGTCATTGAGAAGTATGATAACAAGAAAATCTCTCAGAGACATTTTCTTGAAAATGATTGGATGTTTAAAGTAGCGCTATATGTGGAAATTCTTGCCAAACTGACCCATGTAATCCTGCGAAAGTGACCCACTGAATCCTATTTAAAGTGACCCGGGTATTCCTGTCTAAATTGACCCACCTCTAGAAAGAGCATGTATTAAATAACTT
>Ga0208029_1000095_pt1 | contig 63632 bp, 69 predicted proteins | sample MalvireepMed_s12_FD_184242 | JGI IMG/M metagenome (GOLD analysis project Ga0208029, IMG submission 184242) | Marine viral communities from the Global Malaspina Expedition - Malaspina viral metaG DeepMed_s12 (SPAdes) (version 2) | ecosystem: Environmental > Aquatic > Marine > Oceanic | place... | reverse complement strand
GCCTTAACCCTGTTTTATCCGATGAACGTATAACCGTAGATTTATCATTCGGTGATTTTATATATTTGTTGGAAACACTATATCAAGAAGACATTAGATTACACGAAGAAAAAACCGATGTATGAATACAAATGTGAAGTTAACAGAGTGGTAGATGGGGATACGATAGATGCCACCCTCGATTTAGGATTTAATATCTTGCATAAATGCAGGGTACGCCTTTATGGCATCGATACCCCAGAATCAAGAACAAGGGATAAAGATGAAAAGGTCAGAGGAAATTTGGCTAAGGATTTTTTGAAGAATGAGATAGAGAATGGAAAAAATGTTGTCTTGAGGACCAAACTGAAAGATTCTAGAGGAAAATTTGGTAGGGTTCTTGCCTCTGTAATCGTAGACAAAATAAATATAAACCAGTTAATGATTAATAATTACCTTGCTGTGGAATATTCAGGACAAAGCAAGAAAGATGTTGAAAATCAACATATGGAAAATCGGAAGAAATTGATTGAGATTGGTTCCTTTTCTCCAATTGGAAGCGCATAAAATGTTTGATAAATTAATTGGACCGATTACTGGAATCGTTGACAAAATGGTTCCTGATAAGGATTTGCGGGAAAAACTTAACCATGAGTTGAGTATGTCGATCCATAACGCGAATCTTGCCCAAATTGATGTGAACAAGACTGAAGCAGCCCACAAAAGTATTTTTGTCGCTGGCTGGAGGCCCTTCGTTGGCTGGGTCACTGGAGTGGCATTAAGTTACCACTTCATATTAGCTCCATTAGTGCAGTTCGGTTTTGCGTTAGCTGGCATTGAACAGGAATTGCCAGAATTTGATTTTAGTCAACTTTCTACCATTTTGATGGGAATGCTCGGCTTGGGCGGACTCAGGACGTTTGAGAAAATGAAAAGCGTCTCAAGAGAGAATTAATATCTTTTATCTGTCTGGAATCTCCTATGAGGAATATTCTATTTATAGTACTGATCGGTATTGGTTGTTTGATAACTTTTTTTTTACCAAATGCTGCAGCCCAACAAAGTGGTACTTGCACTGCTGGCACTGAATTTTGTGAAGCAAATTCTTTGGCGACAACTACTACCAGTACCGCAACATCTACAGCTACCAATACAAATTCAAATACCAATGTAAATACGAACACAAATTCAAATACCAATGTAAATACGAATACGAGTACTGCGACAAATGTAAATACAAATAATAATGTTTCTTCTGGAGGTACTAGTAATACAAATTCAAATACCAATGTAAATACGAATACGACAACCTCAACTGCCAGTTCTACAAATACCAATACAAATAACAATAATAATGACAATACGACTGTTTACACTGGAACATCAACTAATACCAATAATAATAATAATGTGAATGTGAATACTAATACTTCAAGCAATACGAATTCCAACACAAATGTAAATACTAATAACTCAGTAGCAACCAGCACCAATAGCAATACGAATATAAATAACAATACCAGTAACAATACTAATGTAAATAATTCAACGGTAAGCTCAACCTCAGAATCAACAAATACAAACAATAATAATTCAAATATTAACCAGAGTGTAAATAGTAATAATGTAAATACTACAAATAGTACAAGCAGCAGTTCAGCGGTTTCTAGCAATACCAACACCAATGTAAATTCTAGTACTTCAGAAAGTAACTCTTCTTCTGAAGTTACCACAAATAATACGAATGTATCTAATAATACCAATAGAAATGAAAATATTAACCGTAATGAGACTGTTCAGAGGATTGAGCAGGAAATAACCAGTCCACCACCAAGTGCGATTGCTCCCAGTATAGGTAGTTCTTATTCTCAGGACTTGTGTACAACTGGAGTCAGCGGTGCAGTACAGACTCAGATTTTAGGGTTTTCTGGAGGCAGAAGTATTCGGGACGAGAATTGTGAACGAATCAAGTTATCTAAAACAATCTACGATATGGGAATGAAGGTCGCGGCAGTCAGCCTGATGTGTCAGGACTCGCGTGTTTTTGAGGCAATGGAGATGGCTGGAACCCCTTGTCCCTATAACGGGTTGATAGGCTCAGACGCACAGGATAGCTGGGACCGCAACCCTCAGGACAAGCCTGAAGGGGTAACGGAAGTTGAGTATCGGTTCAGGAAATCTGAACAGGGCCGTGAGTTTGATTATCGGGTCTATAGCAAGGAAGAATTCTGCAATGAATCGCCTGAAGAAGATATTTGCAATATGTAGTTTTCTGCCACTCGTTGCGGGAGCCTCCGATTTTGTGGTCGGAACGGCTTCTATTATTGATTTGAGAAACGAATCAGGCACTTCCCAATGGAATGTCAGCGATGACGGAAGGTCCAGTGCGATTAACTTGGGATTTACATTTGATTTTTATGGAAACAGTTATAGCCAAGGGTATATGGCTACGAATGGGTGCTTTTCCTTTACTACGTCTTACTGTAATGATTACACCCCAGACCCGTTGCCTGACACGACCTACACAATTTATCCGTTCTGGACCGACCTGATCCGCGACAGCGGCTCAAAGATGTTGACGAAATATTTTGATGATCCTAGTGGTAATGATTATTTTGTAGCTGGATGGTACGACTTGCGTGAATACCACCGTGCTTCCGATAACACCTTTGAGATGCTGTTGTATGAAGGTACGAATAATATCGAGTTCAGGTATGAAGATTTAGACATTATCCAGCACGATGTCCTGATTGGAATACAGGGTGATTCCACCGAATACAAGCAGTACCTTTTCCACGATGAATGTTCCACGGGAACCACAAATGTTTCAGGTTCCTGTGTCAACACGGACTGGAACAACACCAGCTTTAACACTACGCTGGAAAACAAGTCTTTATTTGTGGAAATTGACATTACATCCCAGTGTGAAGCGAACCAGCTTTATAGTGTGAATTGCAGTGGATATGCGTTGGCTTACTTTAACCAGCAATGCGGGGTCAACGCTCTTTACGATGAAGAATGTTCGGGTTATGCAGCCGCTTATCTTTTACAGCAATGCGACCTGAATAGTCTTTATAACGTAAATTGCAGCGGGTATGCATCAGCTTACCTGTTGCAGCAGTGTGATCTTGATGATCTTTATCATAGTTCATGCGCGGGATATGGGTCTGCCCTAGCCAGACAGCAAGCTATCGAAGATTCTTACGCTATAGAAGAAGAAGAGACTTTTGATGACGGGACATATACTGAGGATGATTACACCATGCTTGGTATTTCCAATGATGAAGTCTTTATAAATGTCGGATTTTCATCCGAAGAAGATTTTTATGGCTACGAAGAAGAAGAGTATATCTACGAGTATGAACCTGAGTATTTTGAGGAAGAATTCTTTTTTGAGACAGAAGCTTGGGAAGAGGAATTATTTGATTTCCAGTATGTAGATGAGTTTCAGGAAGATTTGTATCTCGTGGAAACACAGATATACGAAGAAAATTTTCCTTTATTCATGCCAGAGGAAATTTACGAAGAATTCGATTATGTGGATTTTCAGCCATCTGTCGAGGAGGAACTTTTATTTATAGACTCTGAATTTGAAGAAGAATTTATTTCTGTTTTTGAGCAGGAAATAGAAGGAGAATACCTTTTAGCCCAGCTAAATGAGGACTATATCCTTGAGGACATGGAAATTACGGATGTCTGGTTAAGCGTAGAAGAAGATTTTCTTCTTGAAGAAGAGTTTGTCGAAAATGCTCAACTAAACTTGCTTGAGGAGCAGTCTGAGGAGGTTTATGAAGATTTAATTGAGGGCGAAATTTTTGAAGAGCTTGAAGAGCTTATTGATGAAGAAGAACTGGAGGAATTGATCAGTATTGCAGAAGAAGTGGAGGAAGAGGAAGAATTGATTGAGGAAGAAAGTGATCCTGTTGAAGAAATGGAATTGATCGCAGAAGAAGATGAAGAGTTAGAGGAAAAAACAGAGAAGAGGTCCAGTAAAAAGGATGATCGCAGAAATTACAATCGTGCTGTATCTATCGCTATGAACTCGGTTAGGACAATATCATCCCAGCAATCGTCATCGGACGGAAGTTCGTCACAGCAACAAAGCGGGAACACAATCATGTCGTCTGGTAGTACAGATGCTTCATCTTCGGGTACAAGTATTTCCCAAAATATCGATCCAGTAAGCCAGACTGAGCAGTCTCTTGCCACTGGCGACACTTTTATTCAGGACCAGCATGAGCAATCTTCTGGTATTCAGCAGATTCAGATGACCGAAACGCCTGCCACACAGATAGTCGCTGACTCCCCGTTTGAGGTGGCAGAACAGCAGCAGGAACAGCAGCAGTTGCAACAGGATTTTGTTTTGGATGGTGGGGAAACCTTTACACAGGCAGACATTCAGTTTGAAGACAGTTTCAGTGAAGCAATGGCCGTGGGTGGAGATATCGGGACATTTCTTTCCCAACAGGTCCCTGACTTCGGAAGGTTTGAGATAGAGCCTCCAACGGCAAGCGAAGAAAGGATTGTTTCGGCAGTAGAGTCTCTGGCTGAAAGAGTGGGGGCTGAAGTGGTTCAGCAAAATTTACAGGACCAATTGGAAGCTATTTCTGAAGAAGGCGGTTTTGACAGTGATCAGACAGCCGTAGTTACTTTTCTTGGGTTCAGGGAAGGTTTTTCTCAGTATACGAATCAATCCCAGATTCAGGATAATACAAATTGGTATCTTGATCGTTCAATTTATGAGGGCGTGGAACTGGATGATAATCTATTCAATTTTTATATGATGGCCGGCAAAACACAGCAGAAATTGAATCAGATGATTTTGAGCCAGTACGATAGATAATGGCAGAGGTAGAGTATCAGGGAATCCGAATCGGTGGTGGGAAGCTGCTGTTGATTTTGCCTTTATTGGGAACCGTAGGCGGTTTTTTGTGGGGAGGGTTTGAACTATACAATCGCCTGCTGGATGCGGAATCGAAGCTGAACTCACTTGAGCCGGATTCCATAACCGCTGAAATTCGGAGGCTTGAGACAGTGTATGACCTCATCCGAAATGAGCTTGCCTCAGATATTAATGCGGTGTCTGATGAAATCGTTGAAGCCAACCGCCTTTCAAGAACCATTGAGACAGAAACATCTGCGACACAACGGGAAGTGCGGAACGATGTTTATGACATGGAACGCGAGATGCAATCCCGGTTTCAAGAAATGAACTCAGAAATCCGGGGTACGAGAAACGACCTAGATGACCGAATTAGGGAAATGGATGGTACGATGCGTCAAATTCGGAATGACTTGGAGGAAAGGATTCAGACTATTCTTGAAAATCCTTTAAATGATGTGGAATGAATAGAGAAACTTTAATTGAAGAATTGAAGAGGGACGAGGGAGTAAGGTTAAAACCTTACAAATGCTCTGCCGACAAATTGACTATTGGTATCGGAAGAAATATAGAAGATCGTGGAATTAGTGATTTAGAGGCTGAGTTTTTGCTTCAAAACGATATAGATATCTGTATAGATGAATTGAAAAAGTCTTTTAGTTGGTATGAAGACCTTTCGGATAAACGGCAAAGGGCATTGGTTAATATGTGCTTTAACCTAGGATTAGGGAAGCTCAAGGGATTCAAAAAATTTATTAAAGCCATGGAAAACCAAATATGGAATGTAGCGGCAGAAGAGATGCTTGATTCAAAGTGGGCAGATCAGGTCGGAGAAAGGGCAGTTCGTCTGGCATTGATGGTTTTGGAGGGATAAATGCCATTTTTAAAATTTACATTCAGACCCGGGATTAATAAGGAAGGTACTAATTACAGCAATGAAAATGGATGGTATGACGCTGATAAGGTCAGATTTCGGAAAGGTAAGCCAGAGCGTATAGGAGGATGGATTAAAAATTCTGCCAATAGTTTCATAGGAACCTGCAGGAAAATTCTTACTTATAAGGATGCAGAAGGTGATTCCTATACTGTAATTGGTACGCATCAGAAATTATATGTTCAGGAAGGAAATGTTTTTAACGATATAACCCCTACCCGCAAAACATCTACCAATAGTATTACTTTTGCGGCAACTAATGGGTCTTCTACTGTTACTGTTACAGACAGTTCTCATGGTGCTGTAAATGGAGATTTTGTTACTTTTAGTGGTGTACAAAGTGATGGACTCGGTGCAGGGGGAAATATAACTCAAACTGTTTTACAGCAAAAATATCAAATTGCATTGGTAACAAGTGCGAATGCTTACACTATAGTTGCTAAGGATACCTCTGGAGATGAAGTTACCGCAAATTCGGATGATGACGAAAATGGTGGCGCTGGTGTGGATGGAGTCTATCAAATCAATTCAGGACTTGATGTGTATGTTCCATCTACAGGGTGGGGCGTTGGGGCATGGGGTTCTGGTACATGGGGTTCATCTACGGCGCTGACTGATAGCAATCAACTCAGGTTATGGTCTGTAGACACTTTTGGGGATGATGTGCTTGCCTGTGTCAGGGGAGGTGGTATTTATTACTGGGACGAATCTGCTGGTGTTACTACTGCAGCTGTAAATATCAGTACCCTTTCTGGAGCTAGCGATACACCCACTGTTGCCCTTCAGGTAATGATGTCTGATGTTGATAGGCACGTTATTGCAATAGGATGCAATGCAATTGGATCATCGACACTTAACCCGTTACTGGTCAGGTTTTCAGATATTGAATCTGCTGCTGACTGGACTCCTACTGCTACGAACCAGTCTGGTGGAGTTCAGTTGTCTACTGGGTCTGAAATTATTGGGGCTATTCAAGCCAGACAGGAAATCCTCATATGGACAGATGCTGGAATTGTATCCATGAGATTTGTCGGTTCTCCATTTATTTTCAGCTTTTCTGAGGTGGCAAGGGGGCCTTCTTTAATAGGTCCAAATGCTGTTGTTAATGCCAATGGTCGAATTTATTTCATGGACAGGGATGGTTTCTATTCTTATTCTGGTTCTGCATCCCGTCTTGCGTGTACGGTATTGGATTACATATTAAGTGATATTAATTTCACGCAATCTTATAAAGTTTTTGGGGCAGTAAATGATAATGCCAATGAGATTATGTGGTTTTATCCGTCAAGCAGCAGCGATGAAGTAGACCGATACGCTCTATATAATTATCTTGAAAATGTCTGGTCGATTGGCACAACTTCAGATAATTTTGTAAGGACTGCTTGGGATGAAGCTTTGATTTTAAATTATCCTATTGCTACCAGTAAAAATGATAGTAGTAATCTTAATTATATTTATGATCACGAAAGGGGTCATGGAGATAATGGAGAATCATTTGATTCATATATTGAATCAAGTGACTTTGACCTGACCCCAGACGGAGAACATTTTATGTTCTTATCAAAACTTATACCCGATATTGAATTCAGGGACCAGACATCAACGGCCAATGAAGTAACATTCACTATTAAAGGCAGGGATTATCCATTGCAAAGCTTGTCTACATTATCCACTACTGCTGTAACTCCAGCTTCTACATTTTCAAATACTAGGGCGCGTGGCAGGCAGTTTGCACTCAGAGTATCGAATTCTTCCAGTGATTACGGGTGGAGACTTGGTGATCTCAGGCTTGAATTGAGGCCAGACGGAAAAAGATAATGTCTGATATAAAAAATGTAACACTGCCCATTCCAAGCGATGAGTACGATTTAACCAATGAATCTACAACCCGTAGAACTATCGAACAAGCCATACAAAGTATGAATAGCAAGATGGACCGTCTTCAGAGAATGCAAGAAAGTATTACCAGTAAATCTTTAAGAAGACATCAATTTTTATTGATGGGTGCAAAAAATGACTGATATTCTGAAGGTTTTAGGGCAGGTGGATACGGCAGCAACTACGGTTACGACCCTTTATACAGTTCCTAACCTGACCCAGACCACAATCAGCAGTTTTGTGGCCTGCAACAGGACTGGTTCAGCGATTACATTCAGGCTATCTGTCCATGTCGCTGGAGCATCAGCACATGACAAGCAGTATTTGTTTTATGACAAGTCTGTAGCAGCGAACACCACTTTGACGATGGTAATTGGAATGACGCTGGGGCAAACAGACGTACTGAAGGTGTATGCATCTGCAGTGGATATGTCCTTTAATTTATTTGGCTGCGAGACTAAGGAAGAGAGATAAGATGGCAGGTCTTTCTCAACCAACTGCTTCGGACATTGAAGCCTTAAAGAGAAGACAGTTTGGTAGAGATGCTAGATTTAAAAGGCTGTTTGAAGCACAGAATAGAGAGTTATATGACTTGGGTTTACCTGTTGAAGGGCCTTTTAACAAGTATAAAGATCAATACCTTAACCTTGAGCTTTATCTTAAGGACTTGCAAGAGAAAGGCAGGCCAGCGCACGAAGACCCTCTTTTCGGGTATGAAAATCGTGGTCTTCTGCAGCTAGCCATTCAAAAACAGAAGCAGCAATTAGGAATTTCAAATGATCGTGATCTCGCAACATGGCCTGAATCCGTTGGTTATCCGTATGTTCCTGCTTCTATAGAAGCTGATCTCATTGAACGTATGGGGCCATATGGTCGTTCTGCTATCGATATGTCACGAGTTACTGTTCGCCCATATGAAGTGAAAAGAAGGGCTGGTGAATATCAGGTTCCCGTAGAGCGGCATATGCAACACTATCCCAGTTACATTAGGGGGAGAACGCCTGAGGAATATGGGAAATGGGTAGCGAAAAGCAGAGAACAAAGCACAGGAATTGGTCTGAAAGGTCTTGATACTTGGATGAGAACCAATCCAATTGGTAGGGAATATGCGTTGGGGATATACAAAAGAAGAGCCGAGGATGCAATGAGGGAATTGCCTGAAGGTGAATCCCTCGATCCGACATTGCAGAAACACTTAGATAAAGCGAATTTGCTTGAACGGCAAACATTAGAGAGAGGCATAGGAACTACTAGGATTCCTATGATAAAGCCATATGATCCAGCTGGAGATGAGATCGTTATGTACAAGCAGGCAAGCCTTCCTTCATTAGCTCACGAGTTCAGGCATCGATATGTAAGCCAACAAGGGGAATTCCCTCGGGTGAATCTATTGGAGTCGACTGTTATACCAACCCCCCATCATGCAGGCAGATTTGATGAAGAAGAGCGATGGAATCGTAAGTTCGGTGCTTGGAGGGCTTCTACCCCACACGAGTGGGGGAGAGCAGTGGGTCAATGGCAGCTTACCTTGGGTGGTTCGGAGAAAATATCACCGATTCAAGCAGAAAAGTCTTTGAAGAAACATCTTTCTGGTGGCCGAAAGTCTTTCATTCAAGCGGAAGTTGATGCCGTAAAGAAACATGGATATACAGTACCCAGAAGAGGTTTGTTCAGTTTCAATGATGCAAAGCAGGAATCATCCAAAACTGCAGATGCAAGGGAATTGTCAAGACAGGAACCGATGACTGATGCCGAGTGGAGATCACTTTTATATAAGGCTTGGGGCAGGCAAGCTTATGAACTTGCCGAGTCAAAATTACTGGAAGGAGGCTCCGAAAAAGATAAAAAGGAGTGGGAGCGTATATATGGATTGGTATATGCCGATTACTTGAAGCGAAATAAGGGTGTCCGTCATAGGAGCTTCGAGGAAAGAAAAAAACAATATGAAGATAAGTATGGACTCTCCCCATGACTAGCCTAGCAAAAGCTTATCCAGTAGGTTTCGGGGGATATTCCCCTTCGGTTCAAAGTTATCTTATGCCTGATAACAGGCGCGGATATCAGGTAGGTGGTGCTGCTGAGTTACAGAGGTCATCAGACAAAAGGCCAGTACGTTTTCGTCCCCGCATCAATGAAGCGTTTATCCCCCGTAAAAGGTTTGAGCGCGCAATGCTGGAAGGCCGAGTCCCAGTGACTAGGTCAGGCTTGAGATATGCCCAAGGCCCTTCCTTAATGGACCCGAAGCCTGATGCCAGTCCGAGGGGGTCGATCTGGGATGCTCCATTCGGTACTCCAACTAAAGGGCTTACCCCCGCTCAGAATTTATGGTTGCTGGCGAATGCAGCCACTCTTCCTGTAACAGGGACCACTGGTTTGGTGGGTTTGGGAGCTTTGTATGGAAGTGGTTATGCCCCAGATATACCCGCAGGAGAAAGGGTTGATCCAGAAACAGGGGAAACCATACCAGCGACAAAGATAAAGGATATGTTTAAAAAAGAGAATAGGATTCCCAGTATAAGGCAGCACTGGAAAGAAGGGCAGAAGGGGACAGCGGCATTACAGGCAGGATTGGGGATCGGGCTTCCGTTGGTGGCGAGGGGCGCTCAGACCATGCTGGCACGAACCGGTAGGGGTCCCGCTCAACTAGAACTTCCTCTGGGTACGGGTGGTCTCGGTGGAATGCCAATGACAAGAAGGGAGTTCTTCGAAAAGACAGGTCTGACAGCCGCAGGTCTTGGCGCATTGGCATCCGGAATAGGAAAAGTCTCAAGACCTGCAAGTACAGCCGCTGCAGGAACAACCCGTATGGATGTAGACGGATTTATGGGAGTTATCAATAAGCTATCAAAAGACAGGAAATACCGACCCAATCCTTTGCATTTAAATCGGAACGCCTTATTAAAGGTTCCTCATTCTGGAGGCTCTGTTCTCGCGAAATATCATCCAGATAATTTACACACATTTGGTTTGACTGCTCAGGAACACAAAGGATTAGGATTTTTGGATAACTTGTGGGATGCCGGGAAACTTGATCGATATGGATTGACTGCACATGATTTCAGCCGAATTGATCTGGAGTTACTGGAAAGATTCCATTTGATGGGTCGATTTAAACCGAAAGCAACAGCAAATCTTGATTACAATCCAAAACACACTGTAGAACTTTTTGAGATTCATGGTGTGCCAGTGATTCAAGATGCATCTGGGTCCGTTTTTGTTCCAAATGCAACTGCTTTGGTTAAAGCACAAAAAACGCAGGCTTTAGAACTCGTTTCTAATATTGATCCAAGGTTCAGAAAAGTTATAAATCAGAGAACTCCTTATACTCCTCAGGAGGCTAGATTAGCTCGTGCCGCCGAATTCGAATTTGATAAAATACCTCTTGCTGGCAGGGGCGACATAGGAAAACCATTGGGTTCTTTTAAAGGTATAAGTGCTGCAGATGAACCACGACAGTGGGAGGGCTTCTCAAAATCCGAGAAGTATGCTACGCCCGCCGGAGGCTGGACCCCACAATCCAGAATGGCGCATTCTAAATTGTATCAAGAGCAAGGCCGATTCCCAGAAACTCTTCAATATAATTTAAGTGGACAGCCTGTCATTTCTAATAAGATGGGGTCTTTTGTTGTAGGTAAGGGTGGCACAGTATTGCGTAATCATGGTGGTCAAACCAAGTGGGTGATAGGACCACAAAGACGAATGAACTCGCGAGCCTATCTGATATCCGATGAGTTTGGTATGTTTAGTGGCAGAGCGGAACAAGTCCCTATGGGTACTTCATCTTCAAGTCCAGTGGCTAGACGAGCGGGTGATTTTGATCCGCGTGTGTTGATGAGTACAAGAGATGAATATATAAAAGGCTACGCTAATTACCTGAAAAAGATGCCGTGGGAAAAATGATTTTAAAGGAAGTATACAGCGATGCCTAATCTAGCAGAAATTTATCAGGCAGGTTCTGGGGGATACTCTCCTTCAGTCCAGAGATATCTTTTGTCATCTTATGATCCAGAGAAAGCCATGATTGAGCCGAAATGGATTCATCAGCCTAGGATATCTCCGACTTCGGAATACACGGGTGACCTAGGACCAAATTTGCCATCGGCATCAACTAGGATGCGTAATGTAAATGAGGCTGTTTTGGAGGGTGGCAAGAGGAATCTGCCCAATATGCCTACTGGACTTCAACAGGCATGGTTCTGGGGGTTGATGACTCCTCCCGGAATTGCTGCTGATATTAGTGGGAAATATCCAGTACCACCGGGGAGGAAAACTACCTTTAAGGAAATGGTGGCTGGTGAGAAAATACCAAGTGTTGCAGAACATTTTAAAACTGGACACCCTGTTAGGGGCGGTCTTCAAGTGCTTGCTGGATTACCTTATCTCAGACCATTTCTTAAAGCTGGACAGGGTATTTACAGGACTGCTAGACCAGCTTCTGTAATGAGCGATACTCCGAATATAAGCAGAAGAAAGTTTGTGGCGGGTACGGGGGCAGCAGCAGCTATTGCAGGGCTTGGTGGATTGGGAAGATTAATTTCGAAAGGCAAGGCTTCTACTGGAATGCAGAGAGGAGATGACTTTGCAACAATAAATGCAATACGCGATTTTACCCAACCTCGAAATATACGGCCTCATAGAGCAAATCCTCTGCGAGGCGGGACAGTAAATCAAGTAAATCAACCGCAAGTCAGGAGATTCGGAAGGACAGCTAATATTAATCAACAATGGGATGAGGCTACCGAGGCTGTTATTAGAAACAGGAATATCCAAGGTGCTGGAGGAGCCAACAGAAGGCAGGCTGTTGCTAACCTAGAGGCAAGGATTGATGATGCTATTCTGGATGCACAACTAGCCAGACAGAGTGGACAGAGTCCAGCTGACTTTCAGAGAATGACGATAGCTGCTGATAACCATATGAGTCGAATGGGGGCTTCTTTAGCCAGACATAGTCAGGGGCAGGCAATGACTCCAAAGTGGCTTACGGACTATGCTCGTGGGGACAAAAAACTATACGAAGAAATGTTGAAGAGATATGGAATGAAGCCTCCAGTTAAATGATAAGTTTACCAGTAAATATTTGTTTTAAAATTTGTATGTATTAAGGACAATCTGATGACATTAAGTTTACAACAGCAAGCGAGAAACGTAGCCAGACAGGGTCGTTACGGTGATTCCATGTTAATGCACGTTAATCCTGCCGAAGTCAGGGGTCTATCTTCCGCGATGCCGCTAACGGTTAATCCACAGACAGGGCAACCAGAGGCATGGGCTTTTCTTGCGCCACTCCTTGGATCAATGGCTGGACCAGCTTTGTTTGGCAGTAGCGCCCTTTGGGCTAGTGCGCTTGGGTCTGGTCTGGCTCAATGGGCTGCAACAGGTGACCTGAAGAAAGGTCTTTTGGCTGGTGTTACTGGTTATGGAATCGGTAGTGCGCTGCAGGGGGCTGGGGCTGCGGCTTCAGGGGCTGGTGCAGAACAGGCTGCTCTGGGTTCATTAACAGAAGGAGCAACTGCAGACTTATTGGCTAATCCTGAATTTGCCAATATTTCTGCCCACACTGCTGGTGGTGGGTACGGTCAAATACCGTATCAAGCTCCAACTTTAAATCCAGCAGGACAGACGGAATTAGCAAAGCAACTTGGTTCAACTCTACCCGGTTCAATTCAGGCTCAGGCTGCGGATATCGGTAGAGGAGCGGGGATGCAATACTCTGCCCTAGACAGTTCACCTTATGAGAATTTGCAGACAGCTTTAAACACCGGTCCCTATGCCGACCCCAGTTACCAGCCGGGAGTTTTAGGCAAGGCGGAAAACCTGATGGCTGGGCTTTCGCAGCCGAGTGCTTATATTCCTATGGCTATGGGAATGGGTCCTACGGCTATGATGGAATCCAGAGAACAATATGATCGAATGCTGGAAGAAGAAGAGGAAAAAAAGAAAGAAAGAAAAAGAAAGCTTTTTGCCATGCATCCTGAGCCGATACTTTACCAGAGCGGTGGACGCACTGGATATCAGGATGGTGGTGGAGCAATTGCAGGTGGCACAATGGATAGTGACTACAGCGATTACTACACTGGTGAATATGACTGGACTGGACAAGGGACAATCCCGCCCGGAGAAACTGGAGCTTTATATCCAGAGCGTCAACAGTATCTTCTGCCACAGACATACCAACCGGGATTTATGGGTGAGTTCATGTATTTTGATCCTGCAACCTTGAATCCTTCTGCTGCTGATGTTGAGGGAACTGGAACGGCTGGACTTCCTCCGCAAGATGGAGGGGCAACTCCAGAAGGTCCGCCTACATTTGACTGGCGGTATCCGACTGCACCTCCTGTATTCGGCCCGACAGAAAGTCTTGGTTATCGCGGTTTTTATGGCGCTGGAGATGTTCCGCCAACAGGTCCGATAGGTATTGCGGACGAAAGCGTTCCACCTCCAGCTGGTACAGGAGGTCCAGTCCCGCATATGGTTAATCCGTATTCACAGCAAAATTTCTGGAGGCCATCACCTGTACAGTATCAATATCCAGAGCCTCCTTCTCCAGTTGATCCAGATCAGCCTTCGGTTGATCCAGATGAACCTCCGATCATGCCTCCAGTTGTTCCAGATAGTCCGTGGGATGTTAAGCCTGTTGATCCTATTGCTGCATTACCACCACAACATGGAGTCTCGCCAAATCCGATAGGGTCAGGTTCTGGGATGACTCTTCAGGATATAGAGGTAGCTGCTACTTCTCCAAGTCCTGCCCAAGTGGCACAGAAAGAATTCAATGATGCACAACCGCCAGATATAAAAGAGGCATTTTCAGGTAATCCTACATTTATAGCTGCCGCAGATGCAGGTCTTTACCCACTGACCAGCGAAGGTAAAAATGCTTTTAGCATGGATACACTAGGGACAATGCCGGGTGGACCCCCAACGGGAGGTCAGGAAAAGGAACCACGGGCTTATAGTATAGATACTGGAGTGAACAGAAGGTTGCCAAGAGAGGAACTTATGGAATTGGCATGGGAGGAGAAGCAGAAAGAGGGATATTCGCCGGGAGATATCTGGACTCCTCCTGCAGATTTGTATGGGGATAACCAAGAAGAGAGTTGGTACAACCCAGTAACAATGCAAACCAGAACATTTCCTTCAGGTGGATGGGGGCCTCCCCCTGAAGCAGGGTGGATACAAGGAACACCTCCTGTCGATGAAGAGCAATTAGCTGATCAATACCTTAAAGGATATATGTCTGGAGGCAGGACTGGGTTTCAAAATTTAGGAAGTACTGGCTTCCCTGATCTTGTTTCAGAGGTAACTCAACCACAGGAGCAGATGTTAGCTGCACCTCCTCAGGCTGCACCTCCTCAGGCTGCACCTCCTCAGGTTGTATCTCCTCAGGTTGTATCTCCTCAGGCCGCTTCGATGCAGGGTCCTCCAATGCAGGGGCCTCCGATGCAGGGTCCTCCGATGCCTATGCCTTCAGCTTCTCCAGAGGCAATGCTGGAAACTATTTTACAAGACCCGCTCACACAGGAAGTAAGACTTTTTATATTGGGCGAATCTGATAATGAAGAAGCATTAAGTGCATTTATTAGTAAGTATGGAACTGAGGCTTTCGTCATGTTGCGGGATATGATTCTTCAGGAAGTTGTACCCGGATCGCAGACACAAGGACAAATAGTTGGAACTGGAGCGGGTGGTATGGCAGATGATATCAATGGTGTCATTGGTGATAACAAGGAAAAGATAGCTGTATCTCAGGATGAATTCATAGTTCCTGCCGATGTAGTTTCTGGATTAGGAAATGGAAGCTCAGATGCTGGATCAAAACTCTTATATTCCATGATGGATAATGTCAGGCAGCAGAGGACAGGTAATGCTGTGCAGCCCCCAGAAATAGATGCTCAAAAAATTATACCGGGGTTGGGCAGGGCGTAACAAATGAACGAACAAGCATTATCCAGTAATGGGGCTACAAAAGAAGAAGAATATGATATCTCTTTGGTATTGATAGAAAATCTTGGATTGGTCTGGGATGAATGTGAAAAAATATTAATCAGGTCATGCAAGCGTTCTAATGGCAGGGTAAATACCAAAGACATTTATTATAATTTTCTTAAAAATAATAATAGTATCTGGATTGTTTTCAATAAATCTGATTTAAAAATTATTGGGTGTCTTGTTACGGAAATAATGAATTACCCGTCAGGTATAAAGATGTTGAATATCGATCACATAGCTGGGAAATATATGGAAAGGTGGATTGATCGTGGCTTAGAAGTATTAACTTCATGGTCTAAAGATAACCAGTGTGTTGGAATAGAGGGCGTGGGAAGGAAAGGTTTTTGGAATTGGATTAAAAACAAGGAAGGATGGAAACAAACTTCTTCGTTTTACGAAATTAAATTTAATGAGGAATAATCATGGGCGGTAGTTCAGGATCAGGCGCATCACCTACTCAATCTACTATATCTCAGGTAACTCTTCCTGAATATGCAGAGCCGTATTTTCATCGGATTATGCAGAGGGGGGAGGCTGAGTCTTTGCAGCCATACAGTCCCTATCAGGGCCAGCGTCTTGCATACTGGTCTCCAGATGAACTGAATGCTCAGGCAATGACAAGAGGATATGCTGGGGCGGGTACGCCAGCCGAATATGGTCAGGCAGCACAGAGGGCCTCGCAAGTCGGAGCGCCCATGACTTCTGGATATACTGCCCCAACAGATTATGCTTCCCAGTATACGGCTGGAAGAATGGGAGGTGGTGGCGGCAGGCGAGGAAGAGGAGGCTATCGCGCACCCGGAAAGGAATTTTTTGGTGGTGGGTATGAGCCTGATCCGAGAGCGTCTGGATATCGTCCTCAGGAAATGGGGGCTGGATACAGTCCTTTGCCATACGATCTTGCTCCCTATGTTAATCCGTACCAGCAAGGTGTTATTGACCTAGAAAAACAGAAAGCTATTAAGGAATCTGAAAAAATACGAACTGGTGCTGAAGAAAGGGCTATTCAGGCAGGAGGATTGGGCGGTTATCGTGAGGCTATCCTTCAGGCAGAGAGAGAGAAGAATCTAGCTAATCAACTTGGATCAATACAAACCAGAGGTAGTCAGGCCGCTTTTACTCAGGCACAACAGCAACTTGAGCGGGAAAGGGCTGCCCAGCTAGCTGGTGCTGAATTTGGATTGCAGAGATATGGTGTTGGCGAAGGAACCAGACAAAGACAGGAAGAGTTCCAGCAGCAGGCTTATACAACTGGAGAACAGGCTCGCTTGGAAGCCGCAAAAATGGGGATGAGTGCTGCAGAACAAGAAAATGCTGCAAGACAGGCCCAAGAAAAGTTCAGGCAAAGTAGATACGGAATGACTCAGGAAGCCAGACAGGCTCAGGAGAAATTAAGACAGAGTGGATGGGGAATGGGTGAGGGAGCAAGACAGGCCCAAGAAGAATTAAAACAACGTGCTTATGACGTTTCTGGACGGTACGGTATAGCATCGGCTGATGCTCTCCGTGGTATTGGTGGAGCAAGGCAGCAGGATGTACAGTCCAGAATAGCTGCCATGCAGGCTCAGGGTGAAAGGGCCAGAGCGATGAGGCAGGCAGGAATGGATATCGGTTATCAGGACTTCATGCGGCAACAGAGATACCCGTCTGAAAGAATTGCTGGATTAAGTGCCTTGCTGAGAGGAGTTCCAGCTGGGCGTGACGAACAAATTAGTACTTACGAGCAACAACCGGGACTTTTCCAGTCATCACTCAGTATGGGTCTTGGTGGGTTGGGTTTGTACAGGGGATTAAGGTAATCAATCATGGCAAATCTAGTACAAATAGCTGAAGAATTAGAGTTTGTTCCAAAGGAACAATTAGTTGCTCTTGCGCAAGACCCTAATTCAAGGTTTCCGCAATATATGGTTGTGAGTGAAATACAGAGGCGTACACAGATGGAAAAGATGTATGCCGCACAGAAGCAGAGGCAGCAGCCCGATACTACTGTAACCGATGAACTTCTTTCAGAGTTTTCCCAGCCCAGACAAGGTCTTGAGCAGGTTGCTGATATGAGGGCAGCGGCTAACGGGATGCAGCAACCGATGCCCCAGAGAACTGGTTTCCAGACTGGAGGGCTTACTGAAGCAGATAGAAGTTACCTTTCTGGGGAATTGGGTTATCCAGACTGGGGAACCCTGCAAAGGAGGCTTACTGAAGAAGGAAAATATCAGGCTTTAGTAAATGAACTTGAGACTATTGAGCGTCAACCTGTTAGTGGCGAAGGTGTTCTTACTATTCCAGATATTTGGACTGAACTGTCTGAGCCATACGATCTTGCTCCCCATGCTTTCATTCAGAAGAGGAAAGGACAAATTAAGGCTGCAGAACAAGCGCAGATAGAAGCTCGGAATGCTGAACTGCTAAGGGTCGCACGAGAACTTGGAATTGAAGAGGTGGAGCCTTTCGGGGAAGAAAGGTATAGAACTATTGAAGGTGGTGTGGGTGGAGAAGTTTTTACGGTTCCAACCGAGGAAGAGCTTAGGAATCTCGACATAAGGGATGACCAAACCATAGGCCCTGAGATTGATGACCAAACCATAGACCCTGCTGAGTTTGATATACAGGCTGCTATAGATGCAGCCCAAGAAAATATTGGCACTACCTTAGCGCCCCTAAAAGAGGCTGCAGGTAATATCCCTGAATATCAATCTATATTTACACCAGAAATGCAGCAGCGATTTCTTGATACTACTTCTCCTGAAAAATGGCAGCCACCAGAGATTGATCCGTCTCTTTACACTGCTACATTACCACCTGTGGTATATGAAGCCCCCACCGAACAGCAGAGACAGGACGAATTGAATGCGTATGGTCTTGCATCTTTGGCTAAAGCTTTTGGGACTGCCAAACATATGGGTGAAGCTGGCGCAATGATGGGAGAGGCTGCACTTGCAATTCCATCGATTAAACGCGAACAAAGGCAGGAAGCACTTGCTGGACAGTCTCTGGCTAGGCAGATGGCTTCTGAAGATTTTAATTTGAGACTTCAGCAGGAAACTTTAAAAAGAACGCGGTCAAAAGAAGAGTACGAGTCAGAGATGGCAAACCTCGACAGAACTCAGCAAGGTATTGTAAATTGGGTTACTGTGATGCAGCAGGATTATGCAAATGAATTTGCGAGTATGCAGGCTGCATTTGAGAGTCAATACAAGATATCAGAAGCCTCAAGAGGGATGGAGGGAGATGCTGCTAGGATAGCAGAAACAACAGCAAGACTAAAAATTCTTAGACAGCAGGTCGATGCACAACAGGATGCAACCATTACCACCATAGCGAATACTCTGGAAAATAATATAAGAAACACGATGGATCAAATTGAAAGCGGTATTGGTGATTCTGATTATTTACTAAGACAACTTAATGATCAGAATGGAATGCTGACGAATATTGTTCTATATATAACTCGTAGGGGCGGAATTACCATGCCAGAAGGAATACAAACAGGAATGCAACCTCTTCCTATAGACCTCGTTAACCAGTAAAAAATGGCACAGTACAGATTACCTGACGGAAGAATTTTAACCGTTCCCGACAACGCAAGTCGGGAAGAGTTAATTGGTATTCAAAACAGGTTAAGCGACCTTTACCCTGATTATTACCAGCAGCACAGGGAGGAAGTCCAGACTACTTTCGGTGGGCATCTGGAAGAATTGGTCAAGGGTGTACCTAGGGGTCTGGCTGGTGCATTTATTTCTGCTGGGGAAGGAGTATCAAATCTTCTTTCTGTCGGCAATGAGAGTGGTGCTTCCAGATACTTTCGTGATTTGCAAAAGAAATTAAATGAGAGTGCTGTTGGGGTAGACCAAGGATACGAAGATGCTTTCTCTGCCAAGCTTGGAGCGGGTCTTGGTTCTTTTGCTGCTTTCGCGATACCCGCCACAGCTACGGCAAAGGCTTTGGGTGTTGCTGGTAAGCTATCAAGGGCGCAGCAGGCTCTCAGGGCAAATAAAATAACCCTTCCACAATATGAGAAAATGAGAAGGTCTCTTTACATGAAGCCTTCTCTTGCCGCGATGAGTCTGGCGGTTCCTGTCGGTATCTCGGAACAGGGTAGAAATATAGCCTTGGCTAGGGAGATGGATGAAGAGGTTTCGCCATTCAAGGAAATCGTGTCTGAAGTTTTGGGCGGTGGAATAGGTGCAACGGAGGTTTTCCCTCTATTCAGTATGTTCAAGCGTATGCCCAAAGCGGCTGGTCCTTTATTAAAGATTCCGCAAAGGTTAAGGCAGGCAGCAACAACAGGTACGGCAGAAGCTCTACAGGAATCATTGGCAGGGATAGCACAGGATGTAGTAGCAACTGGAATTTATAGCGACAAGATACCGATTGGTGAAAGTTTTCTGGATGACTTTACTGTTGGTGGTGCAACTGGTGCGATAGCTGACCTGATATTCAGGGGTGTTGCTGGAAGGAAATCTTTGGGTAATGCATATGAAAGAGAAAGGGAAGCGGAACTAAGAAAGAAAACAGAGGCAAGATTCAAGACCAGAGCAGCGAGGACTAGGGAAGCAGAGGCTGCTGGTGCGCCCTCTATAAGTCCAGAACTTCAGCCAGAAAGGGACCCTCAACTTGAGCTTCCGCTGACGACTGCCCAAGAAACTACTGTGGGTATAGAGCCTGTTCCTGTGCTTGAAGAATTTGAACCTATACAGAATCCAGACGGTACATTTTCAGTAATAGGTTCTGTTACTGGAAAGAATATCGGTACTTTTCCTGATATTGAAGAGACGGCTAATGCTGCATTAGATGCAACAAAACAGTTACGGGAAGATTTTATTGATTCTTCTGTTAAACAGTCACTCTCCATAAATGGATTGTATGGAAATGGCAATGCATTCAGGATAGGTGAAATTGTTTATGATCCTACTGGGAACTTAATCGATGCCAAAGCGGTAGCGAATTATGATTCTGATTACAGTGTACGCAGGCAAAAACAAAAAGAAGATCAGTCAGTAGAAAAACTTGCCCGTGATGAGCAATTTTGGGGGCAATTCGGACAAGCAGTTTTGCCTCTTGGTGATGCTGCTGCAGAAAGTGACTTATTCAGGATTCAAAGTGAAAAAGAAATTTCCGATATATTGCAGCAAAGCAGGGTTTCAAAAAAGGTAGCAGACAATGTAGCCAAGAGAGTCTATGACGCAAAAGTTCAGGCGAGAAAATATCGTCTCGGACAGACTCAATCTATATATGATATCAAGGGAGTAGATAATTCAAGTGTTCTTGGTCAGCTTTGGGCCAAGGCAAAAAAGTTGGGAGTTCCTGTAAAGAGTTTTTATACGATTCAGGAAGCTAGAAAAATATTATCTGCCCCTGATTTCAATAGCCTGATGTCTGAGAAGGCGGCTATCGTATTACAAGGGCAAAGAGTTGATGTTGAAGCAGGCTATAGAACCGAGACACAACCTGAGACTTATCAGGTAAGGATTAAAGATAAGATAGAAGAAATCAGGGAAGCTCGCAAAGTTCCACTTGCTAGGAAAGACGGTAGAATTGATGTAAGCAAGAAAGCTTTTGACAAAGTCTTTAATGAAAAAAATATAGAAGTAGATTATAGAAGTCCAGAGTTCCAGTATTTTGCAGAATCCGTTGCTGGTTCAAAATCATTGGGAACCATGAGCCGTGGGCAAAAAGAAATGCTAATGGCCCGTGTCATTCAACTGAACAGGTTTAGTAGTAAGAGGAAGTTACCTGACTTCAGGCCAAGACCTTATACTGCCAAGCAACTGAATGAATTTTATGAAGCAAGTAAGGGAGAGTATATTACTACCCCTCAAATCAAGAATTTCGTTAAGAATAATGAAACAGGGCAGAATTTAACAAAGAAACAAATTGCATTGCTCAGGCAGGACCTGATCAACAGTGGCCGTGCTGACAGGGCTAAGAATAATAGAATCCGTATGGCTGAAGATTTTGATATGAGGCAGGCCAGAAACGCAGCACCTTTAAATGAAACTACAGAAGAGTTTGTGGAAAGGTTGGGTTCTTCTACAAACCTTACTCAGGAAGAAATATCTAATCTTTCCAGAGAGAATATTGATTTAGGTGAAAGGATTACGCCAGAAAGCCTGAAGCGGTTACCTCCCCCAGAAGGCTATTCAAATATGGCTACCTATAAACAGTTTTTTGATGAGGCGCGTAAAAGGCTTTCTGATATGGGACTTAAAGATATTGGATTGAAATTCAATAATGCTCTTGCATCCTCTATGGGTCTTTATCAGGTAGGTCCCAATGGGGAGATTATTAAAAATGCAGCTAAGTTCGATTCAAGAAATGATATGTTTTTCGAGCCTCGCGATGCTATTACTACAGGAGAATTTGATGCGCCTATGCGCCGTATACTTATTTCTCTTGACAATATTAATCCAGAAGGAAAGAAGACTGAAGAGGAGATGAGGGATTCGATAGCGCAAGTCATAGACCATGAGGTAATACACGCTCTGATTAGGCTTGATTTGTTAACCGAGCGCGAATACCAGAATCTTGTTAGCGAGGCAAACAGGGTATTGCCGAAAGAAGTTACAGATAGTATTACTGAGAATTATGCTGATCGAGATGGATTTAATGCCGAGGTAAGAAGGGAAGAAAAAGTTGCGGAATTGTTCAGACTCTATCGCAGTTCTCCAGATAAAATTGCTAAAAATCCACGCACTATAATAGAAAAAATTATCTCATTCTTTTCAAATATTATTGAGTCCATTTTTGGCGCTGGCTTCAGAAGCCCGACAAGTATTATGGAAAGTATAGCAAGCGGAGAGATTGGACGACGGTCACGCGATGAAGTAAGAAGTCTTAGAGAATTAAGAAACCTAGAGGCAACAACAGGGATACCTGTGGATATTGCGAGATATGGTCGTCATGGTTTAGTACCTCAGGATGTCCTTTTTTCAGGAACAGTTGAAGACGCGGTCTGGTCTCTTTACAAAAGGTTTCGTGGAAATATTCCAGCTAGTGAAATGAAAAAACTTTACAAGGAAGTTTCCCCATTAGGCAAAAGAAAACATTCTTTCAGGAATTTAGCTGATATAAGAAAAGACCTTGTTTCTTCCGTAAAGATGGGAATTGACAGGTTCTGGTATGAAAGATTCGGCAGGGAAGTTCCTCTTCTTGTTGGAAGTGCAAATATGAACGAGTTCAGTAAGGTCTTTGGAATTACTTCCGCACAAACAAGTCCAGAGGTCAACTTTAAAGACACACTAAGGACGATGATTATCGCTAGGAAAATCGATCCCGTAAAAGAATCATCCAAGTTTATAAGGGAATTACATAACTTCGGGGTAGGGAAATCTGATCCAGCCAGAATAAAATCAATTCAGAAAGTTTATGAAACAGGGGTATTCCATCCTGAGTATGGGCAAAAAACAGCTACCTATGCTTTGGAAATTCTTGAAGCAGCGAACAATAGTTTTAGCCCTTGGAGCGTAATCGACAGACATATGTTGGCAATTCTTGGGTTCGATGGTGGAAAGATGCAAAAAGGGGAAACCATTGAGGAATTTACAGAAAGGACTGGGCTGAAAAAGGAGCAGCCTAGTTTCACAGAAAAAGAATATAGAATCATGCAGGCCATGATGTCGCTTTTGGCTACCGAAAATTACACGATTAATGGTGAACCTTTTAATTTTTCTTTTCCTAGGCAGGTTCAGGCTTCATTATGGGGATTTCAGAAATACAAAAAAGGTTCTCCAAATGAAGGAACTTGGGATAGTTCTGTTCAACACGCTAAAGAAGAAATCACAGAATTAAATGAACTTATAAAAGAAGGATTATTCACTAAAGATAAACCTTTGACTGGTAGTAACTTTATTTCATCTCCTCTCTTTACCTCTTCATTGGCAAAGGATACTTTCAGTACTGATCAACAGGACTCAATGGCCCGTGCTATTTTGGCTCATTCGCCAGCAGTTATCTTTCAAACAAAGATGGGAGTCAAAAGAGGGTATTTCCCAGAAACATTGGATACACCTGTATCCCGTGAAACTTTGCACAACTACCAGACCAACCTTTTAAAATCCATTGCTGTTGGGAATCAGATTGTGGCGTTGAGGGAAATGCTTATTCCCCATCAGATTAGTATTTCTAATGGAACTAGATTGGGGGACTTGGCCCCTGAAATTATCCTGAGGTTACCGGGCGCTCCACCAAAATTGGTTCATGGTGTGACTGCGCTTATGGTGGATGCGCTGATGCTGGATTCGGCAACTACAAGTATGCCCCAACCAAAAGGAAAGAGGCATACTGGCCTTCAGCTTGTGAAGCCTTTAAATAAAGACTTTACATTAGAAGAGATCGAAAACCTTGCGGCATCTTTGAAGGGAATGACCAGATTGGTTGCGGGTCGGGAAGTGCCTGTTGATTTTACAATTTCTTCTACCGAAAGGTCTGGAATTATTTTATCGGACCCCAGAGCTTGGGAGGATAATTATTCTGAACAGGATTTAAGGGATTTTTATAGCCAGTTACAATCAATTGCAGGAGAAAGTGGTTACACACTGAAAACTTATGGAGAAGACACAGAACTCATCGAATATGAACAAACGGACGAAAATGGGGAACATATCGACTACCCGATTAGAGGAGATACAGAAATCCTTGGGGATCGTCAAATCGAAGGAGACAGATTCGATTTACAAAGAACCCTCCTTAACTATCTTTACATCCCCGCCTTTAACACCTACAAAAAATTCGCAGAAGAAATCGGAATAGCAGTTAATAATAATATACCTGCACTTGAGGAAGGTTCTGCTATGGCTGGACAGTTTCCTCTTACACTCAAGGAATATGATGGAATGTCCAGAGCAGCACAAGCTACTCGTGATGCTCCTAGGGGATGGATTCCTCACGTTAATCCTAATGCAAGCAAGCTTGCAATCCAGATTCTGTACGACATTCAGGACGGGAAGCCTCTGGATGAATCATACGGATACGAAAGCCCTGAAGATATTCCAAGATTTTCCAAGGGCCAAGCTGCAACACCAGCCAAATACCTTGAGGCTTCTGAAGCAATCGGTGGCGCTCGTCAGGCAGAGATGCCATTCGGGTACAGGTTGCTTGATGTTGCGGATACGAAAGAAGACGTAGATACAATTTTCAATAGAATCAGAAGAGGGATTATTGACAAATATACCTTTACTGAAAAATTTGTTGGAAAGGCAATTGAAGTTAGCCCAGAAGCCGCAGCCATGAATTTAATGGCGGACTCTGGGGCTATACAGGCCATCAGGTGGGTTGAAAGGGCCAGAGGAATATTTGCTGGAATGATCAAGTACGGCACTCCCACCCTAAAAAGTGGAGTAACGGGGGTGGAATTTAATACTGGGCTTCTGGAAATTCTGGTCCCGTTATTTGCAGACCCGAACATCAACAAGGAAGAACTTTTCAAAATTTATAGTATAGGCATAAGGGGAGAAAGGTTGAACTCGGATGGTATTCTGGTTCCACTAGATCAGAAGACGATTGACCTTGCGAAAGAAATTGAAATCGATTATCCAGAAGTGGTTGAGGTCTGGAAAAATTACCAGATATGGAATAACAAGCTGATCGATTATGCAGTGGAAACAGGAATATTAAGCAACGTAAGAACTAATGGAGAATTAATAGCAGATATAGTTGAAAGCAGAAAATCCATATATCCAGAAGCAGAACTGAAGGATATGGAGAATGCACAGTTACTTCAGATTGCTGGAGAGCTTGGGCTGGAGACCCGTGGAACTGCACAAATCTGGAAAGATAATTCTGATTATTATCCCTTCTACAGGAAAATGACCGATGAAACGATCAAGGGTCCCAATGTCGGGTCAGGTCTTCTTGTCGGGAATCCATTGAATATTGCATTGAAAGGAAGCGAAGAAGCGATAGAACCTGCACCTATGGAGGTTATTGCCAGAAATTCACTTTCCATATTGACTGCAGGTATGAAGAATGATGCCTTGCGAAAACTTTCCAAGACTTTTGAGTTGGCTAATATGGCCGTAAAGGTTGATGCCAAGAACGCTCAAGGTATAGACATCCTTCCAGTCTTTGAGAACGGGGTTAGGGTTTTTTACAAGGTTGCAGACCCTCTTATGATTGACGCGATGCAGTCAGTAGGAATGCAGGATTTACAGGGTGTAATGAAAATTTTGGCAGTTCCAGCAAGTTTCCTCAGGGAGATGGTTACGAGAGACCCAGCCTTTATCCTTGTCAATATGATGCGTGATACGGTCAGTGCCTATGTCACAAGTGGTGCTGATTTTACACCAGTGATAGATACCTTTAGGAATTATGGTGCGGATATTACTGAATTGGAACGGTTCGGGGTAGTCGGTGGTTATGACTACTCCACGGATGAGATGGATATTGTCAAGTTTATCAAGAAAGAAATGCGTAAACAGGGCGTTGGAACGAATGGCTCCCTGTCTGCTAAAGACGCTTTTATGAAGTTATGGGATTTCATGGGAGAACAGACATTATATTCAGATGCGTCTACTCGACTGGCAGTTTATAAGAAGGTTAAGGAGCTAACTGGGAACGAGGCAGAGGCCGCTTATCAGGCGATGGAGATCATCAATTTTTCCAGAAGGGGAGCGAACCCTCTCTTCAGAATTATTACGGCATCGATCCCGTTTATGAATGCAAGAATTCAGGGACTGGATGTTCTCTACAGAGGATTACTTGCTGGTAAATATTCTGCTGTGAGAAAACTCCAGCATGGCGAAAAGCAGGGGGACATGGAGAGGGATATTATATTTAATGCCCTAACGCGGGGTGGGTTCCTGATGCTTATGACCCTTCTTTATTATGCTTGGGTTTCAGATGATGAGCAGTACAGGAACCTCAGGCGCGAGGTCAGGGATAATTACTGGGTTGTTCCCACCCCTTGGGGGGTTTCTGGGAAGATTCCTATCCCATTTGAAGTAGGAGTCCTGTTCAAGGTTATTCCAGAAAGAATGGCAGACCTGATGTTTGGTGAGGGTGGAATGAATGAACTCATCGAGAGCTACAGTAGACAGGGAGTTTCAACGCTCAAAATAGACCCATTAGGCTTTCAGGTACTCAAGCCATTCTTGGAGGCACTCCGAAACAAGAGCAGCTTCACAGGCACGGAAATTGTTCCGAGTTATATGGAGGAAGGATTGGAGAAGGGATACCAGTCCAGATACCAGACGAATGAACTCGCTAGGCTTATCGGGGAAGGGATGAATCTTTCTCCGATGAAAATTGAATACGCCCTGCGTGGTTACGGGGGAACTCTAGGGACCTATCTCCTCACCCTGATTGATGTCGCTCTCAGGCAGGCCACTGGAAGGGATTACATCAGGCCGAGATTAGACCAAGCCCCCATCCTGAGGAGGTTCTTCCAGACTCCATACGGGGGTGGACTCCAGCAGCAGTATTATGAACTCAGAACGATTAGCAATCGATTTGTGCAGACTATGAACTCTTTGAGGGATGAGGGCAGGCTGGATGAGTTAGAGGCTTACAGGCAGAATCACGGGGGTCTTGTACGCACCAGAGGCCAAGTCCTTGCCATAGACCGTTACCTGAGGAATTGGAGGAACAGGAGGGACAGGGTGCTGCACTCAGATGCCTCCCCTTCTGAGAAGAGGACCTTGATCAACCAGATGGAATCGGACAGGGATGTACGGCTGGCGAATGTCCCAGAACTACGCGAAAAGGCTGATATTCCCGTTGTAACCTTGGGCCTTTAAAAGCAGCATTTCCCGCTCTTCCTTGAGCGGTTTCAGCTTGAAGAAACCATCATAATCTGGATGTCTGGCATGGAATAGCCTTGCATAGAAGGCTATATGGTCATTGGATATCTTGAACTCTCCTCCCTGCGTCTCAATCTCCCGATTCCACCTGATCCTGTTTACTATGGCCCAATGGGAGTAGTGTCTCCTGTTGCCAGAATGGATAGCTTCCAGAGTGTATTCCTCAAATTTTTCCCACACCTCTGGGTTCATCCTGTGCCAAGCCCACCATTCCTTTTTTCTGGAATCCAGTTCCTTTTTTAATTTCCCGATTCTGTCCATGTGATTGCCCCCGAAATAAAATAATACCAGTAAAATATTTATTTTTTCGAGGCTTTCTTGGCTTTCGGCCAGCCATCAAAAAAGCTCAAAAAATATATTTTGTAGAGTGAAAGAATTTTTGAAAGGCTTGCTTTATGAAATTCTTTCAATTTCATGCCGTCCTCTTCGGATAGGGTTTAATGAGTTTCTCTATCTGCGCCCTGTGATATTTTTTCTCTTGCTTCGTACCTCTGAAAAAAAAGTATCTGGACTTGGATTTCTGCTCAATGAATTCTGCGTTGGGAAACATATCGAGAATCTCTTCTTTCTTTGTAGTGCCGATCTTTTGCCGGATTGATCTTGAACCGTACAGTTTTCCATTTACCGACACGCCCAATCTGGTGTCAGTCTTTCGCATCACGCCGACATAATTAAAATTACAGGCTTGGTAAATTGTTCCAATTTCTCCAGCAAGTTCATCGGTGGTCGCCGTGATGATTTTATATTTTACTGGTAATAATTTAATTGCCCTTGAAATCAATCTGCTTGCCGAATGTTTGTGCGCCCAATGTACGCAAGCTCCTCTGGACAGCAAAATAATTTTTCCAGTGAAATCGTATTTATCCCAGACTCCGAGATTTTCTGCATATTCATCGCTGAAAACTACCGCCCCACCGCATACATTTTCAAAGAAAATTCCGTAACAAACTTTTACCATTGCTGGCATACATCCGAGCCATTCGTATTTTTCTATAATTTCATTTGCCTGCCCGTAGCTAATCTCTCTGACCTCAGCCTTTCTGATGTCTGTATCAATCTTTTCCCACCATCTTCCAAATAAATCTTCAGAAGGTTTGAGTGCCTTTTCCTCGCGTATTTTTCTTTGATGGGCTTTGATGGGCTTTCCTGTAGTTCGGTTAAAAACCCCCCTACCAACCTTGTATACCTATTGGTGATTTCAATAGATGATTGATAGAGGGGCGTTGATATGCACCCAAAGAAGTGCTAAAAAAGGTACAACCAACTATTAATAATTTTAACACGATGGTTTTGATCCTTAACCCAAACAAAAAACCCCCCCTACCAATCTCGGTGCACCTACTTGTAAGTTTGGTAGAGGGGTAAAGCAGCCAAGGAACTTGTTGGAGTTACGCCAAGCTGCTTTGATTGTGGAAATAATTACTAAGCTCCATATCGTTTGCGTTCCTCTCTCGCGGTGACGACCCTAGTGCGCCACTCTTCGAACCCTATCTCGATAGCCTTTAACTGACAGCGTACAGCAGCGAGGTGGCCTTTGGCTTTGGCAAAGTTAATCCTTGCCTGATAGACCTCAGGTTGCACCTCTGCATACCGTTCTTGGGAAGCACTCGTCTTGCACCCATCACCTAGTGCCTCAGTCTTTTTCAAGGCTAGGATTTTTTTTATCTCAGCATCCCACCTGTGGACGCTCTCTTCTGCTTCACGCAAGCCTGCAGAAAAGTTTCTTATTTTATCCATCCAGCTTTCTTCGATTTCCATTTATTATCCCTCTTTCTGCGGAACCAGAATAGCATCGCGATCAGGCCACACAACCAGAAGGCCATCTTCTGGAATGCCAACGCAAGTTATTGAGTCCGAGACTTCCACTTTATCTTCTGGATTTGTTTTTCCAAGCATCGTCATTGCTTTTGAGACTGTTTCGTCCGAAGCATTTGTGCCTTTGATAATTTGAATGTTAGAAACTTTAGAATGGGACATCGTCACCTTCCTCCATAGAAATATCTACGGGTTCCTCAGCTGCCTTCTCTTGTTTTTTCATCGGAAGATCAACCCTTATAAATTTAAACTCAGTTCCCTTTTCGTTAGAGACCCTGTCCCACATTGCAACTTTTATTTCAATTGTTGGAGATTTATCCCCACTATTGATTTCGGTCACAATCTCCTTGAGAAGCTCCCTAGTAAGGTCAATCTTTCCAGTCCAATCAGGGTGGTTTGCACCTTTTTTGAAACTGTTTTTCCATGCTGCCCCGTCTGCCTGTGGTCTACTATTTGTCGTCATGTTTTTCCTCCTTAGTCATTATCATATTCGTCACGGTATCTACTTCTTCCTTCTAACACATCAAAGCCAAATCCCCTATACTCCAATTCACAAGAATAGAAAAATTTGCTGATATCGTGCAGATGCTTTTTTCTTGCACTCATTTGGAAGTACCCCTCACTTCATCTGGAAATCTGTTCAGATTTTTCTCTAGGGCCTTGTCGAATTCAATCTTGAGTTCTGGAAACTGCTTGCCCATGATATCTATGTTGTCCTTTTCTGCACGGTACAGGGATCGAAATTTCTTCATAGCTTCATCATCAGTGCCATCGCTAAGAATTGCATCTGAAATTTCATTGTAGTCCTCAAGAAATTTGGAAGCCCAAGCCTCATCAAAAACCTTCCCGTTTTTAGTCAGGACTTGGGTCAGTTCTTGCCCGTCTCCAGCCACGATGTGGCTGTCGGAAACCTCTGTGACCAGAATTTCTTTTTTGAAATCTGACTGGTCAGTTTTCTTTTCAGCCTTCTTCGGTTTCTTCTTTTTCGATGGTTCTGGATTTGGTGCTTCTGCTTTCTCGTTGATAGCGTGGTCCACTTCCTCAAAGCTTGCATAACTTCCACCGCTTAGGCCGCAAGCTGCGAGTGACCGGCCAATCGAACTTGTCAAGCAGTTTTCAACCGCACTGGTCTTATTAACCATGCCAGCGCCACGGAACTCTTCAGCAAAATCGTTAGCAAGTTGTCGCCACGAGCCATCCACAAAGACGCTGATTACCGTTTCCGTCATAACTTTTGTTTCGTCCGCTTGATGGATGGTTGAAATTATTTTTCCTCTTTCTCCATAAGCTTCACGAAAAGCCTGCACACGAACATGGACCTCAGCGTAATATTTTCCTCTGATGTTAACTTTGTCATCATCGCTCAGGGTGGACATATTCTTCACTGCGTCTTTCAGCGGGTCGTCTATCTTCTTCAGTAGGGTTTCAACCAAAGTTGTCGGTTTTGTTTCTTTGCTCACGAATCTTCCTCCTCAACCAGAACTGGTTTCATTTCAAATGGCTCATTAATAATTACTATTTCCGAGATCACGTTGGCTCCACGATAGGCTCGCGAGACCCAACCCTTCGCATCTTCATCGTCTTTGAAAGGCCCGAATCCACACGTTAAAGCAAGGTGTGAATTAGGGTCTCCGTATTTTATGACGGCTATGTAGCATCCTTCGAATTCTTCGTCCATTGTTCCCCTCCTTCGGAGTTTTTAACTTCCTCCTGATACTGGCTGCAAAAATTAGAAACAGGGCAGTAAGCCTTGCAGCGTGTGGCTTCTCCCTTGATAAAAACTATGCTGATATCTTTATGAATTTTTTCTGGTACGTTTTTCTTTATCCATTCATTCGCTTCTTCTTCGGACGGCAATCTTCGCATTGCGCTCTTCCGTCCTTTCTTTGTGACGCGGAACTCGTCTGGCTTCATCCAGCGTTCTTCGTCAGTACAGACTGGCATTACCCTTATTCCCATTTCCACTGCGATGTCGGTTTCTTTGTGAAGTGCAACCCTGTCAGTAAGGAACTTCTCAGTTTTCTCTGTTTCCCAAATTTCAACTGGCAAGGTTGCAATGGGACACTCAGGATAGGGCGATCCGCTTCGTTCAAATTCCCAACGATTCCAGTCCCTGCACAAACAAATAATATTTAACTGGTCTATTTTCTTTCCTGTGGATTTCTCGTAGAGATACTTATAGCAATTGAGTTGGGAGACCCATTCACTTTTAATACCGTTCTTGATTGCGTTCTTGACGGTATAGGAACTGGTTACCTTCCAGTCTTCAAGTTTCTTTTCGGGTACGTTGAGATTGTCAATCTGTCCACTTACCTTCTTTCCAAGAATATCCACAGTGAACCTCTGCTCAGTGAGGTTGTCCGTGTAGTTTTCGTTGGCTCTTTCTATTACAGCATGAATGCCACTGCCGAGTAGTTTCCAGATTTCGTCTGAATAATCAATTGTAATCTCTGGCCTGTACATTTCCTTGAGGACTCGCTGCTGTGGTGGGGTGATAAGCCCAGTGATGGAAAAATCACTATCCCCCTTGCTGTACTTGTCATTGTGATAAGCGCGGATAATCTCGCTAGGCACGTTAAATTTATTCGTAAACTTCATTCGGGTAAAAACCTTTTAATTGACTTACCCTGATCCCACTCTTCAAGGTCTTTTTTTAACTTTTTATTTTCTGATTTCAATGATTCCATCTTTCTCTCTTCCTCAATCCGTTTTTTTCTTTCTGCTGCATACTTTTTTTTAAGTGCTTCCACTTGCTTATCAAGATCAGCTTGTTGCCTCTCTTCGTTGTTGACCTGATGCCAAGCATCAGAGTTGTCTTCAATGGTCATAGTTTTCTCTCCTGATCACTTTGTTATCGATGTCTTTTCCATCTGTCAGTACATGGGGCTTCATTCCCTTTATCCAAGCATCCCGAACAAATACAACCCGACTGCCCCTTGGTTTTCGTGCGTGTTCTCCCTGATAGTATTTTTCGTGGGTAAGTGTTCTGAAATGAAAACGCCTGTATCCGCCTGCTCTGGATGTGAACGACCGCTTGGGTCCTTTCAAATTAAATATTACTGGTCTACTTTTCTTTTTGCTCGGCATTTCCCGAAGTGACATCGGTATTCCGCCATGCCCGTTCCTCTTTTTGAGAGGCACTCCCTCGATCAGAACTTCGTCTCCCAAGGCTTGGATGTACACTAAAACGGATGTAACCAGTCTGGTTATTTCACAGAGTTCTTCTACTGGGCTTTTGTCACCTAGGAACATCTCTTTGCTCGCGTTGCCCTGACCTTCCAGAATTAAATTCATAACTTCATCATCGATTTCCTTGTCTCCGCGCCCGTAATTAGCAGTTTTTTGTAACTGGTCAGGAGACACGGAAATTGCACCAGTAGATTCGTTGCCATCAAAAACAATTGACACTCTTTTGTCGTTGTTTTTGATGTCGTCCTTTGGCGATAATTTAAGGTCAGGATGTCCTCTCATAATTTTTTCCTGCAAATTAAGATGCAGTTGATAATATCTTCCAAGTGCCTCTTTCTGAGTAATCCATTCTACTTTTTCTTCTTCTTCTCCAGATAACCCCAGTGAATGAAGTTCTTTGTCGGTTATCGTAATTGCCCCTCCTTCCACCTGATACTGGACTCCCATCCTTCCAGAATTCCAAGGAATTAGTTCGTTGTCTCCTCTCACGCAACCTAGGAGGTTTATCAAATGGCAATACCATCGAAAAACCGTTTCCGATCTTGAGGAATAAGAAAAAAGTAAACTGTTCATGGGTTTGCCGTCACGCATAAAATCATTGGGTATCATCAGAAGAAAGCTTGGAGTGTCATTCAAAAGCTTGAATCCGTCAGTTTGGTAGTCGGCATCCATGATGCTGTGGAGCAGTTCTGCGGACTCAGGAAATATTATATTTTTGGGGGTTGAGTTCAAGTAATGGTTTTCGATTTGCAGTTTTATTTTTTGATTGTCAATTTCAGTATCAGAGAAAAAATCACTATAACCAGAACTTGTTTTATTAATATCCTCCAGACTGATGGGTATATTATTGGTGTCGTCCAGTTTTGCCACCTTAGACCGATTGTCCCCACTTCCAAGCAAAGCAATTCTGCTTGAGGATGTGGTGTCAGCATCTGACAGTCCCTGCACTACCTCGCCCGTGTTCCACTTGTTTGCTCCAGTCTGATGGGCGCACGAAATTTGCTCAACCAGAAAGCACATCAAGTTCCACGGGTCTAGGTTTGCATGACTGCGCGAAACTGGATGCCACAATTCTGGTTCGTGTTTAGCTGATTTTTTTACTGTCTTAGCCAGAGAACTGCGGTGTGAATTGGGTTTGACCCACCTCCAAGGGCGGTAATTTTTCACTTTATTTTATTCTCCAAATCCCCACACCTTCTGGAAGCTGCCTGATGGTGAATTTTTTAGAAGGATTTTTGTGCGTGTATCTCAGTACAAAATTTCTTATAATTTTCACTTCCTGTCCGATCTGATTCTTCGGAATAGGAACCAGTACATGGTCACCTGATCCAAGCTCATCCAGATCGAGCGGATATTTTCTAGGCTTTCCTTTCGTTTCTGGAATAGGAACACCGCTCACTACTTCAAGCTTCATTTTGTGCCTCCTTATGATTCTCAATTTTTCTTGAATCCAGTTCCTTTTTCAATTTCCCGATTCTGTTTATCCTAGCTGGAATAACCTTTGTAAAATTGCAGGCATTGCAGCACCTTCCCTCTTGAACGGGCAGGGAATTGTTTCCTTGGGTCCAGTAGATTTTTCCCTTATCGTCACGGTCTGGGAGGATTGGTTTTTTACATATTACACAATTCATATTATCCCCCTAAGTTTTTGACCATTCGCAGATTTCAACGGTGAGCCTTCTGTCTTTACATAGAACAGTTACTTCGCTTTTGCTGAGTTCAGAACCGATGTCGTGGGTTGTGAGATTGACTAGGCCGATTACCAAGTATCCTTGGTGTTCGTTGCCTAGCATGGGTTTTTGAGCCAATAAAATCTTGGCTTTCATATAGATGCCTCCTTGATGATTTCGATGGGGTGGTGCTGATTATAAAAGAGTTGGTTGGTGGTGACAAGCATGAGACACAGATGGTTGATGGAGCTTTTTTCTGGTGCTAGACTTGGGCAATGAATTTCACGGCACTCAAAATTAATTCGGCTATTCTCAAGCAGGCAATCAGAGATGTTGGAAGTAGTGATTCTGAGCTAAAGAAAAATGGACTAGAATATTTTCTTTCTGATGACTTCCTGAAAATTTCACAGGAGCTTGGCATCGATTCAGGTGGTGCAAGAAAAAATGTTCTGAGAATTTTAGAATATCCTCAGGTCTCAAGGAAAAGAATTTCAGACTGGATGGCGCGTATGGTGGACAAGAGAATCACAAGGAAAGCAAATGGCTAGCATAGGTGGTTTGATTTTCTTGCACACTCCCCCCAAGCACGGGGAAATTATCAAACCGATCAGAAGGATATTGAGCGTCAAGGTTTGTTTGGGGTGCGGAATCGAGAGTCCCAGTCTGGGGAAAAATAAATTTTGCAATGCCCTGTGCCTCAAAAAATACCGAACACTCAAACGCAAGAAGCCCCTGTCTGTTGGCAAGATCAACGTAGGGTTAGATGAGGACATTTACACGCCACCCACACATCTTGGATCGTTTCCGCACGATCTGAAACAAGCACTTGAGTGGGCAATTTATCAGAATGATATCAACGAGGAATCTTTCTGCCACGACCCACAGCTTGCTGAGTATCACGATTTTGTGAATGACAGCTTCCGCGAGAGGCGCATGATCAGGAAAATTTCGAAATTTATTTCATCTTTAGAAGAGGTATAAGAATTATATAATAATAATCTTATACTAAGTCTTAGTTAGAACTACTTAGTAAGAACTATGAGGAGGACCAATGCAAATCCAAGAACGAGAGAAGAGAGAATTTTTTTTAGCACATATCGAAAAACAGCCACCTACCCAAGGACTTCCAATCGGGCAATTCAAAATCAGCTGTCCAGATTGCCAGTCCCAGAGAAAAAACAAAGCCGACAGGCCCTTGTCGGTGAAGATCGAAAGCGACAGATTGGTTTTCCACTGCCACCACTGCGGTGAGCGCGGGTCTGTATTTACCAATAAGACCATAAATTTCAACAACTTGGAGCGTCCTGTTAAGGCTGCCCCAAATATAAAAAATATTCCTCCCAACCACCTGTCTGGACAGGCAGCTGATTGGTTGAAGCAACGCGGGATCGACCCAGTCATTGCTGATAAGGCTGGCGCAATCCTCAACCAAAAGAATAATAAACCAGTAATAGGTTTTCCCTATCTGACAGACGGTAACGTGGACGCAGTAAAGTGGAGGTCTGCCAATGGAGCGAAAACTTTCTGGTGGGAGGGAAAAGCATCCCGCCTGTGGGGTCAGCAAATTTTCGATCCTGATCTTCCTATTCTGGATGGCATTATTATTACCGAAGGAGAACTCGATTGCCTTGCCGTGCAAAACGCATTCGCTGGGCACATGAATATCCAGTGTTATTCAGTTCCGAATGGCGCACCGTCAAAAATCTCAGAGAACCGCGTTGCTCCAGAAGAGGAAGGTAGATTCAAATTCATATGGGAAGAAAGGGACAAGTTCAAAAGCCAGACAAAAATTATCCTAGCTACCGATGCTGACAAATGCGGGGACCTACTCGCTGCAGAATTAAGCAGAAGATTAAATGCAGGACGATGTACGAGAGTGAGCTACGGGACACACAAGGATGCCAATGAATTACTGATGGCAGATGGCTCGGAAGCCGTGAGGGAATCCATCATCAATGCAACTCCGATGCCGTTGCACGGGCTGAACGACATTTCCAGTTACCACGAAGAATTCCAGAGGCTCTATGATCAGGGAGTGCCTAGGGGAATTTCAACTGGCTACACCTCTGTCGATAAGTTATTCAAGCTTACTACCAGCAGTCTAGTTGTGATCAGCGGTTGGCCGTCAGAAGGCAAGTCAGCTTGGCTCGATTCATTGATCGTAAACGTAGGACGCTCGACTGGACTCAAGACCTGTTTCTGCTCTTTCGAAAAACCTCCAGCCATGCACTCCGCGCTGTTGTCTCAAGTTCTGATTGGTAAAAGTTTCTTTTCCGATGGCTCTGGACCCCGCATGACACAGTCCGAAAAAGACTGGGCGGCAAGCTGGATCAAGGATCACATCCTGTTCCAAGATTACAGGTCCGATGAGCTTCCGACCATTGAGAAAATTCTAGAGAAAGCCGAGGGAGCCGTCATGCGTGGCTGCAGAATTCTCGTAATCGATCCGTTCAATTTCATCCACGCTAAGTCGATTGATACTGATTTTATCTCCAGTGTACTTACCAAAATTCAACTTTTCTGCAGGCATTATGACGTTCTTTGCCTTTTTGTGAGCCATCCCGCAAAGCCAAGTTATCGTGACGGCAAGCGTCCATTGGTGGGAGGACTCGATGTGGCTGGATCGATGCACTGGTTTTCGAAGTGTGACGTTGGATTGACGATCAGGAAAATTGATGATGAAAGACCAGAAGATGGAAACTGTGAGTTGATCGCTTGGAAAGTCAGGTGGGGTTGGTGCGGAAAGACTGGAAAGGTTTCTCTTATCTTTGACCCAAGGACTGGGCGTTATTCAGAAGTGCAGGGAGATATCGAGGATGAAGACTTCGACTGGTCCCTGTAGGGAGACTGGCACTCGATGCCTACATAAGAGGCATCGAGTAGGTGTTGACCGACTTGGGCAGGCTGTTGTCCTCGATCAACACGCGATTGACAGGCTGTATCTTTTGAAACAACTGTCGGCACAGCAGCACAACGTAGCAAACCAGTATTTGGGATTGATTTCGAAATCGGGTGCTTTTGGCGGAAGTGTTTCTTGGGAAAGAATATTTACTGATCATAATTCTTCTCCGAAACCGTTCCACAGGTCCGTTGTATTACTAAAGGTTCAAAGATTAATTTCCCAAGAATGCGGGAATGAGGATGAGAAGATTTTCTGGGCATTGATGGTGGGGAATCCCATAGAGATCAGGGATGGAGTCGTAAATGTCGCCCAAAGATGCTGCGACACCTTGATTAATTTTTGGGGTCTTGGGGAATCACCTTCTGAAGGCTTTTTGCAAGCTCTACCAGACCATACTTAGTCTCTTTCTTGTTGGGGTAAACGGTTTTCCTCCTGCTTAATTCTCCAGCCAGTATTGGATTCTTCTTCGCGGCAGAATGAATCAGGTGGATGATTTGTTTATTCACTGATCGATCTTCATGTTCAGCGAGTGCCTTTGCCAACAGCAGCGTTTCCTCGCTACATCTAATGAAGATTGTTTTTTCGTTTTTCATTGGATACAAATTCCTTTGCTGATTCTTCCCAGTCTGGAGAGCCTTCTTCCTGCGTTAATCCGAATCCCTCAACCGTGTTCATCACGACCCCTACAGCTACGCTCTCGCCACCGATCTGGTAGTAGCCACGTTTTTCAAGTTGCTCAACAGCATCAGCCAGAGCAAATTCATTCTTCAGAAGCGGACTGTCGAGCAGGGTGATGGCGAATGCGATGGAGTCTCTTTCATCATCGAAAAGCCAGACAAAATGTTCCCAACTGCCTTCGCTTTCTGGCGGGTCTTCTTGTATTTGGGTGAGGACGAAGGTGTGCCGAATGACAGCAAACTTCATTATTGAGAAACCTTTTCTTTTTTAAAGTGTTTACGCATCAAATGGATTCCGAAATAACAGGGAAGGAAAAGGATCATCATAAGACCGATGAATATAAAGAAGGGTACTTCCCACCAACGCTGCCAAGAAAAAACTGGTACTGAAACTTCCATAATCATTGCCTCCCTTTATCTTCATCATAATAGCATATTGCTTGCTCTATGAAAGCGTATGCACATAAAAAAAGGGGCCAATTGCTTGACCCCTCAGGAGGTGAACCGAAAACGTAAACCCAAAACGTCTCGATGTGCTCATAGTAAACCATCTGGCCGACTTGGATCAAGAGGAAAGACACACGATCCGAGGAAAGGCACACGATCCGAGGAAAGGCACACGATTGGAGGCGCGGCTCAGACCACCCCCCGTTACTGGAATAACGGGGGGTGGTCTGCCCTAAGTCTTTGAAATTCAAGAAGTTTCTGGTCAAAACGAAATTTTACCAGTAAATATTTTGTTAACTACGCTCGCGGTTGCCAGCTTCTCTCGGCTCTTCCGTATAAGCTTTTGAATATTAAGAAGTTTATGCAGTTCAAAAATAAACGCCTGAGCTTCCACAGTCGGGATCACCAGAACATAAAAAAATAAGCGACAAGGAAAAGATAAAAAAGTTTATGCCGGCATAAAAAAGTTTATGCCGGAGAACTTTTTCAAAAATATTTTTTTCACCTAACTATTCAAAACTTAACAGGGGGGGGAGACATTTCTCCCTAACCGCCCACCTTTTTAAAAGTCTCCCCAAGAAAGTTATCTTTTGAAAGGTTTATGGACTGGTAAATATTTATTTACCTGAAGTAAGCAGGTACGTTTTTTCAGGCAAAAAAAAAGGGCAGTAGCATTTCTGCTACTGCCCTAATTTTGCACTGCTTGTTTATGGAACCTGTTACCAGTGTTGTTCCCATCGCAACTAGACTGTGACTGACCGTCTTCCAACCTTCCCTGTCGAATTTGTCAGTAGGGGAATCTTGGTATGACCTACTCTCATCGCATTTTAGCCATCGACTGGCCGCGTTGGGCTAACCGCCAACGCTCGGTTTCAAGATACGAAAATCAGTAACCGCGTATCCCCATCTGCTGCTGAGAACTTTACCGCTATGCTCTTTGCACTTAGCGTCCCAAATCCACTGAGGGATGGTTCCGTCCTTCTCATCATAGATTTTCTTTCCAGCACGAGTCACGAGAGGAAAGAAGAGACGAACCTTTTTCTTGAGCGACCCTGATCGTCCGTTCTGCAGCGGAACACTGTCGGACAGAGTCCAATCGAATGCAACTGATCTTTCACCTATCCAGTCTGGATCGGTTCCGACAAAGATGCGCATATCCTGTTTCGCCTTCCAAGCTTTCTTTTCTGCCTCAAGCTCATTCTTTCTTTCGTCAGTGCAATCACTGGCAAAGTCAAGATTTTTAAGACCTATGAAAACAGGACTCGTTTCGCCCTCAGCAAAAGCAACCGCAAAGAATCCGAACTTCCCATCCTTGATCGAGCGCACTTCAACTTCTTTGCCCTTCTCAATTTTGGATTTGATTCGGTCAGTAGATACGACTGCATTGAATGGGCAGCTTTGAGATTTTTCAACTGACATTTTTCACCTCCCTTTCCTTAGATTTTAATAGTTCAATTCTATCTCTTAGTAATTTAATCTCACGTTGATAGGCTTTCTTCTTTTCTTCGATAGCGTTCAGTTTTTCAATAACATTATCAGCACTAGCAGTGCCGAGTTCCAAAAGATGGCCTATTATTTCCTCAACTGCGCCTACATCATCAAAATCATAGAGTAGGTTATGGTTCGCCATTTTTAAGAAAGTCTCATCTACTAGCGCATCTATTTTTAACAATTCATCCATTTTTCACCTCCCTTTCCTTTAACGAAAGATCATCTTTCATTTTCTTTCGAGTACCCTTGGACGCTGCACGTTTTAATTTCCTCGTGCCTAATCGTCCGTAAGTACCAGAAATACGCCGGCCTAACTTTTTTTCACTACTCATATTTCACCTCCGACTATTTCATTTCAATCAAGATTGGCGATAAAGCCAATCCACCCCTGTTTCGTCCTTTTGGACTCATTCAGCCAGACTTTCAGTCTGAGACAGTGGTTTTTGGAAATTCGGAAGCCCACATTTGCGCTTAGACGCGATAAAAGGGAGTGACCCTTGTCGTGATATCACCGAAAACAGCCCCTCTCAGATCGCCTCTAATTTTGCCGCCCTCTGCAGGCCGCGCTATAAAAGGGATGAAAGACACCCGATGAATGACACTCGATGAAAGACACTCGATGGCTTTCTTTCCGTGAGATTCTAGGATCAAAAAAAAACGAAATAAAAAAAACAAGATGAATTGTTATTTCACAAAACGAATTGTTATTTCATCTCGGTCCAAAATAATATTTTACCAGTCAAAACTTTTGTCTGTTTCGATCTTTCGATCTCATCAGGTGGAACACACATTCCACGACAGATTATCCCCGCCCAGAGGGCGCGACTTTTGTCGCGCCCTCTTTCTCTCTCTCACCTACCAACGCAAGTCTATCGGATCAATGTAGACGATCTCTCCGAAGGGAAGCTCCTCAGACCAGCAACTCTCAGAAGTCACTGCCCAGATTACGGGTACGTCTGGCTCCACATCCTCATCAACTTCTCCCTCGCCGTCAGTGAAGTAGATGATCGCAACTACGTCATCCACTTCGCCTTCGGACCAATCGTTGAACAGGTTGAACGGGGGGGTGAAGGATGTACCACCACCACCTCGCCTAACCATTTTCAAGTCCTCTTGATCGAGGTCAAAAACGTCCCACCACTCGCCGTCACTGTTTTTCTTAACGCTGGTATCGCAGTAGCAGATTCTGACCCGCTCAATCCCGCATTCCTCCAGAAGAATCTGAAGCTCTGCAGAAAAGACATCTAGCTCACGCTGTGAAACAGAACCTGACGTATCAACCATCACCGCAACTTCGCCGCCATTAGGCGATTTAAGCCGCGATGGAAGATAAGTCCCAGACCATGCAAATCGGCGGTTTGGCCGCGACCAAGTCGTATCGTCCGAAAGTGAATCCATGAGTTTATCCTTCATCAATTCCTTCCAGTTGATTTCGCCTTGGTGCTTCGGGTTATCCGCTGCCGCTGTGGTCCAATTGCCAGTGTCACTTCCAGCTGGCAAGGTTGCTTCGAGTTTTTCCGCAAGGGTTTTAGCCCGTTGGAATTCACCTCGAAGCTCTTCCATCTCGTTGCTATCAAGCTTGGTCCCATCATCATGCCTTGGCGCAACAACACCTCCAGCCAGCTCGGGCAAATCAGAATATTTATCAGTCTGATTTTCTTTGCCATCGCCTTCGCCTTCGGAACCTGAGTCGGAGTCTGAATCTTCTTCATCTGCGCATGGATCACAGCGACCCCAGTTTCCACCGTTGTCGATTTCAGTCCCGCAGTTATTGCAAGTTTCTTCGGACTCTTCGCCTTCGCCTTCGCCTTCGGATTCGCCTTCGGATTCGCCTTCGGACTCTTCGCCTTCGGAGCCGTCTTCGCCGTCTTCTGAACGGGTCCACATGGTCTCTTCTTCGCCGTCATCGTCCTTAGTTAATTCCTCGACAATTTCCTTAAGCTTCTCAGGGTTGTTGTCCAGATCGCGGCATATAGCTTCGACCGCCCATCCCCGATACTCAGGCAGCAACAGACCGCCCTTAGGCATTGTCAAGCCGCATTCATAAACGAGAAAAGAATTGATCGAAAGGTCTGCAGCTATATTAAAGAGCTTCAGATTCCACGATCCAATTCGGAGCGGATGTTCAAAGTAATCATGTCCAACTTCATGCGTCACAACAAAATCCAATTCATCCTCAGTCCGACTGAGAACGTATTCTGGATTATAGAAAAAGTGAATCATGTCGGTTGCACAAGTGCCACTCTCTAACATCACAGGTTTGAGGTTCAATAATATCTTCGACAAGCTCATGTGATCGCGCATGACGCGAAGGTTAGAGCGTTTCAAAGCTATCATTGCTTGCTCATTCATCGTTTCAATATTCATTGTTTCACCTCCAAGTGATATGAATATATTTGCTGTTTCGATCTTTCGATCTCATCAGTTGGAATACACATTCCAATACAGCGGGGGGAACAAAATCGTTCCCCCCTTCACCTTACTTAAACGCCTTGCCCAAGAAGCTGTCTTTCAGATTGTCCACTGACTTGTCGAGACTCTCGGAGAGAGTGTCCCTTTTCGCCTTCGACTCTGCAGTGTCTTCCCTGTATGACTCCAAATCGCTTCCAATTGTTGAGAAAGTTTTCACCAATTTCTGGTGAGCTTTCTTGATGTCTGAATTTCCACCAAGAATGTCCTCGTTAATTGTCGGCAATTTGGACAGCGTATCTCGCAAATTGTCAAAGCTTGCATCCTTGAAGAACGACTTCTGTTTATTCTTCGGATCATACTCAACCAACTTGGTAGCGAGATGGCTAACCTCGGACAGTAAGCTCTCGACAGTATCCTTCGCAGCATTTTCCACGCTTTGTCGAATACGTCTTTCAGCGTCCGCTTCGATTCGCTCGCGAAGCTCTTTGCTGAGATTGAGTCGAATGTCCACCTCACCTTCTTTCTTACCTGTTGGAACTCCTCCAACTTCAAGGTGGTAGTAGAACTTATCCTCAACCTCAGACTGCGATGGGTAGTCTTGCCGTTTCCAGAGACCTCCCAAAGCTTTCTTCGAAGCTTCAACCCTCTTCGGGTAATCCTTAATGAATTCCTCTTTTAGCGAATCAAACTCGCGTTTGGATTCTTGGAATTTATCAAGCAAGCCCTGCAATTCCTTGTTGGGACAAATGCGCCATCCGACAACCTGAGTTTTATTCGAAGTGTTTTCGGCTGGCGTATTGTCATGCCAAGGTAAGGTGACCTCAAGGTATCCCCCGTTATCGTTCCGAAAACGATTCACGATGGACCGAAAGGGCGCAGAGCATGGAGTTCCTAGCAGATGTTTGTTGCTTTGCAGAGACTTTTCATTTGCATTGAACTCTTTCGCGAGTGCTTTCCGCGCTTCCCTGTCAACCTTAACGCCCGAAAAATTCTTCGCGGTAAGCCTAACAAGAGTAGCGTTTTCAGCTAAGGTACTTTTGGTTTTCTTAACCATGTTTCACCTCCAAGTGATCATGTTTAACCAATTATAAATTGATGCACAAAGTGCATCCCCAAACGCGCAACCTCCCGTGCGCGTTTCGCCTGCCCTCACCGAATAAATATTTACTGGTAAATAATTATTTGGAATTGGAATTCCTGCAGGTCTCATCAGTGGTTTTAAATTTCAAAAGCCTGATTGGCGATTTTGAAATCGGAATAAATAGAAGTCTCAGCAAGGTCAGGACGCTGACCAATTACCTGACGCATGAAGAAGAACGCAAACTCATCACTTGGCATCCTTTGAATGTACGCGAGTGCGTTTTCAAAGTAGCCAGTCACTTCGCCTGCTTCGGCTTCTTTCATTGTGTGGACCAACGCTATGCAAGTGGCGTAGTGCATTTTGTTGTCGTCAGGAATTTGGACGTTCCCGCCGTCCTTCATAATCTCCGACAGATTGGGAATGTCGTTTTGAAGCTTAACGAATGTTGCAAAATCAATCGCCGCTGCATCACCAATAGATTGTGACGTAGTGCGCTGCAAGTCGTCCTCGTTCTTAACAACTTCTGGTGCGACAATTAATATGTCGCTAAGGCGCACCCAACTTCTTGAACTCGGTTGCTGTCCCGCAATCTTCGGATCGAAGACGTTCAAGTTTTCGGGTTGGTAAGATATGTAACCCGTAATTAACGGGGAAACATAATTCTTCGCTGCCCAGATCAACCATTCCTTTGTGCTGGCTTCGAACTCAATAAGCTGAACCCTACTGACCACATGGGTTGGAACCTTGTTGCTACCAGCACGGTCTGTACTCCGATTTCCAGCACACACTATTCGCCAACCTGACGGGAAAATATAGGACCCAAGCCTACGCTCATGGAGCAATTGTCCAATGATGCTTTGCAACGAAGCATGAGCTTGTGCAAATTCATCCAAGAACAAAACGCCTTCACCAGACTGTGGAAGATTCTCAAGAAATGCTCGTTGCTGAATTCCAATATCTGGGTTGTCCTTGCGGAACATGATGTGCGGCAAGCCGCCAAAATCTACCGCTTCATACAAGCCCAGTCGCACCGACACATAGCCGAATGAACCCTTTGGGGGTGCAACAGCTAGCGGGAGGGATTCCTTGTCAGTAACGAGCTTCCGATCACCGCGAAGTATGTTCACACACACATCTACGATGGCCGACTTCCCGATACCAACTTGTCCCTCCAGATACGGCACATGGTTGGCCTTCAAACAATTGAGAATATCTTGCACTGCTTTTGTTGGATTTGTTTTCACGATTACCTCCAAGTAAATGAAATCAAAAGCTAAAAAAACGTAACCCAAAATGGGTTACACCAAGACGATTCAACCTTGAACAGGAAAAACTTGTTATACGCAACAAGTTTAATTACGAATCGTTTCGCTAGATTTTCGCTAGCTCTTCAGTTGGTTTACAAATTATGCAAAACGATTTTTGAGAAGTTTTGCCACCGCTACCCAATGTCTGGGTTCCGCGAGTGAATCAATTTCATCGTGAATCGAAATTGCACTTACAGACTCCACCAACGACATCCACTTACCTTTATTTTTAGCCTGCCGCTCAGCGCGAATGCGACACTGTTTCTTGTGTGCGCGAATCGTCTTTCGGTAGTTGGTTTGTCGGTACTTTTCTTTCAATGCTTTAGCAGTCATTTTATTCACCTCCAAGTGAATTGGTTTCGATTTAAAACAAAATATTTACTAGTCAATATTTTGTTCTGGCTATCATCTTCAGGAGCTAGTCGCCACACTAGCTCGACCCTTGGAGGAAGGTCCCAACGTAGTCCGATTGTCTTCGCCGCTATTTTTATTCTGGCCTGATGAATTCAGATTCGACAGCGTTGGGAATTTCTTGTTGACGTTGCATCAAAAAACTTATCCCGTCCTGCTTTCCCCGAGGGTACTCCTAGCAAGACTAACCGCCTGCACTGAACCCAACCAAAAGACAAGGCTTCCTTGTTGGATTTTCTGGCGGTCTTGGTTCACTTGGTGAACCTCTCCGCTCTACCCGCTACCTCTTAACTCCTGATGGAGTTCCAGCGATTTGACTTGCGGACATTTCGAACCGTGTCATCGCGACAGTGTTGAAACAACCGCAGGCCCTCGGGGACTGGTTTCATGATATGAGGGTTGATCCAATCAAACTTGCTGCATATCACTTCTACTAAGAATTTTAGATCAGTCAAACATCATTCGCAACATCAACTGCACACGATAGCTAAGTGCAAGCGTAGCTTTGGTTAGTGGCACGAGATAATATTTTACTGAGCCAAAAACAATCTCAGGTTGCGCAGGAATTATGGTCAAAAAACCGAAAGCAAAATTGGAAGTTGTCCCGCAGATTGATCTCACGTTAACGCAAAAGCAACGTGCATTTGTTGACGCAGTTTCGCGCGGCAAGTTGGGTAGTCACAAGGCGGCGTACGCAGAGGCGTACAGCGTTAGGCTGAACAAGAATGGTTCGATACCAAAGTGGGTAGAAGTCGAAGCCAGCAAGCTGCTAGCGACTCCTAAGATTGCACTAAGCTTGCAACGTGCATTGCAGAGGAAAGAGCACGAGTCGGTAGCATCCGCGCTTAGGATCAGGAATCACGTTATCTCACGGCTCTACACAGAGAGCACCGAAGCAGAGTCTGACGCATCGCGGGTACGGGCACTCGAACTTCTCGGCAAGCTTGATCATGTGTCACTGTTCAGCGACAAGGTGGAGGTGCGCGAAGAGTCGAGGTCACCTGAGGAAATCGAGTCTGAGCTACACCAACGGCTGTCTGAGCTACTGGCCTGACATGACCTTCACTGGACTCACACACAGACGCGCCACGCCTGTGCGCGCCCTGAGTGCGCCTGAGCGGGTGAGTGGCCGATCCAAGGCAGAATAATGAGTTGAGAAAATCCTTATAAATCAGTAACTTAGAACCCGACTGAGAAAGGAAAAAACCCTTGACAATCAATAACTTACAGATTCCATCCCGTAGTTCCCGCGCCCGACAGACACCCACCCCCCACGGAAGAAAAAAGGTGTAGCGACCGACTGTATTTACATAGTGATCTGCTCATCCATAGCCCACTTTTCATACCCCACCGGTACTATATTACTGAAATCACAGCCTTTTTTGCCCATACCACCCCTTGTTTTCACTATTTTTACCCGAATTACGCCATACCCGGCCGGTATTTTTTGGTATTTGCGCAGACAATGGCCCAGTTATTTGAGTTTCGTGTGAAGATGTGGTCAGATGCTAAAATCTTGAGCTACTTACGCCCCGTAAGTAGCTTCTACTAAATAGTACTTAGTAAGAGGTATTAGCTATGAATGATTAATACAATGGTATTTAGTAAGGCAACTATCTAGGAAGAGATTCTATACAGAAAGAAGTTCTTACTAAGTTATATCTTATTATGGGGAGGAGCAGGCCGGATGTTTTGGATCACAGTAATAGTTCACCTTAAAGGAAAGCCTGTTTCCTCTTCTTCTTGCAGACGAGTTGCAGGTTGCATTCCCCTAGTAGACGCAACGTGCAACTCATATGTTTTCGTCCTATGAATAATGTTGCACTAACCCAGTTACAAAACGCTTCCATCGAGCAAAAGCAGGAAATTCTGGTCCTGCTGGATGAATTACAGGACGCTAGGGCGAGACAAGCCTGCGGACAGAACTTCATGCCCTTTGTGAAAGAGATGTGGTCTGCCTTTATCGAAGGTGCTCATCACTCGATCATGGCCGAAGCCTTTGAAAGGGTTGCAAAAGGGGACTTGAAGAGGCTTATTATCAATATGCCGCCTAGGCATACCAAGTCTGAGTTTGCTTCCTACCTTCTTCCTGCTTGGTTTCTCGGAAGATTCCCCGAAAAGAAGATTATTCAGACTGCCCATACTGCTGAACTTGCTGTGGGGTTCGGCAGAAAGGTCAGGAATCTGGTCAATAGTGCTGATTTTAAAAAGATTTTCCCCAAAACCAGCCTTCAGGCCGACTCCAAGGCTGCAGGCAGGTGGAATACGAACCGTGGAGGGGAGTATTTCGCCATCGGTGTGGGCGGTGCGGTAACGGGTAAGGGCGCAGACCTGCTGATTATCGATGACCCGCATTCGGAGCAGGAAGGCGCTAGCGCAGACTTCAATGTTTTCCAGCGTACTTATGAGTGGTATACCTCTGGGCCGAGGCAGAGGCTCCAGCCCGGCGGGGCCATAGTAGTCGTGATGACGCGGTGGCACGAGAAAGACCTTACAGGTGAAGTGGTCGATGCTAGCGTCAAAAGAGGAGGCTCCGATCAGTGGGAAGTGGTTGAATTACCAGCTATTTTACCATCAGGCAGGCCCCTTTGGGAAGAATTCTGGAAACTGGAGGAGCTTGAGGCGTTACGCTCTGAACTGCCTACCTCAAAATGGTCTGCCCAGTATCAGCAGAACCCGACATCTGAAGAAGGCGCTCTCGTAAAACGGGAGTGGTGGAAGGAATGGAGCGGGATCGATCCCCCGAAATGCGAGTTTGTTATCCAGTCATGGGATACTGCCTTCCTGAAAACAGAGAGGGCTGATTATTCTGCCTGTACTACATGGGGGGTTTTCTACCTAGAAAACAAGGATGAGGGGACAATGGCCCCAAACCTGATCCTGCTTGATGCCTACAAGGAAAGGCTTGAATTTCCAGACCTGAAGAAGACTGCAATGGAAAAGTACAGGGCCTACAAGCCAGATGCTTTCATTGTGGAAGCGAAAGCTGCAGGTACTCCGCTCATTTTCGAGTTGAGGCAGATCGGTATTCCCGTATCTGAATACACGCCTAGCCGTGGAAATGACAAGATTGCGAGGGTTAATGCGGTTGCTGACCTGTTCTTTTCTGGGGTGGTCTGGTGTCCAAAGACTAGATGGGCCGAAGAAGTGGTGGAGGAATTTGCTGGATTTCCGAATATGCAGCATGATGATCTGGTGGACAGCAGTACTCAGGCGTTGCTCAGGTTCAGGCAGGGAGGTTTTGTTTCCCTGTCATCTGACGAGGAAGATGAGCCGATGGAGCCGAACAGGATAGCGGATTATTATTAGGAGAAATGGAGTTATCTATGGCTATAGAACGAAACCCAGCAACACCTATTGAGGGTCTTGTGGAGCAGGAACCAGAAGAGGCACTCTCTATCGCGATAGAGAACCCAGAGTCCGTATCCATTGATACGGAAGACGGGGGGATGATTATTGATTTTGATCCTAACCGAAAAGAGACAACGGATCAGGATTTTAATTCCAATCTTGTTGATTTTATTGAAGATGATGAACTTCAGAGAATAGGCTCTGAACTTGTCCAGTCATTTAAATCGGATAAGGAATCACGCGCTGAATGGGAAGAAGCCTATATCAAGGGACTTGACCAGCTTGGGCTGAAGATCGAGGAAAGGACAGCACCTTGGGCTGGCGCTTGCGGGGTCTTCCATCCCATGCTGAGTGAGGCAGTGGTTCGGTTCCAGTCACAGGCGATTTCTGAAATCTTTCCCGCTCAGGGACCAGTCAGGATCAAGATTGTAGGAAAAATAACAGACGAGAAAGAATCTCAGGGTGAAAGAGTCAAGAATTACCTGAACTACCTTCTCACCCATGAGATGGTTGAATATCGGTCAGAGACCGAGAAGATGCTTTTCTCACTTCCTCTGGCAGGGTCTGCTTTCAGGAAAATATACTACGATCATAACCTTGGAAGGCCGTGCGGTATTTTTGTACCTGCTGAGGATGTGGTGGTGAATTACGGGGCCAGTGACCTTGAGACCTGTGAGAGAGCCTCCCATGTAATGAAAAAATCGACCAATGACATCAGGAAGATGCAGGTTAGCGGCTTTTACAGGGATGTGGAACTTCCAGACGCAACACCCAGTTCAAGCGATATCACGGAGAAATATGACCAGATGACTGGCGAAATGGATGTATTTAATTACGACAACCGCCATGAATTACTTGAAATGCAGGTAGACCTTGATCTGGTCGGGTTTGAAGATACCTCCGAAAACGGTGAGCCTACTGGGATTGCGTTGCCCTATGCAGTTACTCTGGACTATCCGTCTGGAGTCATACTCAGCATCCGAAGGAATTATTATGAGGATGACCCTAAAAAATTACGCAGGATGCACTTTGTCCATTACCAGTACCTGCCCGGTCTGGGATTCTACGGGCTAGGTCTGGTCCATCTTGTTGGCGGCCTGTCAAAGTCTGCAACCAGTCTTCTCAGGCAACTCGTGGATGCGGGGACTCTTTCCAATTTACCGGGTGGCCTCAAGGCGCGTGGATTGCGTATCAAGGGCGATGACACGCCAATCATGCCGGGCGAGTTCCGTGATGTGGATGTGCCGGGCGGGGTTATTCGGGACAATATCACCTTCCTTCCCTACAAGGAGCCGAGCGCAACCCTGTACCAGTTACTGGGAAATATCGTAGAAGAGGGGAGGCGTTTTGCAAGCATTACTGACCTGAAGGTTTCAGATATGAATAATCAGGCCCCAGTGGGTACGACTCTGGCCCTTCTTGAGAGGAACATGAAGGTAATGAGTGCGGTACAGGCTAGGTTACACGCATCCATGCGCAAGGAATTTGGGATTCTGGTCACTATCGTCAAGGATTTCACGGATGCAAGCTATCCCTACGAAGTTGAAGAGGAAGAAGCGGTCAAGATGGAAGATTTCGATGAAAGGATCGATGTTCTTCCTGTTTCTGACCCGAATGCCGCCACGATGGCGCAGAGGATCATGCAGTATCAGGCGGCTCTGCAACTGGCCTCCCAGTCACCACAGATGTATGACCTTCCCAAACTGCACAGGCAGATGCTCGATGTACTCGGTATCAGGGATGCAGAAGATATTATTCCAGATAAGAATGATGTCCCTCCTGTTGATCCAGTGACGGCTGTTCAGAACCTCCTGAATGGAGTTCCAGTAAAAGCTTTTGAATTCCAAGACCATGAAGCACACATACAGACCGTTACATCTGCGCAACAGGACCCGAATATTACACAGAAACTGGAACAGGCCCCGAATGCACAGATGATAATGATGACGGCTTCTGCCTATATTACGGAACATCTTGCCCTGCAGTTCAGGGAGCAGGTCGAGCAGGAAATGGGGACCCAGCTTCCGCCTGTAGGGGAGCCTCTGCCGCCCGATGTGGAGAAGCGTATTTCTGCTCTGGTTGCGCAGGCAGCGACCCGGGTAGCTGCAACGAATGCAGCGAAGGCGGAACAGCAGAGAATTCAGGAACAGCAGGAAGACCCGTTGATACAGGCCAAGCAGAAGGAACTTCAGATCAAGGAATCCGAAGTGCAGCGTAAGGCGCAGAGTGATCAGGCAAAAATTCAGCTTGAAGCACAAAAGGCTGCGGCCAAGGATGCAGTGGAAAACAAGAGGATTGATTCTCAGGAGAGGATTGCTGGGGCCAGTATAGGGCAGAAAATTGCTAGCGATTTGCTAGAAGAGAAAAAACAAAAGGATAAAGAGGCCAGAGAGGATTACAGAAAAGGTGTTGACATTGGGATACAGGTAGCTAAAGATAACAAAACTAATGAGGAATGATTTCAAAGAGCAATCACTTTCTGACTTTTTGAAAAGACGGTTCTCAGAGATGAAGAGTGAGCATACCGATCATCTTTCTGGGGGCAGCTGCAAGGATTTTGGTGAATACCAGAAAATGGTAGGAATTGTGGAAGGTCTTTCTCTTGCCGAAAGAGAGATGTTTGAATGGGTAGGTAAATTCATTGAATCAGACGGTTAAGAGTCCAGTTCGGGAACTGGATACAAAAAGCCAGCTTCCAAACCCTAAGGGATGGAGGATACTGGTTGTTATGCCAGATGCGGAAGAGAAGACCGAAGGTGGCATTGTTAAGGCTAAACAAACGATCAGGGACGAGGAAGTCAGCAATATCTGCGCTTATGTGCTTGATCTTGGGCCAGATTGCTACAATGATTCCGCGAGGTTTCCTTCTGGGCCTTGGTGCAAGAAAGGGGATTGGGTGGTTTTCAGGTCATATTCTGGAACCAGAATCAAAATGTACGGGAAAGAGTTCAGGCTTATCAACGATGATACCGTGGAAGCGGTGGTTGAAGACCCGACAGGAGTGGTCAGGACATGAGTGAAGAAAATAAAGTTGAGGCAGAGATTCCAAGACAATCCGAAGAAGAAAAGTTTTTTGGGGTAAAAACGGAAATTACGGATACCGTCTCTGGTGACAACCTGAGCATAGAGGTTGTGGAGGATTCTCCAGAGATTCCAGAAAAAAAATCTTCTTCCAGTGAACATGATCCTTCTGAGGTGGATAACGAAATATCTGAACTCAGCCAACGTGCAGGGGATCGTATTTCCCACCTTAAATACCAGTACAGTCAGGAGCAGAGGGAAAAAGAATCTATAAAGCAGGAACGTAACGAAGCTGCCAGACAGATGAAGGCTCTCATGTCTGATAACCAGCGCCTTCAGGCAATGCTGACTTCGGGTTCCGAAGCCTTGAATAAACAGGCACTGAATAATGCGCAATGGGCCAAGCATAGTGCGCAGGCCCAGTTCAAGAAAGCTTATGATGACGGGGACGCGGATGCCATGAGTAAGGCTCAGGAGCAGCTGTCAAAGGCTACTCTGGCAGAGCAGCAGTCTCCTAATTATGCGCAGCAATTACAACATAACGTAGCACAGCAGTTTTCGAATCAGCCCCAGCCTCAGCCAGAAGAGCAGGCGCAGCCTGATCCTGATATGCAGCAATGGGCGAACAGGAACCCTTGGTTTATGGGATCAGAACCCTTCCAGAGGGAGATGACTGCCTATTCAATGTGGGTTGACCAGCACCTTCAGGGGTCTGGAGTTGATCCTGCCAAGGAGCCAGATCGTTACTACAAAGAAGTCGATACTATGATGAAAGCGCAATTTCCATCATTTTATGGTATACAATCAACATCTGAGGCTGTCGTGGAAGCGCAGCCTGAGAGGCGGCAACCATCGAGTGTTGTTGCACCAGCCACGAGGAATAGCGGGAAAGCTACTCGTGAAATAAAACTGGAAGGTAGCCAAGTTAGACTAGCTCGCCAACTTGGGATAACGCCTGAACAGTATGCGAAGGAGCTTTTGAGGAGATAACTTGTATGTCTGAGCAGGATCAAACGGTAGATAATATCGAGAAAGAGCTTTTGACTGAAAGTTTGCCTGAAGAGCAGGAAGAGCGCACCCCGAGGGGTTCAGAAAGCCGGGAGGCTACCCAGCGATATGAAAGTTGGGAAAATCCATCTAATTTGCCTGACCCTACACCACAACCGGGATGGGTTTTTCGTTATATCAGAACCAGTGTTACTGGAGAAACTGATGTTACGAATGTGTCCAAAAGATTTCGGGAGGGATGGAAGCCTTGTAAGCTTGAGGATCATCCTGAACTCCAGATGCATATGATGGACCATAAATCTGACTGGGCGATGAAGGGCCATGTGGAAATAGGTGGGTTATTATTGTGCAAGATGCCTGAAGAAAGGGCGAAAGCCCGTGATGAGTATTTTAGCAAAATGGCTCAACAACAGATGGACTCTGTGGACAATGTTTACTTTAAGAATCAGGATTCCCGTATGGCGACAAAGCAAGTCTTTGAGCGCAAATCGAGAACCTCTTTCGGGCGCGACTCGTGAAGTCGCATTCTGTTTAATTTTTTTGGAGAGATACTATGGCTGCTTCAGCTGCTCCACACGGAGCGAGACCTACTGGATCGCTGGTATCTTGTGCATTTAATAACAAGATCACGCACTACAAAATCAAAAACGCCTACGGGACAAGTATTTTCTTTGGCGATTTTGTGAAGTGGGGCGATGATAATCCCAATACGACCATACAGAAAGATACGGGGACAACTGCGTTGACTCCGATTGGGATTTTTGTTGGATGTGCATATACCGATCCGACCACGAAGCAATTCACGCCTAACCAGTATTTCCCAGCCTCAACGGCTGCGGATGATATTGTGGCGTATGTTGCTTCTGACCCGTACCTGATCATGCGTATGCAATGCGATGGCGCTGCTGACCAAGATGACCTTGGCAAGAATTGTGCTGTTGTGCAGACCGCTGGCTCTACGGCTATCGGTACGAGTAAAAATTCGGTTGACATATCTACTGTTGCAACCACCAATACATTGCCTGTAAAGATTATCGATTTTATCGATGGTCCTGACAGCGCGGTTGGTGATGCTTACACGGATGTGTTGGTTATGTTTAATGTAGGGCATCAATTGCTCAATGCAACTGGCGTAGGCTAGTAAGGGGTAAATCATGGCTGCTATATCAAGAGCTAATGAGCTTAAACAACTCCTTCCGGGCTTAAATGCCTTGTTTGGAGATAGTTATGCTCGATACGAAAATGAACACACGGAAATTTACTCTTCTGAGAATTCCGAGCGTTCATTCGAAGAGGAACTGAAACTGTCAGGTTTTGGCGCTGCACCGGTAAAGGATGAAGGCTCCGCTATCGAATACGATACGGCGCAGGAGTCCTTTGTTGCACGTTACACGCACGAAACTATCGCTTTAGGTTTTTCTATCACGGAAGAGGCAATGGAGGATAATCTCTATGTTTCTGTTTCTGGTAGATATACCAAGGCGCTGGCAAGGGCGATGGCGTACACGAAGCAGGTAAAGGCGGCTTATCCGCTAAATAATGGTTTCTCCACTACTTTCAAGTCAGGTGATGATGTGGCTCTTTTCAGCACAGCACATCCGCTTGTTACTGGTGGAACCAATAGCAATAGGCCATCTACTGCGGCTGACCTGAACGAGACTTCGCTTGAGAATGCTGTAATTCAAATCTCTAAGTGGACTGACGAAAGGGGTTTGAAAATTGCTGCAAAGCCGAAGAAACTTATTATTCCGACTGATCTTCAGTTTGCTGCTACACGATTACTAGAAAGTACTTATCGGGTAGCTACTGCTGATAATGATGTGAATGCAATCAAGACGAATGGTGTGATTCCAGAGGGCTATGCGGTCAATAATTATTTGACCGATACAAATGCTTTCTTCCTGATCACTGACGTTCCTGATGGAATGAAGCATTTCACGAGGTCGGCACTAAGTACCAATATGGATGGAGACTTCGATACCGGTAATGTCCGGTATAAAGCGAGAGAGAGATACTCTTTTGGAGTAAGTGATCCACTTGGTATCTTTGGATCGCCGGGAGCTTCGTAGACTGAAAGCAGGAATCGGAACGCCTTCGGGCGTTCCTTTTCCCTTTTCCTGACTGTCACATCGTGTGGCAGACACTAGCCGAGACAGGAGAAAGAAATGGCTAATACAACTTTCACAGGAGCAGTACGCTCCGAAAATGGTTTTAAAACCATTGATATCAATTCAACGACAGGGGCCGTTACTGAAGGTTTTGTAATAAACAAAGACGGTAATGTCTATACTGATGATGGTGGACATATTCAGTATGCAGCAGCAACAGGATATGGGCCTGCTGACCTTATAGTCGGTAAAGGGGGGAGCCAGTACGGGACAGTTGATCCCTACACAGAAAGTTCCTCGCAACTCTTCCCTCTGGGAAGCACTCTGGTTTACGGTAATAATGTTTATCGTTATGTTGAAATAGGCGGAACAGCAGTAACTGCTGGTAAACTTCTTCAACACGCAGCAGTAGTTGCTCATCACTCTAATATGACAGCAACAGCAGCAGTAGCAGCAGGTGAAACTGTAATATCTGTTGAAACTGGGGGTACTGACTTAACAGCTAACCAATATGCAGATGGCTATCTTTGGGTAAATGATGTGAATGGTGAAGGACAATGCCTTAGAGTAAAATCCAATCCAGCACACGATCATTCAGAGGACCCTTCTGTTGAGATTACTTGCTACGATGATTTAGCGACTGCACTAACAACTAGCTCACAACTATCTCTAATAGAGAACCCAAATACCAACCTAATTGTTGCACCAGCAACAGAAACAGGTGCGTTGATGGGAGCTACTGTCGTTGATATGACAGCAGACTATTATGGTTGGGCAGTTATAAAAGGACCAGCAGCACTTCTCACAGTAGGCACTTTGGTTGTAGGTAATGCAGCAGTTCGCTCTGGCGGTACAGCAGGCGGTGTTGCACCAGCAACTGACAACGTACTACAAGAAGTTGGTGATGTAATGGCTGTATCAGCAGATACCGAGTATTCATTGATTAATATGAATTTAGGTTAGATGTGTTAAGACGGGAGACAGAAAATGGCTGATGCTGTTACTTCTCAAACCATTGATGATGGAGAGAGGATTGCTGTGATGAAGTTTACCAATGTCAGCGATGGCAGTGGCGAATCCGCTGTTACCAAAGTAGATGTATCCGCACTTGCTTCGAACAGTTCTGGAACGTCATGCTCAGAAGTTAGGGTACTTCGGGTAAGTCACGCAATCGTTGGTATGTCTGTAAAATTATTACTTGATGCAACTTCTGACGTTTTATTGCTTGATCTTGCAGAGAGTAGTAACGGACATTTGGATTTTACTTCTTTTGGCGGTATTCCTAATAATGCAGGATCGGGTAAGACTGGAGATATCCAATTTACTACAACTGGAGCTTCGTCTGGTGATACTTATTCGATTATTTTAGAGATGATAAAAGTTTATTCAGATTGAGGAGATACTCTATGAGTGACTTTGTTATTGCTGAAAATGGTCAGTTTCCACCTCAATACAATGTATTGGAAAAGGGTGAGGATGGAATCTATAAGCTTATTTTCGGCCCAGATGACCTAGATGATGCTAAAAGAAAATTATCTGAACTGTCTGATCCGAAAAGGGCCAGAGATGATTCTGGTCAATATATTGCTGATGATCCTGAAACTCCAGAAGTCAATGAAGCCTATGTAGGTGGAAGGAAGAAAGAGTCTTCTAAGAAAAAATCTTCTAAGAAGAAGACTTCTAAGAAGAAGACTTCCAAGAAGAAGACTTCCAAGAAGAGGTAGAAAAGTGTTCATCAAACCATACCGTCTGTTGTAGCGGTCGGTATGGTTTTTTATTGCGTGTAATAAGTAGGGGTGCAAATATGTCGAGAACCATAAGAAGTAAGAGAAGGGGATACCGCAAGGGAGGCGTTGGAAAATTCAGGGACCGAACACCTTATAATAAGGGCGGACCCGGAAAGCTAAGGAGAGTAGAGGATGATCTTCCTGCCTCTAATCTAAGCGGGGGTAGAGGAGCCAGCACCAGAGGGATGGTTGTTAAAGGTGCTGAGAAAAAGCGCAAACCAAAATATTAAGATGCCCCCTATCAGGAAAGTAGAGGGTGGCTGGAAGATCAAGAATGTAAAAGGTAAATCTTCATCCAAGCAAGCCGCAAAGAGAAGGCTTAGGGCCGTAAAGGCAAACCAGAAATCGCGTGGAAAGATATTATGAGAAAATCCCATAGAGACAGAAAAGCATTAGGCAAACAGAGATTAGCTCAAGACGCAAAAACAGCAGGTAAAGCAGGAGCATTGGCGGCAGGAATTGCCATAAATCCTATTGCCACTGCTGTAGGATATATGGGAGCCACAGCTGCTAAACAACTTAAAAAGTCTTCGGATAATCCTTCTCCAACAACAAAGGTTTTATATCCTGCGCCCTCTGGTAGGGGAACAGTTCATGGTGAATCTGTACCCAATCCTAAGTGGAAGCCTAAACCTTCTGATTTTGAAATATAAAATATTAATATTAGGGGATATACGGTAAATGGCAACGAGCGGAACTTATACATTTAATCTTGATTTGGCTGATATCATGGAAGAAGCTTTTGACCTGTGTGGGATGGAGCTTCGTACAGGGTATGATTTCAAAAGTGCCAAAAGGGCTTTGAATCTTGTATTTCTTGAGTGGCAGAACAAGGGACTTAACTTGTGGGCAATAGAACAGGCCACAGATACCCTTGTGGAAGGAACCAGTTCGTATGCACTTGAGAGTAGTGCGATGGAAGTGGTGGATGCTTTTATAAGGACAGATGCTGCTGATGTAAATAAGCAACAGGATCAAGCACTTATCCGTATATCAAGAACAGCCTACGACCATCTGGCAAATAAACTGACCCAGTCCAAGCCTACCCAGTACTATGTGGATAAAGGGACAAGTTCTATGAGTATTGTTCTTTGGCCTACACCAGACGGCTCTCAGACCTATACTCTGGTTTATGACTACATCCAGAGGATCGAGGACGCTGGAACTGTCGCAAGTAATAATGCTGATGTTCCTGCCAGATACCTTCCATGCCTGACCTATGCCTTGGCCTATAATCTTGCCTGCAAGTCAGTTCAGGCGCAGAACAGGATTCCGATGTTACAGCAGAGATACAATGAACTCTGGCGTGATGCTAGTGATGCAGACAGGGACAGGTCTACAGTTCGTTTTGTCCCAGATAATACGAGTTACAGGTAAATGGCATATGCTGCTGGGAAAAGGGCGCTTGGCCTCTGTGACAGGTGCGGGTTTACCTATAAACTTTCGGAACTCAAGTATGAAATAGAGGATCAGGTCAGGAATGGATTGAGGGTATGCTCTTCTTGTTTTGATCAGGACCATCCTCAGTTACAGCTTGGTAAGGTAAAATTTACCGATCCTCAGGCTTTGTATAATCCAAGGGCGGATAGTGGAGAAAAATCCTCTACCAGTTATTATGCGTTTAATCCTGTTGGAGGCGGCGTAACAGAATTTGGTTCCAGTACTGTCGGGCTTAAAATGACAGGAAAGGTTGGTAAGGTTAAGGTGGTGACCTAATGGCTTGGACATTTACAACATTAAAATCTGCCATACAGGACTATACCCAGAATAGTGAAACTACATTTGATAGCTATCTGGATGAATTTATTGTTCAGGCAGAAGAGCGCATATTAAAAAATGTATACCTTCCGTTTTTCAGAAAAAATGTGACTGGTACAACAACTTCTGGAAATGCTTATTTATCTACGCCATCTGATTTTCTTGCTCCGTTTTCACTCGCAGTTGATAACAGCGGATATGAGTATCTTCAATTTAAGGAAGTAAATTTCATCAGGGAAGCCTATCCAGTAAGCAGTACTACTGGAATTCCAAAATATTATTCATTATTTGATAATGATTCTTTTATATTAGGACCTACCCCGAATGCCAATCTGACAACCGAATTGCATTACCAGTACAGGCCAACTTCAATTACTGCATCTGGAGACGGAACAAGCTGGATTGGGACTAATGCAGCGGATACTCTTTTATACGGTTCATTGGTAGAGGCTTATACTTTTATGAAGGGTGAGCCGGATATAATGAAAAATTATGAAATCAGGTTCAAGGAAGGTATGTCAAGATTGAAGGTTCTTGGAGAAGGTCGGGATACAAAGGATTCTTATAGAACTGGTACAGTCAGACAGCAAGTTACTTGATGCTTGATATTGATATCAAATCTCCAGTAGGGGAAGTGAAGGTAGAAACAACTCAGTACAGGGGATTTACCCCAGAAGAGATAGCAAGTCGATCTATAGAAAAAATAGTGTCAGTGGCAGATTGTGCTGACCCAATTGTCAAAGAACAGGCAGAGGCATTTAAGAGAAGGGTATATCATGTTATTTTGAAAGCCTGTAAGGATTCAATCCAGAGTGACAGGACCAGTCTTTATAATATTTTAACGCAACAGGGCCATGAGGACATGGCGGATATTTTGAGGAAAATCTAATGGCACATACACAAGCAGTAACTACGAGTTTTAAGTCTGAGTTGTTGCAGGGCATCCACAACTTTCATAACGGCTCAGGCGGAGGCACGACCACAACCACGGGAACAGGCAACACATTCAAGATCGCGCTCTATACATCGAGTTCGACCATGAGTGCCAGTACGACTGCATACACAACCACGAATGAAGTTTCGGGTACAAATTATTCAGCGGGAGGTAACACTCTCACGAATGTCGATCCCTCCACTTCAGGGACTACAGCCCTGACCGATTTCGCGGACTCCACATGGTCAACAGCTACGATTACAGCTAACGGGGCATTGATTTATAATTCCAGTACAACCGCAGGTAGTGCGAACCGTGCAGTGGTGGTTCTGGCTTTCGGTGGCGACAAGACTTCAACGGCAGGCGATTTCACGATCACATTTCCCGCAGCAGATGCGAGTAATGCCATCATCAGAATCGCGTAGTGAGTAGATAATGTGGCTAACGCAAAAGTTGCATGGCAAGGCTGGAACTCTAGCAATATTGCTTGGGGTGAGAGCACTTGGGGTAACGCAGAAGAGGCATTGCCGGGATCAACAGCGTCTGTTAATTCCGTCACTGTCACTGCCGCAGCGGGTGTCTCTGCTTCAGGAAACTCGACAACCGTATCTACGGCCAGCGTTACTGTTACGGGTAAGGCGGCAGTCACTGCAAGCGGGAATGTGGCAACTTCTGCGGTCGGCTCAGTCTCGCTTGTCACGAATAACACGATTGAAGTTACCAGTGATGCGTCTACTGCATATACCGCTTCTGTCACAGTGGTTGCCAAGGCAGCGGTCGAAGTTACAGGTAATGAAGTTGAAGTATCTACAGCCAGTGTTTTGGTATGGAGTATTGTGGATGACGGACAAACACCTTCTTGGTCAACGATTTCTGATTCACAAACACCAAGTTGGAGTTCAGTGGATGACGGACAAACTCCTGATTGGAAAGAGGTAGCATAGTATGGCGACTTATGTAAATGATTTAAGGCTCAAGGAAATATCAACTGGAGATGAGTCCGGTACTTGGGGAACATCCACAAATACAAATTTGGAGTTGATAGGAGAAGCCGTATCCTACGCCACACAGGAATCTTTTGGCAGTGATGCAGATGCAACTACAACGGTTGCTGACGGGGCCGCTGATCCTGCCCGTGCCTTCTATTTCAAGGTCACATCAAGCGGTTCTTTGACCGCAACCAGAGTTTTAACGATTGCTCCCAATACGGTGAGCCGTATTCAGATTATTGAAAACGCAACAAGTGGCTCACAAATCATTACGATCAAACAGGGAACCGGGGCCACACTGAATATCCCTACCGGCGAATCCCGCATGGTTTATTACGATGGGGCTGGAGCCGGGGCAGCAGTAGTTGATGCGCTGGCTGATATCAATATCGGCGGCAAAGTTACGGTAGGGGTAAATGATACCGGTCATGATGTAAAATTTTTCGGGGCCACATCAGGTAAATACTGGTTGTGGGATGAATCGGCAGACGGGGTGGTTCAGTACAGCACCCTGACGGTTGGAGTGAATGATACCGGATATGACGTAAAATTTTTCGGGGCCACTTCCGGGGCTTATATGCTCTGGGATGAATCCGCAGACGATTTAAAGCTAGTTGGTGCTGCTGGACTTACAGTTGCGGGAAACATTGATATAGATGGCACAGCTAACCTAGACGTAGTAGATATTGATGGTGCAACTCAAGCAGATGGAACTATTACAGTTGGTGCAGATGATACGGGTTACGATGTTAAATTCTTTGGTGCTACATCTGGGGCTTATATGCTCTGGGATGAGAGTGCTGATGACTTAAAATTAGTAGGAGCAGCAGGATTAACTGTTGCTGGTGATGTAGATATTGACGGAACAACTAATTTAGACGCTGTAGATATTGACGGCAATGTGCAAATAGATGGGACAGTTACGGTCGGTGTAGATGACACGGGCAAAGACGTAAAATTTTTCGGTGCAACTTCCGGCAAGTATCTGCTTTGGGACGAGAGTGATGATTCGTTGAATGTACCAGACAGCACCAAAATTCAATTGGGTACTGGGGCCGATATGGATTTGTATCACGATGGCACAGACTCCTATATCGACAGCTCAAGCGATTTAAGAATCCGCACGGGTGGTTCTGACCGAATTTTCATGCAATCGACAGGAAACGTTTACAACAATTTGACTTCGGAACCTGTAAACGCTTTCTGGTGCGTGAAGTCGCACAACGGAAAGTACTCGATGGCGACTGGCGGTGGAGGAGTCGATACTACTTTGCCAATGGCATTCTGCAAAGGGGATGATACAGTCGTTGGGTCCATAACGACATCAGGGACGACAACCGCCTTTAATACTTCATCGGATTACCGACTGAAAGAAAATGTTGTTGATCTTGAAAATGCCACTACTCGCTTAAAAAATCTCAAGCCTTACCGCTTTAATTTTATTGGCGAATCTCCCACGTTGGACGGGTTTCAGGCCCATGAGGTTGCTGGGGTTGTTCCCGAAGCCGTTCATGGCGATAAGGATGGTGTAGATGCAAGCGGTAATGTCATTGTTCAGGCAATGGATCACAGCAAGCTAGTTCCATTACTTGTAGCAACTGTCCAAGAACTGGAAGCTAGGATAGCGGCACTTGAAAGTTAATTTTGGAGATATTGGATGATTGATCAACCGGCAGAAGAGAATGTTGTTTTTCTTGGAGATGAGAAAATTAGGGTGGAAGACCTTTCTGAGGAACAGAAATATTTCCATTCCCAGATTCTTGATTTGAGGAATAAGCGGGGTAGGCTTACTTTTGAGATAGATCAGGTCAGTGCTGCTTTGAAGATTTTTGAGAACTCTTTTCTCTCCGCTTCCAAGAAAAAAGCGGAAGAGGTTTTGGAGGATTGATTTTCCATGCCTGAAGTTAACATCAATATCTGGTCTTTACCTGCTGCCTTCATGCTGGAGACTAACCTTCCGCCCGATATGGTGGATGGCATAAATGATTATCTTGACAGGTTACTGGAGAGCGATGACCGCCATTCCCACGCAGGGACGCTTGTGGGTCAGATTGACCGTGGACAACAGTTGACAATGGACTACACGGCTCCTGAACTGGAGGAGTTTTGCAGTCTGATCAGCGGGATGGGTATTGAATATGTGAAGCATTTTGCGGAACAGACTGGAAATATGTTTTCAGGAACCCGTAAGGTGGAGGTGGACGAACTCTGGTCAGTCCATAGTTTTGAGGGGGATTACAATCCGATTCACGACCACGGCACTAAAACAATCATGGGTATTTCTGTGACTGGCTGGACAAAGGTTCCGCAGCAGATATTAGATCAGCCCACTGCTGGTACACCGAATTACAGCCTCTATAATTCCAGCGGCGATTGTGACGGGTATCTGTGCTTCCAGTACGGGAGAAATTCACTCATGGATGTGGAACGGCTACGGCCACCGCAATGCACATCTTTACAGCCAGAGGTCGGGAAGCTATATATGTTCCCGTCATGGTTGCAGCATCTGGTCTACCCGTTTAAGGGTGCGGGTGAGCGCAGGACTGTGGCTGCTAATTTGAATGTCTGGAACCTGACAGACACGGATACGGGCCAGACGAATCAGGTCAACTAGGGGGAAATGGATATGGGTATGGTTTTGAATATTATTTCTGTTGTTACTTTGATTGTCACTATCGCAAGTATTGTAGCTGCTATTACACCGACTCCAAAAGATGATATATGGATCGGTAAGCTGTATAAGTTTGTAGATATCCTTGCAATTAATATTGGAAGAGCCAAGGAGAGTGGGAGATAAGTGAATAAATCTCAAAGACGGGAATTAGCAGGTAAACGCGCAATGGAAGTTGCTTTGCAGTCTCTGGAAAAAATAGAAAAACATGAAAAAGAATGCGGAGAGCGTTGGTCTGAAGCTGTGTCTGAAATCAAGCATCTTAGATCAATGAGTGAACAATTAATGGTAACCAGTAATGCTCATTCTGCCAGATGGGAAAAGCTTGCTTGGCTTGTTGTTGGTACTGTTTTTGCTACTGCTATAGCCCATTTATTTGGTATTTATTTCTAAAGTGCCAGTTAATTCCAGAAACAAAGGTGCATCGTTTGAGAGGTCGATAGCCACTCTTTTAGTTGGACATTTACTTCTTGAAAAGCCAGTAAAAAGAATACTTGAGCAGACAAGGACAAAGCAATTACCAGACTTGAGGTTTGGTAGATGGAATATCGAGTGCAAGCGATATGCAAAGGGCGCTGAATTAAAAGATGCTTGGTGGGATCAGGTAATGAATTCCTGCAAGAATGGGGACATACCTGCTTTAATTTATAAGTTTGATTATAGACCTGTGAAGGTCAGGGTTCTTGCGAAAAGTCTTAACCCTGTTTTATCCGATGAACGTATAACCGTAGATTTATCATTCGGTGATTTTATATATTTGTTGGAAACACTATATCAAGAAGACATTAGATTACACGAAGAAAAAACCGATGTATGAATACAAATGTGAAGTTAACAGAGTGGTAGATGGGGATACGATAGATGCCACCCTCGATTTAGGATTTAATATCTTGCATAAATGCAGGGTACGCCTTTATGGCATCGATACCCCAGAATCAAGAACAAGGGATAAAGATGAAAAGGTCAGAGGAAATTTGGCTAAGGATTTTTTGAAGAATGAGATAGAGAATGGAAAAAATGTTGTCTTGAGGACCAAACTGAAAGATTCTAGAGGAAAATTTGGTAGGGTTCTTGCCTCTGTAATCGTAGACAAAATAAATATAAACCAGTTAATGATTAATAATTACCTTGCTGTGGAATATTTAGGAC
>Ga0208029_1000088_pt1 | contig 64439 bp, 54 predicted proteins | sample MalvireepMed_s12_FD_184242 | JGI IMG/M metagenome (GOLD analysis project Ga0208029, IMG submission 184242) | Marine viral communities from the Global Malaspina Expedition - Malaspina viral metaG DeepMed_s12 (SPAdes) (version 2) | ecosystem: Environmental > Aquatic > Marine > Oceanic | place... | reverse complement strand
ATGCGCTGAATTTTCTTCTTGATGTTTTCATATTGACAGGGTTAAAATTACAACTTAATTTCCTGTCCTAAATTTGGGGAGTATTATAGGCAATGCGGTTGGAAATTGTGTTTTAAAAAATTAATGTGAAAGCATAATTATTTTAAAAAAGCAATCGAGCGTATTGGCGTGCGGCAATTTTACATAACGGCTAATTATAGCTACAAACAGCAGAATGTTTCTTATTTAGTACTAAACCCAAGAGCCTAATGTTTAATGACCCAAGTACTACAGTTTATTGTTTGTACAAGATGTTACCCTCAATTTAAATTCTAGAACATGGCAATACACTTAATAATTACTTGTAACCACTTATGAATAATTGTTTAAAACCATTATTATCTTCACAAATAATAATTTAAAATCTGGAATTCACTTTAAATAGAAGTAATTCGCAATTTAAAAACTGGAACTTTAAAAATTAATTCATCAATCTATAATCATTGGGGGTTGTTCCTGTAACTTTTTTAAACATTTTACTAAAGTGTTGAGGGTATTTAAAACCTAGTTCATAAGCTATCTCAGAGATACTTTTGGAGGGATCAAAAATGCGTTCCTTAGCAATGCTAATTAATTTTAGCTGTATATGTTCCTGAGGAGATTTTCCTGTTTCTTTTTTTATCATATCTCCTAAATAATTAGGGGAGATAAACAATTGTTCTGCACAATAGGCAACGGAAGGTAAGCCAAGTTTTTCAGCCTTGTCGGAATGAAAATAGTCGTTTAGCAGTTTCTCAAAACGAGCTATAATATCTTGGTTCGCATTGGTTCGAGTAATAAACTGCCGATCGTAAAACCGCACACAATAATTTAAAAACAACTCGATATTAGAGATGACCAAACTCTTGGTGTGTTTATCTATAAGTTGCTCTAATTCATGGTTTACCTTTGCATAAACATCTTTAATCATATCCCTTTCGGGTATAGAAAGGTGCAAAGCTTCATTTACTTCGTAATTAAAAAAAGTATATTCCTGCATACGCTGACCAAGCGAAGTTCCAAGAATAAAATCTGGATGAAAAACCATAGCAAAGCCTTTCGGTTGGTAATATTCTGGTTTATTTTCACCGATAACCTGTCCCGGGGCTAAAAACACAAGGGTTCCCTCTTCATAATCGTAATAATTACAGCCATAGCGGAGATCCCCACATTTTATTTCTTTAAAAAAGATTACATAAAAATTATATCGAAAACGGGTAAATTGTCTTAGTTCGGCTTTAGATAAATCTATAATCCCAACCAGTGGATGCAAAGCTTTGTTATTGTTAAAATCGCAGTATTGTTTTATCGTATTGAAGGTGATGATATCTTCCATATTTATAATTTTTTGTTAAAGATACTGCTTGTTATTCATTTAAAATCAACTAGATAGTGTAAAACAGTAATCCGTGTTAGTATAACAGTAATTGGTATACGTAAACAGGCTTAATGTGTTCGGATATTTGCAATGAATACAAACAATACTATCGAAATTACAAACATAAAATAAATAAGACATGCATATTTCTAAAATTTTAACGGTATTTTCTATCTTCTTTTTGGCGGTGGGAAGTACTCAGTCTCTAAATGCTTGCGAAGGAATTTTATCTCAAGAGACGCTTACCGAAAAAGAGAAATCATTGGTATTGGTAGCATCTTATACAGCAAAAGGGGATCTAAAGAAACTAGAGAAAGTGCTTAACGATGGTTTGGATAATGGCTTAACAGTAAATCAAATAAAGGAGGCAATAGTCCATTTATATGCCTACTGTGGTTTTCCAAGAAGTATAAGGGGATTGCAAACTTTTATTAAAGTGCTAGACGATAGAAAGGCAAAAGGAATTGAAGATGTATGGGGGACAGAAGCCTCTCCAATAACAGATAGTAGAGATAAATACGCGAGAGGAAAAACGAACCTTGACAAATTGGTGGGTACAACACTCGATGGGCCTAAAAAAGGATATGCTAAATTTTCTCCTGAGATTGAAATCTTTTTAAAAGAACATTTGTTTGCAGACCTTTTTGAACGTGATGTACTTACCTATAAAGAAAGAGAACTGGTAACTATTTCTGTTATTGCCAGTATACAAAAAGCGGAACCCATGTTGCGCTCACATATGAATATTTGTTTAATCCAAGGTTGGACAGCAGAGCAACTTCAAGATTTTACTAAAATAATTAAGCAACATGTTGGCAGGCAAGAAGGAACAGCTGCAGAAACAGTATTGAAGGAATTATTACAATCTAAAGAATAATAAGTAATGGAAGCCCATAATGGGCATTTAATAGGTATTGACCAATATCTCCTATAAATAATTAAATTATTGGAAAAGAATTAATTATGAAAATTTAAATAGATGAAAAGAATAGAATTATTGATTTTTATAAGCTTACTAACCGTAAATTATAGTATCATGGCACAAAGTACTGTAGAAGTAGCTCCGCTTCAAGAAACATATAAACAAAATCCATTTACATTAGTGTATGCAGGGGCAATTACAGAAAATGTAAAAGGAAAAGTAAATATCCATCCTGTAACCTATAAGTTAAATGGATTAGAGATAGCTGCTAATGTTTATACGCCTGCTAATTATAATCCAGAGAATACGTATTTGGCTATTACAGTTGCGCACCCTAATGGTGGGATTAAAGAGCAAACAGCTGGATTGTATGCTCAACATTTGGCCGAAGCTGGCTTTATAACTATTGCTGCAGATGCTGCCTACCAAGGAGCAAGTGGAGGAGAACCTCGCCATACGGATAACCCATATTATCGTACGGAAGATATTCAAGGTATGGCCGATTTTATAGCTCAATTCCCTGGAGTTGATCCTGATCGCATTGGTGCTTTTGGGATTTGTGGAGGAGGTGGATATACGCTAAAAGCGACGCAATCTGATAAGCGTTTCAAAGCGGTTGCTACCTTGAGCATGTTTAATTCTGGAGAAGTAAGACGTAACGGATTTCAGAATTCTCAGTTAAACACTATTCAAGAGCGTTTAAAACAAGCTAGTGATGCTCGTGCTCAAGAAGCTGCCGGAGGAGAAATTATTTATGCAGGTGTTGCAAGCGTTACTGATAAGGAAATAACAGCTACTAAAACAGATTTATACAGAGAAGGGTATGAATATTATTATAGAACGCATGCACATCCAAACTCTACCTTTTTATACACTAGGAGTAGTTTACTTAAACTTATGACTTGGGATGCGGCTACCGATATGGATTTAATTAATCAGCCTTTATTAATGATAGCGGGTAGTAAAGCAGATACTAAATATATGACAGATGAAGCATTTGCAAAAGCTTCCAATGCAAAAGACAAAGAGTTATTCCTTATTGATGGTGCTACACATATAGAAACTTATTGGAAACCAGAATATGTAAAGCAAGCCGTAACTAAGTTGGTGGATTTTTACCAAGAGTATCTTTAAGAATGAAAATGAAGTAAAAATAAAAAGAATAACATGTATAATATAACATTAAATAATGGAGTTGAAATGCCTATTTTGGGTTTTGGAGTTTTCCAAATTCCTGACCCATTAGAATGTGAGAATTCGGTAATAAAGGCCATTGAAACTGGATATCGTTTAATCGATACAGCAGCTTCTTATATGAATGAAGAGGCCGTTGGTAAAGGCATTATAAACAGTGGAATTAATAGGGAAGAACTTTTTATAACGACAAAACTTTGGGTGCAAGATACGGGCTATGAAAATACGAAGGTGGCTTTTCAAAAATCATTGGAAAGATTGCAGTTGGATTATTTGGATTTATATTTAATCCATCAGCCATATGGAGATGTATTTGGTTCTTGGAGAGCTATGCAAGAATTGTATCATGAAGGTAAAATAAAGGCTATTGGAGTTGCAAATTTTCACCCTGATAGAATTATAGACTTAATTGTGAATAGTGGTTTTACACCAGCTATTAATCAAGTTGAAACACATCCGTTTCATCAGCAAATCCATACACAAGAATTCTTTCAAAAAAACAATACACAAATTCAATCGTGGGGGCCGTTTGCAGAAGGGAAAAATAATATTTTTCACAATGAAATATTGTCTACTATCGGTATTAAATACAATAAATCTGTAGCCCAGGTAATTCTTCGTTGGTTATTACAAAGAGATATTGTTGCGATTCCAAAAACAGTAAGAAAAGAACGTATGAAAGAGAATTTCAATGTCTTTGATTTTGAACTTTCTGCTGAAGATATGGCAAGTATCCAATCTTTAGATACCCAAGAAAGTTTGTTTTTTGATCATAGAGACCCCGAGAAAGTACAATGGTTAAGTGAAAGAAAATTGAATATTTAAACAAAAAAAAATGAAAATAAAATCAATTTTAGTAGCATGTATCCTTGTAGGATTAGCATCCTGCGGTAACCCTAATGATAAAAATACTGAAGATACAGTTTTACTTTATCCAAAAGGAGAAAAGATTACAAATAATAATTTTAAAGGTACTGCCTGGCTAACTTTTTTGGTAAAAGCAGATAGCATAAACCGAAATGGAGTTGGAAATGTTACGTTTGAACCTGGAGCACGCTCCAATTGGCATATGCATCCAAGCGGGCAAATTTTATTGGCAACTGGCGGTGTTGGGTATTATCAGGAAAAAGGGAGTCCAAAAAGAATATTACGTAAAGGAGACGTGGTAAAATGTCCAGCCAATACGCCTCATTGGCATGGCGCAAGTGCTGATAAAGAATTTATACAGATAGCCATTACAGGAAGAGAAAAAGGACCTACACAATGGTTAGCACCTGTAACAGATGAAGAATATTTAGCAGGCGATAAATAAAAAGAAAAACATGAAAAAAAGAATATTAGGAACTAATGGCTTGGAAGTTTCGGCTCTAGGCTTAGGATGTATGGGACTTAGCTTTGGTTATGGTCCTGCTACCGATAAAAACCAAGCAATTAAATTGATCCGTGAAGCATATGAACAAGGCGTTACCTTTTTTGATACTGCTGAAGCATATGGAGCAGCAAACGAGCAACTTGTTGGGGAGGCATTAGCTCCTTTTCGTAAAGAAGTGGTAATTGCTACTAAATTCGGATTTAAAAACGGCGATTCAAGTCAAGGGCAAGACAGTCGCCCAGAAAGGATTCGAGAAGTAGCCGAGAAATCTTTAAAACATTTAAAAACCGATGTCATCGATTTATTCTACCAACACCGGGTGGATACCAATGTACCCATGGAAGATGTAGCTGGGACGGTAAAAGATTTAATACAAGAAGGAAAAGTAAAACATTTTGGACTTTCGGAAGCCAGTGTAGCTTCCATTAGACAAGCACATGCAATACAGCCGGTTACGGCCTTACAAAGTGAATATTCGCTTTGGTGGCGTGAGCCTGAAAAAGAGATTCTCCCAACATTAGAAGAATTAGGAATCGGTTTTGTGCCTTTTAGTCCCCTAGGGAAAGGCTTTCTTACTGGAAAAATTAATTCGGAGACTGCATTTGATAAAAGTGATTTTAGAAACATAGTTCCACGTTTTAGTGAAGAAAACCGAAAAGCCAATCAAGCATTGGTAGATTTATTGGGAAAAATAGCAAATGATAAAAATGCAACACCAGCACAAATTGCTTTAGGATGGTTACTTGCACAAAAACCGTGGATAGCACCCATTCCTGGAACTACAAAATCACATCGATTAACAGAGAATATTGGTGCAGCGGCCATTAATTTATCATCAGAAGCTATTCTTGAAATAGATAATGCCTTTGCCAAAGTAGAAGTACAAGGAGATCGCTATCCAAAACATTTGCAGGAACGCGTAGGAAAATAATAAACAAATATCACCAAACTTTAAAATCAAAATCATTATGAAAACATTTATTGTTACCCTATTCTTAATTATTGCTAGTACACCAATTCTAGCACAAAATGCTCTAGAAGCAGAAGTAAAAGAACTCTCCAAAGAAAAATGGCAATGGATGGCCGATAAGAATGTGGAGGAACTAACCAAACTTTTTCATAAAGACGCACAATTTGTCCACATGGGAGGTGCTTGGGGAACAGATAGAGAACTTGCCATTATAGAAAGCGGAGGTATTTGGTATAAAAAAGCAGACATCCACGAAGTAACTATTGATATAATAGGAGAAGATACCGCCATTGTTTTAAACCGAATAACCTTATTGGCAGAAGTTGGCGGCAACGAAGTCACCAATCCGTTTATGGTAACCGAGGTTTATAAAATGATTGATGGGAATTGGAAATTAGCCAATTTATCTTTTGTAAAACTAATGGAGCGACCAGGGAATTAATTAAAAAATAGAAAATTTAAAACAACTTATTATGAGAACATTAGTTATTGGACTTTTTTTAATCCTTACAAGTACACCAATTTTGGCTCAAAATACCACTGAAACAGAAATAAAAGAACTCTCTAAAAAGAAATGGGAGTGGATGGCCAATAAAAATGTGGAAGAACTTGCAAAGCTCTTTGACGATAAATCAAGATTTGTACATATGAGTGGCTCTTGGAAAAAGGAACGAGAATTAGAAATTATTAAAACGGGGAGTATTTGGTATAAAAAAGCAGACGTTCATGATGTGGTTATAGAAACTTTTGGGGAAACTGTAATTCTGTGGAATCGGATTACACTTTTGGCTGTAGTTCGAGGAAATGAAGTGTCAAACGAATTTACGGTAACCGAAATCTACAAAAAAGAAAGTGGAGACTGGAAATTACTCGATTTAACTTTTAGTAGTGTTCGGGATTCCCATCAAATTGAACATTAAAATTTGAAGTAATATAACGCAATGAAAATATATTTATCCTAATAATTTATTGGGGAAAACGAACAAAAAAATAGTAATAGTCATTAACCATCTACCATGAAAATTCAAAAAATAATAGCCATATTAATTGTTATATATAGTTATACCGTAAAAGCACAGCAGGGGTATCCAAAAGTAGAAACAGTGTCTGGTATTGTACGAGGAGTTACCGAAGGTGGTGTTGATAGTTTTAAAGGGATTCCTTATGCAGCGCCACCTGTTGGAGAATTTAGATGGCGACCAACTCAACCAGCACTGAAATGGAAAGGAGAATTGGACGCAAGTAAGTACGGTTCAGATTGTGCTCAGGCTTCATATCCGCCAAATCCAGGGGCTATCAGAGAAGGTTCATCAGAAGATTGCTTGTCCTTGAATATTTGGAGACCCACTTCGGTTAATCATAAAAGCAAGCTACCGGTGATGGTATGGATTCATGGTGGAGCTTTTGTTTTTGGTAGTGGTTCTAGTCCTGGGTTTTCGGGTGAGAATTTTGCGAAGAAGGATGTTATTCTTGTTACTTTTAATTATCGCTTGGGAAGATTAGGTTTCTTTGCTTTTCCTGCATTAAGTGATGAACATCCAAATGAAGCCAAAGGAAATTACGCATATATGGATCAAATTGCTGCTTTAAAATGGGTGCAAAAAAACATAGCTAATTTTGGCGGAGATCCTGCTAACGTTACAATTTTTGGAGAGTCGGCTGGCGGCGTTTCAGTACATTCGTTATTAACAATCCCTGAGGCTAAAGGACTATTTCATAAAGCAATTATTGAATCTGGAGGTGGTTGTGATGGGGTTTTAACTGGAAGACCCATTGATAAAGAAAATGCCGATTCAAATTATCCAATTTCAGCAGAAACCATTGGAGTTAATTTTGCTCATAGGCATAAAATAGAAAAAACGGATGCCAATGCTTTGAAAAAGCTTCGTTCTTTGAGTGTGGGAGAGATTATTGATGGAGGTCAGGAAACTGATGGTCCGGGAGGTGTTCCTACCTATTCAGGACCTATTTTAGATGGAAAATTAGTAATAGAAACTGCCGAAAGTTCATACAAAGATAATTCACAAACCCAAGTACCCATAATTATTGGTTCTAACAGTGCTGAAGTACCGGCAGGATTTGTGAATGCCAATTCAAAAGAAGAACTATTATCTATGTTTGGGGATTATAAAAATGAGGCATCCAAAGCCTATGATCCAGATGGATCAACCGAGTTTGCAAGAATGCTGACCTTGGTTAATACCGATAAAGTTTGGGCAGAGCCTGCGCGTTTCACTGCAAATGCTTTTGTTTCAGAAGGTATTCCTGCTTACGTTTATCTTTTTTCTTATGTGGCAGAATCTATGCAGGAACGTATGCGATTTGGAGCCTCTCATGCATCGGAAATTCCTTATGTATTTGATAACCTTATGGAAAGAAATGGTTTTGTAGTTACCCCAAATGACAAAAAAGTTGCCAGTATGATGAATACCTATTGGACAAACTTCGCTAAAACAGGGAATCCAAATGGAGAGGGGTTACCAAAATGGCCTGTTCATGATCCAAAAAAGAATGAAGTTTTTGAAATTAGACACGATGGATCGGCAGGAAGTTCTTTAGATGAAAGAAAAGCAAGATTGGATGTTATCAAGAAAGCTTTTTATGAATAACAGATAATAAAAATAAATATTTATATGAAAAAGAAAACGAATAAGATTAGGGTAGGGCTTCATACGCTTATGTTGATTGGTGCAGTATTGTGTATTGTTTCATGCCAACCAAAAAATAAAGAGGAGACCAGTACTAAAATTGATGATAAAAATATTAGTATCCAAAAGCAAGGCAGTTTTACAGTAGGAGGGACTGTAAAAACAAGTCCAGGTACTTTTGATCCTATTAAACACGGTGTTTTTAATCCTTCCAATCAAAGTCAAGAGGGGCAAACCCTTCATGGAGATCATGCTTTTGTATGGTACCAAATACCGACTACCCCTAAAAAACTTCCTCTTGTATTTTGGCATGGATACGGGCAATCGATGAAAACTTGGCAAACAACTCCCGATGGGAGAGAGGGGTTTCAAACATTATTTTTAAGACGCAACTTTCCTGTGTATCTTATAGATCAGCCTCGGCGTGGATTAGCAGCACAAAGTACCGAACCAACTACAATTTCGGCAGCTACCAACGATCAATTGTGGTTTGGTATTTTTAGACTAGGTATTGGTACAGAATTTTACCCAAATGTTCAATTTTCAAAAGACCCTGAAGCTTTGAATCAGTTCTTTAGACAAATGACACCCGATACAGGCCCTTTAAATATCGATTTAAATGTAAAAGCAGTAGCTGAACTCTTCGATAAAATTGGATCGGGAATATTAGTAACTCATTCACATAGCGGCGGAATGGGGTGGTTAACAGCGCTAAAAAATAATAATATTAAAGCTGTAGTTTCTTTTGAACCTGGGAGCAATTTTATTTTTCCTGAAGGTGAAGTTCCTGAGCCTATTTCATATCTCGGTGGAGCTCTGAAAGCCTCAGAAGTTCCTATGTCGGAATTTAAGCGATTGACAAAACTTCCTATCGTTATTTTTTATGGGGATCATATTCCTAATGAAACATCTGAAATTCCAGGGGAAGATCAATGGCGTGCCTCTCTATCGATGGCTAAATTATGGAAAGAAACGGTAAACAAACACGGAGGTGATGTTACGCTTATTCACTTACCAGAAGAAGGAATTCAAGGAAATACACATTTTCCGATGAGCGATTTAAATAATGTGGAAATAGCAGATTTAATGTCTACATGGCTTCAAGAAAAAGGATTAGATAAGTAGAAATAAAGATTCAGCAATTATAAATAAACAAACATGGATAAAACATTAAAAACCTGTTTTCTTCTACTATTGACAATAGTCCCAGTGTTTTTTTGTAGTTGTACTGCTCAAGAATTAAAAAAAGAGAAAGGAAAGCTATTGATTGTATACCTATCTCGAACCAACAACACCAAACAAGTAGCAGAAATTATCCAAAAGGAAGTAGGTGGGGATTTGGTAGCACTCGAATTAAAAGAACCTTACCCAGAAAATTACGATTCTATAGTGGCACAAGTGGCAAAAGAAAACGAATCGGGATATCTACCACCATTGAAAACGCGTATCGATAATTTCAATCAATACGATAAAGTATTTGTAGGTTTTCCTACATGGGGAATGCAATTACCACCGCCAATGAAGAGTTTTCTCAACAAATATAATATGAGTGGCAAAACAGTAATTCCTTTCAATACCAATGCAGGATATGGAGTAGGAAGTAGTTTTAAAACGGTTAAAGAAATGTGTCCAAACGCAACGGTTTTAGAAGGATTTTCTACCAAAGGAGGAATTGAAAGAGACGAAATTTATTTTGTAATGAAAGGCGATAAAAAAATCAAAGTAAAAGAAGAAATAATGACTTGGTTGCGGCGGATTAAGTTTTTATAGATGAAAGATAATTTAGATACATATAAAAATATAAGTGTTGCAAGTCAGCGAATATCAAATGAATTCTTTAAACTTTTAGATAACGAGTATTCTACCAAGGAAGAATTTGGAAAACCAGTGAATCTAAGAGCTCCCGCTGATTTTGCCCAAGAATTAAATATTCATGTGAATCATTTAAATCGGGTGTTGAAGACTAGCACTCAAAAAACAACAACTCAATTAATAGCCGAACGTATTTTACAAAAAGCTACGTATTTATTGAGAGAAAAAAATTGGAACATTGCCGAGGTAGCATATTTTTTAGGGTTTAAAGAGGCTACACATTTTAGTAATTTTTTTAAGAAACATATGGATACCACCCCCCAAGCCTATAGAAAATGTTTGAATATTGTATGTTATTGTTTGATGGATATGGTCTGTTTGTAAATTGTATTCTAAAGTATACTATTAAAAAAACCGTCGGATAGACGGTTTTTCTAGTTAGTTTGAATAGTTATAAGTTTTTTAACCTATAATTTTTTTCTCAATTATAAAAGGTTGTTGGTAATGCCTTTGCCCTGTTGCACGGTATAAAGCATTTGCCATTGCAGCAAAAATAGGAGGGAAAAGAGGTTCTCCCATTCCTGTTGGGCTATGTTCATTTTCAACAAAGTGCACTTCAATAGACTTTGGTGCTTCAGACATTCTTATTAATTGATAACGGTCAAAATTGAGTTTTTGTGGCGCCCCATCTTTAAAGGTTTGTTCACCATAAAGTGAATTTCCAATACCGTCAATAATAGCACCTTCTCCCATGTTTTTGGCAGCATCTTTGTTAACAACAATTCCGCAGTCAACAGCAGCATACACATTATTAACCTTGGGTTTATCATTTTCTATTTCAAGGTCTAAAACTTGAGCTACATACGTATTATGGCAAAAATAGGCAGAAAAGCCTCTTGATTTATCATTTATCTCATCCCAATTAGACTTGCTTTTTACTAACTTAATAACACCGGCATAACGTTCAGGATCGTAATCGTTATTTTCTCCAACTGGATTATTTTTAGCTCTTTCTAAAAGTTCTAGACGAAACTCAATTGGATCCTTCCCAAGTTCTTCTGCAAGTTCGTCTAAAAATGACTGCTCAGCTCCAGCAATAAAATTAGACCTAGGAGCTCTAAATGCCCCGATGGTAATATTTGAAGGAATTTCCCAGGCTTCTGCCAAATAATTTTCTATCGCCCCGGCAGGAAAACGGTTAGGAGCTAGTGGTGATTCAGGAATCCCACCTGCTTTTACATGAAATGCAATGAGATTGTTATTTTCATCCATGGCGGCTTTGTAAGTCGCTGTGTAAGAAGGTCTGTAAATTCCGTAAGACATATCATCTTCACGTGTGTAAACCATCTTAATGGGAGCTTTCATTTCTTGAGAAATAACTGCTGCTTCAATCATATGGTGTCCATAAGCCCGAAGTCCAAAACCACCTCCCATACGGGCTAAATTAATTTGAATCTTGTCTTTAGGGAGTTTCAGCCGTTCAGATAATGTCCCTATGATAAATTCAGGAGCTTGAATTGGGCCATAAAGCTCAGCTTTTTCAGCAGAAACATTGGCAAAACAATTTACAGGCTCCATGGTATTATGTGCTAAAAATGGGGCAGAATACGTCCGTTCCAATATTTTAGCAGCATTTTTAAACGCTTTTTCCGGATCTCCGTCTTTTCTTAGAATATTTCCAGGTTTTTTATTGTACTGGTTCATTTTAGTTTGATGAACAGTAGTACTTTCCAAACCTGCTGGAACATTTATAGCTATTTTATTTCCTCTAGCATCCATTTGAAAAGTATGCTCTGGAGCTTGCTCCCAATCGACCACCACTTCTTTTTTGGCCTGCATGACTTCCCATGTGGAATTACCAACTACTGTAATTAATTCGGTAAAAGTTGTGGTGTCAAAATAATTCCTTGCGTAATCACTTTTTAAGGTATCTATTTTAAATACATCTTTAATACCAGGCATCGATTTGGCTTTTGTAGCATCAAACTTTTTTAGTTTCATTCCAAAAGCAGGAGGATGGATTATCATGGCAATCAACATACCTTCTGCTTGATAATCAATTCCAAACATAGGTTTACCAGTGACAATTTCTGTTCCAGCAACATTTTTTTTGGAGGTTCCTATAATTTTAAAATCTTTAATTTCTTTTAATTCTACTTCTTCCGGAATAGGCTGTATTGCTGCGAGAGAAGCTATTTCACCATAGGAAATTTCTTTATTTGTTGCGGTGTGGTAAAGGATTCCTGCCTTTGCTGTAACTTCATTAACTGGTACTTGCCAATGTTGGGCAGCAGCAGTAACAAGCATTCTTTTGGCGGTAGCACCTGCGGTACGCAAAATATTCCAACCTTGACGAATAGACTGACTCCCGCCAGTAAATTGTCTATCGTAACGTTTAGGATAAAAGTTAGCTTGTTCTACAATTACATTTTTCCAATCGACATCCAATTCATCAGCAAGAATCATCGGCATGGAAGTTTTTACATTTTGACCAAATTCAGGATTAGGATTAAAAAGTGTTACCACTCCATTATCTCCAATTTTTATATAACTATTTAATTCAAACCATTCTTCAGGCATTTCTATTATAGCAGCTTCTTTTCTATTTGGGATTTCACAGCCCGCAAACCAACTGAAACTAAGCATCATGCCACCACCAGCCAATACGGAGGATTTTAAAAAAGATCGTCTTCCTAATGTTGTCTTAACAGTTGCCATTTTCTTATTATTTTGAGTTAGCAGCAGTTTTAATTGCCTTTTTTATTCGTGTATATGTTCCACATCTGCAAATATTCCCATTCATAGCCTCATCTATTTCTATATCAGAAGGATTTGGATTTTGATTTAGTAGAGAAGTGGCAGACATAATTTGTCCTGCCTGACAGTAACCACATTGGGGGACATCGTGTTCTATCCATGCTTTTTGTACAGGATGGTCTCCATTTTCAGATAGACCTTCAATGGTAGTTATTTTTTGTTCACCAACGGCTGAAACCGGTAGTTGACAAGAACGAACTGCAATACCTTCAATATGAATGGTGCATGCTCCGCATTGCGCTATACCACATCCAAATTTTGTACCTACTAATTGAAAATGATCTCTGAGCACCCATAATAGCGGCGTGGAAGCACTAACATCTACTTGTTGATCTTTTCCGTTGATTTTAAGGTTGTAAGTTGCCATTTTTAATAATTTATTTGAAATAGAAAAAAGGAGTATAAAAGATATTTATAAAAATATCGATTTAATGACTATAAAAATTACAAAATCCAAACAACATACAAGCTGATTCTTATAAAGAACTAGTCTTAATAGTTGCTTAGAGCTACATAAAATGTTTGAATGTTGTATTTTATTGTTTGATGGATGTATGTTTTTAAATGGAACCAATGCTACATTTGAATACACATTTAGTTAGCAGTTATGTACTCTATATCTTGTTTATAATAGCTGTTTACACATTTAGCAAAGGAAGCTGTCCTATCGGGCAGCTTTTTTATGAAATAAATGTATTAATTTTAAATTGTATACTTATATATAATATGTGAGACTGTATAATTATAAAAATAAAAAAGCTAAGACTGTATTTGAATTATTCAAAAAAAGTACCCTGCATTAAGTCCAGCAGAAAAAACAAGAATAATTACTGAAGAGACATTGAAAATATTGATGAAATTCCCACCAACTTCTGATGGGGCACAAGCTAGGGTTTTATTTGTTTTTGAAGAAGCACATTCTTTGGTGCCAGAATGGAATTCTATTGCTAATGAAGGAGATAAAACGGCAGTTAATGGAACAGCTAAGGTAATTTTACAAGGTAGAAAGTACGGCTTGGGAAGCTTGGTAATAACTCAACGTACTGCTAACATTAGTAAAAGCATCTTAAATCAATGTAATACAATTTTTGCCCTAAGAGTGTTTGATGATACTGGAAAACAATTCTTAGAAAATTATATTGGTTCAGATTACTCAAATACACTACCAACATTAGAAGAAAGACATGCTATCGCTGTTGGAAAGGCACTAAAATTAAAACAGCCAATTATTATTCAATTAAATGATAGGAAACATGTTATTAATGGAGAAGGTTTTGATAATGTAGAATAAATTGTTGTCAAAATGAATTCAGAAGAGATTGGAAAACAAATGATTTATGAGTTAGAAAATGATCTCGAATTATATTTGACTCATTGCAAAAATAATTATGTAAAATATGTAAAGGTTGCACAAGTGATTTTCAAAGATATATATGATAAAATGAATCTGTTTGACTATTCGAAGAGTAACCCTGCCGATATTAATTATAAAGCTAAAGAACTTCAAAAAGTCAATGAGTTAGAAACGGAGATTGATGTACTACAAGAAGCAATTTATTCTGAAATATACACACCATGGACTTATGAGCGTTTGGCAATTATATATATCAAGCAAAAGGAATTTGAAAAGGCGTATAAAGTATGTATGAAATGGTTTGAACTAGATTATTGGAAATTACCAAATACATCCGATGGGAGTTTAAGAATATTGAAAAGAATAAATAACTTGGAGAAAAAATTAAATATTTTCAATAAACTGAGAAAATATAAAGGTTATTATTTAATCTAAATTTCACGACTTTTTCACATTATTTTTACAATTTTATTATTATAAATAACTCTAAATGAAATAAATAATAAATTCCATGGCTAAAATCCTTCCAGTTTTTAAATTGTGTGATTCCATGTTTCAAAATATGGGCAACAAGCGCAACGGTTTCTTCTTTTTAGAAAACCGTCACTCAACAACAGTTGTACGTTAATAAAATAACTTCAACTTGCACTATAATTTATATTATGTAAAATAGAATATTTACAACCACTACTCTAATTCCTTTCTTTTGGTTCTAAGTAACAAATTTAAACAGTCATGTCGACCAACGGGAGACATCTCATTAAACTTTTAGTAAACTCAGGATAAAGTATAAAGCATTAGTATTTAAAGTATTATAGTAATGTGATTTCTCCTTTCAGTCGAAATGACTGGATTTAATGCACTCCATTTATATCCCTTTTTGTTAAGCCCATAAAACTTAGAACAGTACTAAATATTGGAATTCGGAGTATTACAGTCATGTCGACCAACGGGAGACATCTCATTACAGAAAGCAAACTATTAAAATAATTTTCTTTACAATAAGCTTTTAATAAACTCAGGATAAATTATAAAGTATTGTTATTTAATATGTTTCCTTGATGTGATTTCTCCTTTCAGTCGAAATGACTGGATTGCTTATCTACTTCTTTGTTTACAATCAAGCTATTATATTAGTAGTAATTGGTTTACGTTTAAATTAAGCTAAAGATTGTTAAATTTATAAAAACGTTACATACAACTAATCATAAAATCAAATATCTTTAAGTAACCAATGTAAAATCTACCAAATGTCTATAGAAATTATATATGTATTTGCAGTGCTATTTTTAGTAGTATTGTTTTTTGCTTTTGAAATATTTCCTGTAGATAAAATTGCGTTTTTTATTATTGTGAGTCTGCTACTCTTTGGGGTAGTTTCTCCTGAAGAAGCTATTAGTGGCTTTTCTAATAGTGCTACTATAACGGTACTCTGTTTAATGATTATTGCCATTGCGTTAGAGCAAAATGGAATTATTAATCTGCTTGCAAATGGATTGAAAAAGTTAAAAACACTCCCCATCCTTTTAATGATTCCTGTTTTTATGTTTATTTCTGGGAGTATTTCTGCTTTTATAAGTACTACAGCCGTTGTTATTGTGTTTATTAAGATCCTAACCGAACTTTCTGTTAAATATAATATTCCACGTTCTAAATTATTACTTCCTATTTCTTTTGCAGGAATTTTAGGTGGTAGTTGTACGTTAATGGGGACTTCTACCAATTTAATTGTGAATTCTGTGGCTACAAAATTTGGTGCTGAGCGGTTTACTTTCTTTGAGTTTTCAATGTATGGCCTTATTTTTCTTGCAATTGGGATTGTTTTCATTACCCTTACTTCTTTTTTACTCCCTTGGGACACTTCCAATAATTTAAATCAGGAGTATGAATTGGATCAATATTTAACGAGTATTGAGTTTGAACCTTCTTCAGAATTGATCGATAAAAAAATAATGGATACTTTTCTATATAACGATCTTGGAATTACGTTGTTAAAACTCACTAGAAATGGAATTTCAAATAAATCGCCTGGAAAATATATTACCCTACAAAAAGGAGATAAGCTCCTCCTCTCTTGTAATATGGATAGCTTGGTTAAGATTAAAGAAACCGAAGGAATTCTGATAAATAATTATGCGGTTTCTGGAATTGATGATAATGAAAAAGAAGACGAATCCAACGAATTTGATTCACAAAGAAATGCTATTGTTGAATTATTAATGCTTCCTGGAGCTCCATTTTTAAAGCGTTCTATTACTGAATTAAAAGGAAAAATGATTCACGGAGGTTTACCATTAGCTATAAAACGAAGAAAAAATATCCAAAACGTAACAGATAAATTACTTAATATAAATGTCGAGAAAATAAAGCTCAAAGTAGGAGATAGATTGCTGGTAGAAATGCCAAAAGACCGGTTAACAGATTTGTCTACCGTAGAAAATATGGCGGTTTTGCAAGAACACACCTCTTATGCTTCGGTTTCTAAATATAAAAAGATGCTTACCTTTTGCATCCTCATAGCAGTTATTGGCTTGGCAGCATCGGGAGTTCTTAGTATTCTTGCGAGTTCTCTTACAGGATGTTTCCTTTTATTAATGTTTAATTGCATCGAATTAAGTAAGGTATACCAAAACATTAACTGGGAAATAATATTTCTATTAGCGGGTATGATTCCTTTGGGAATAGCTATGAATAATAGCGGTGCCGATGTTTGGGTGTCCTCTCACCTCTTAGAATTAATCTCTGGCAAGCAGCCTACAATTATTATCGGACTCATTTTTCTGTTTACTATGCTTTTAAGCGGAATTATCTCCAACAATGCTACTGCTATTATTATGACTCCAATTGCCATTTCCTTAGCATCGGCAAGTAATCTACCTCTTAAACCTTTTATTTTAGCTGTTTTATTTTCGGCTAATTTTAGTTTTTTTACGCCCTTAGGCTATCAAACTAATACGCTTGTATATGGTCTTGGAATCTATAAATTCAAGCATTTTTTAATTATAGGTGGCATGTTGTCTATTATTTTATGGATAACGGCTTCCTTCCTCCTCGGAAATATGATTCCTGAATCTTAATTCTTCAATTTCACTCTTTAAAAAATTAGAAATTCAAAAAAACCGATAGGTATTATTATATAATTCCAATAAGTATATAGCTTTATTTACAGGGATTTGGATGCTTCGATTTATAGTTTTATTTTACAACCTACAAATCAATATTATTTATGAAATGCCCTTTAAAGATTTTATCGAATCAACCTATATGATAATCCAGAGCATTCTACCTGAACTTTTAAAACAATAAATATTAACAGATGAAAAAACTAAACTTATCCCTCCTAATCTTAACTACTGTACTCTCTTTTTCGTGTAAACAGACTCAAAAAGAAGAACCAGCTACTGCGGCGCTTACAGAAGACGAAATCAATGCTAAAGCCCTTAAAATACAAAAGGAAATCATTACGTTAGATACGCATTGCGATTTTAATGTGAATAATTTTACCGACTCTATTAATTACACTCAAGAATTAGAAACACAAATTACCTTACCTAAAATGGAAGCAGGCGGCTTGGATGTAGCTTGGTTTATTGTGTATACAGGTCAGGATTCCTTAACCGAAAGCGGTTACAAAGCAGCCTATGAAAATGCAATGGCAAAATTTAATGCAATTCATAAACTATGTGAAGAAATAGCGCCCGATGAAATTGAATTGGCTTTAACCTCAGATGATGTAAGACGTATCCATGCAAAAGGTAAGAAAGTAGCTATGATAGGTATTGAAAATGGATATTCTATTGGAACAGATCTTAATAATGTAAAGAAATTTTATGACCTCGGAGGTCGGTATATGTCACTTGCGCACCAAGGCCATAGCCAGTTAGCCGATTCTAATACAGGGGAAAAAGACAGTGTTTGGTTAAATAATGGTTTAAGCGAATTAGGAAAACAAGTCATTGCAAAAATGAATAAATATGGAATGATGATAGATGTTTCTCATCCATCCAAAGAAGCTATGAGACAAATGATTGAGCTTACTAAAGCTCCAATTATTGCTTCCCACTCCTCTGCCCGCGCGCTGAGTAACCATAGTAGAAATTTAGATGATGAGCAGTTACAATGGCTTAAAGGAAATGGTGGCGTTGTACAAACTGTTGCTTTTAGTCCTTATGTAAGTGTTACTAAGGATAGTATTTTTAAAAATGAATCCAAGAAAGTACTTGAAGCAGAAGCTCAAAAACAAGGCTTTGAATTACTGGAAAGAGATAGTGTAATGACATTTTCTAAGGAAAAAAGAGAGGCTTATTACCAGAAGTATATCGCTTTAAGAAATAATGCTGCTCCAAAATTAGATTCTCTTAAGAAAGTTGCAGACCCAGTAAACGTTGCTGATTTTGTAGATCATATTGATTATCTAATTGAGAAAGTGGGAATTGACCATGTTGGAATTAGTTCAGATTTTGATGGTGGCGGTGGTATTTATGGTTGGAATGATGCTTCTGAAACCTTAAATGTTACCAAAGAATTAGTAAGAAGAGGTTATACTAAAACAGAAATAGAAAAGCTGTGGAGTGGTAATTTACTACGTGTTTTAGATGAAGTACAAGCAGTAGCTCAAAAAATACAACAAGAAGAATAATGAAGGTTTAAACATACCTTTAACATCTTTAAAGCACCATATCTCAAAATGGTGCTTTATTTTTGTATAAAATTGTATCAATGAATATTAAGAATTTTAGACTTGTCAGTATATTAGAAGGAATTTCCTATTTATTACTTTTTGGAGTTACCATGCCTTTAAAATATTTAATGGATTTTCATGGGCCAAATAAAATTATCGGTATGATCCATGGAATCCTGTTCATTGCTTATGTGGTAATGGCTTTTGTTTTTTATAGAAGATTAAAATGGTCCTTCTCTACCCTATTTATTGTTTTGCTTTGTTCTATTATTCCATTTGGTACATTTTGGATGGAAAGAAAGTACCTACACCCTAATAAAGTACAAGAAAGTTAATTTTCTCTCATCTAAAGAAACGTTTTATACGTATTTATAGAAATTTTTAAGTATTTAAAAAGTTCACAACCAATTTAAATCCTTTAAAGAGGACTAATTCTAAATTGGTTTAGAGCTTTTTTACCAATACTAGAAATCGTAAAAAATAAGTAAAGTACATGAAAAGTAGTTTTAAAGATATTATAGAAGTAAATAAACCTGTATTAATAGATTTTTATGCAGACTGGTGTGGTCCATGCCAAACAATGATGCCAGTATTGGATGATGTTAAAAAAGCAATGGGTAATAACATCAATATCATTAAAATAAATGTAGATAAGAATCAAGAGTTAGCTGGTAGATTTCAAGTACGTGGTGTTCCTACATTTATGATTTTTAAAAACGGAGCTTCTGTTTGGCGACAATCAGGGATGATTTCAAAAAATGATCTAGTTAAAAAACTTACAGAGCATATTTAGGTTTTTTTGTGTTAAGTATTAATTATTAAGTACTTAGTATAAAGTATTAAGATGAAATAAGAACAAAGATAAGTCGGAAGACAGAATGCAGTGTTCAATGTTCAGTAGGCGTACATTTTCAATCAAGAGTCAGGAAGAGACAGAGATTGAAGAAGTCGGAAGTCGGAAGTCCGAAGTAAGGAGAAAAAAGGGGAACAAGAATAAAGAGAAGAGAATATAGACGGAAGGCAGTAGGCAGAAGATTAAAGAATTCGACAATTTACACAATCACAACTTTGCTTCTTTGAACCTTTGCATCTTTGAGTTAAAAAACTGCATACAGCATATAGCTTAAAGCATAAAGCCTCCCAACTTCTTTTCATTCCCACATTCCCACATTCCCACATTTTCAAATCTTCAAATCATAAAAGAGTATTTCATAAATTCATATTAAAACCTAAGGTTTACTTCATCAGCATTGTTAATTTTAGTATTTTTAAGAGAGTTACTTCAATAAAGAAAAAGAAGTACTTAATTGATAACACTAATTAACTATAACTATGCAAATAAATTTTGAGTACGACAATGTTGCTGCTAGCAACCGTTTGGAAGAACTAGCTACTAAAAAGCTTAATAAATTAGCAGATAAATACGATTTTATTGTAAGAGCTGATGTTTTTTTTAAAACTGAAAATACTTCTTCTAAAGAAACTGGAAAAATCTGTAATATTAGATTAAGCGTTCCAGGCCCGAGATTATTTGCAGAGGCTTCTCATGAAAAATTTGAAATGTCTATTGCAGAAGCTGGAGACGATCTAGATAAACAATTGAGAAAGAAAAAAGAAAAAATGAAAGCTAAGTGATAAGGCAAATCCCCTAAAAAATTCTACGCTAAGTATATAGATATTAATTAAATCCTACCTCAAGGCAGGCATTAGAAAATTAAATCCTCTATGAGGTATTAAAAAACATTTATACGTGGAAAAAATGAGCATTATATCAACAAACGACCGACAAATAACTTTTATTTTTGATCCTAGCACTAAATTAGGACGAGAATGCCAAGCTTATGCCCTATCTTCTGAGGCTGAAATTTTAGCAATCGATTTAACGAAAACTAAAATTGCAGATACCGAATGGGTAGAAATAGCGGAGAGAATAGGTAAAACTGTTCCAGAATTGATTGCAAAAGACCATCCTGCATTTACAAATCTTTATGGGGAAGGAATTGAATTGGACAATACAGATGCTCTAAAAGTTTTAAATAAAAATCCAGAAACACTAGTATATCCAATTGCAATACGTGGAGACAAAGCGGTAATGACGCATACATTTTCAGATATCTTAAAGCTTATAAAACCAGATTCTTCTGACGTTAAAATACCATAAAAATTTAATTTATAGACTTGAAGTTTAACAATGGTGATATTTTAAAATATTCCTTAAGGAATAAAAAAGCAGTTATATAGATTCTACTCAAAATAACTGCTTTTTGGTAATAATTACTTCCAAGAATCTTTAAAAGCAAAATCCTCCTGAGGAATCCGGTCTCTTTCACTTTTTTCCATTTCTAGAAGTTCACTATTTAATTTCTCAAAATCGCCTCCATAATATCCTAAAGCAATAGCAGTAGCTACATGAAATCCCTTTGGAATTTTAAATACTTTTTGGGCTTTTTCCCAATCGATTCCAGCCATTTGATGCATTCCTATTTTCATATATTGAGCTTGCACACTCATATTTCCAACGGCTAAGCCCAAATCGTGTAAAGCATGGAAATTTACATCACCCTCTTCTGTATTTTCTTTGTACGCGGTAATCATCAATAAAGGAGCATTGGTAACCCAACTCTTATTAAAATCGCTTAAACAGTCTAAAATTTTATCATAGGTGTCGCTTCCTTTTTCAGCATACATAAATCTCCATGGCTGCCTATTAAAAGAGCTTGGTGCCCACCTAGCAGCTTCAAAAAGCTGTTTTATTTCATTCTCTGGAAGTTTATCTTCTTTAAAAACTCTTGGACTCCAACGCATTTTTAAAAGTGCATAAATCTCATGGTTAGTTTTTGCTATTTTATCTAAATGTAATTGTTCTAATGCTGTCATAATTTTTTATTTTTTTGATGCTAGTTTTTGTTTGAAATCGTTGATTATTCCTCCTTTTAAAATAAGATTAATTTGACGCTCGCTCATGGAATGTTTAGTAAGAATTTCTTCTACCTTATTTTCATAAGAAACAACCAACCGAATTGGATTATTATTTTTTACGTCTTCTAACAGATTTTTAAAAGAAACCATTGCTCCTTGATGGATTTTGTCATAATCTGAAGTAGCTACAAATTCAAGAGGAAGAATTCCAAAATTAACCAAGTTCTGCCATGCAATACGGGCATAACTTTTGGCTACAACAGCTATTTGCCCTAAATATTTAGGTGCAATAGCAGCATGTTCCCTACTACTCCCCTGCGCATAATTATCGCCTGCTACAACAATATGACCTCCATGTTGGTTTTTAGCCTCCATGGCTCTGTCATAAAAAGTCTCATCTATAACCGTATAAGAATATTTACTAATTTCGGGAATATTACTTCTAAAAGGGAGCACTTCTGCTCCTGCTTTTAAAATTTCGTCTGTAGAAATATTGTCTCCCATTTTTAAAACCACAGGAATCTCATAAGTATCATTTAAAGGTTCTATATGAGGCAATGCTTTTATATTAGGTCCTTTCTTTAAAGCCAATTCTTGTCCGTTTTCTGGAGGAGCAACCAACATATCTGTATTAATAATATCTATTTCTGGAGCTTCAAATTCAGGATACTTCATATTAAAAAGCTTTTCCATATCCCTTGGATCGGTAATTTTACCTGTCAATGCTGAAGCTGCTGCGGTTTCTGGACTACAAAGATGCACTTGGTCGTCTTTGGTTCCAGAACGATCAGGGAAGTTTCTCGGCATTGTACGCAAACTAATAGTTCCACTAGCTGGCGCTTGTCCCATTCCTATACATCCCATGCACCCCGATTGATGGAATCTTCCTCCTGCCTTTATTAAACTAGCAAAAGCACGATTATCAATCATATTCTGGATAATTTGTCTGGAAGTAGGATTAATATCAAAGGAAACATCTGGACTTATCGATTTATCTTTTACAATAGCCCCTGCCATCCAAAAATCGCGTAATCCAGGATTTGCAGAAGAACCAATTACAACCTGACTTATATTTTTTCCTTCTACTTCTCTAACCGGAACTACATTACCAGGACTGGTAGGCAAAGCAATAAGCGGAATCAATTCATCTAAAATAATTTCATCCTCTAGATCATATTCACACCCTTCATCGGCTATTAATTCCACCCAATCATCTTCTCTTTGTTGCGATTTTAAAAAGCGCTTGGTCTCTTCATCACTAGGAAATACAGTTGTAGTAGCGCCCAATTCTGCTCCCATATTAGCAATAACATGCCTGTCCATTGCGCTTAAATGTTTTAATCCGTCACCATAATATTCAATAATCTTTCCTACACCACCCTTTACATCATAACGTCTTAACATTTCCAAAATAACATCTTTGGCACTTACCCAGTCTGGAAGTCTTCCTGTTAATTTAACTCCCATAACTTGTGGCATTTTTACAAAATATGGTTGCCCTGCAATTGCCGCTGCAACATCCAATCCTCCTGTTCCTATTGCTAGCATCCCTAAAGATCCAGCTGCAGGCGTATGACTATCTGATCCTACCAATGTTTTTCCTGGCTTTCCAAATCGCTCCATATGGACGGGATGGCTCACTCCATTTCCAGGTCGGCTATACCAAAGCCCAAATTTTTGTGCGGCAGAATGTAGGAAAAGATGATCGTCTGCATTTTTAAAATCTGTTTGCAATAAATTATGATCCACATATTGGACAGCAACTTCGGTTTTTGCAGTATCTAAACCCATTGCCTCTAATTCCAATTGTACCAAAGTACCTGTTGCATCTTGAAGTAACGCTTGGTCAATTTTAATTCCAATTTCGCTTCCAGAAGTCATTTCCCCTTGAAGCAAATGTGATTTTATAAGTTTTTGAGCTACGTTTAAGGGTTTGTTCATTATTAATTTTTTGAGTTGATAATTAATTATTCCCTTTAAGATACAATAGTTTTAACAGCTAACCATGTGTTTTAATACACTTTAACGGAGGTTTAAGGATTGTTTAACAATACCTTATTTGTAGGAATAAAAAAATCCAAGCTTTCACTTGGATTTAAATAGTTAGGAAGTATTCTATTTTAGAAAACTTCATCTAATAGCTTTTTAAGCTCCTCCCATGATTTTTCATCCGCTTCTTTATTATATGCTAATGGCAAATCAAATTTCTTACCTAAAGAGTCTGCATCTTTACTGGTATATGCATGCACAGCATCTTCATAAGCTATGTACTCATAATCTGCATTTACGCTATCCATTGCTTTTGTATAATTAACAATAGATTCTTCAGAAACAAATGGATCTGCAGCTCCATTACACACTAAAATTTTAGCTTTTATAGCATCTGTAGGCATTACAGGAAGCTGTACTCCACTATGGAAAGCTGCAACTGCATCCAAGTCTTCTCCCATATTTGCCATTGTTAGAACAACACTTCCTCCAAAGCAATAGCCTATAGCTGCAATCTCATTAGCATCTACATGTGGGTTACTTTTTAATGCTTTAAGAGCTGCATCAAATCTAGCTTTAGCTACCTCAATATTTTTCATAACCATCCCAGAGAATTTTCCAGCATCATTAGGATGCTTTGCTTGTTTTCCATCTCCATACATATCTACAGCCAAAGCCACATAGCCTAATTCTGCAAGCATGTCTGCTCGTTGTCTGCTATATTCATTATGTCCCCACCATTCGTGAACAACCAATATCCCAGGTCTTTTTTCTTTTAGTTCGGGATTGTATGCTATATAACCTTTCATGGTTGTGGAATCTGCTTTATAGCTTATTTCTTCCCCTTTAATCATGGTCATTTTAGGACCGCCATGAGGGGTTTCTACTTCAGGTTCCTTAATTACTTCCTCTTTGTTTTTTTTATCACTTTTACAACTTATGGAAAAGGATATCACTCCTATTAGCAATAAAAATTTAATGTTATTAATTTTCATAATATTTACTTTTAAAATAGGTTTAAAACAAAAAAGTCCGATTACTTAAAATCGGACTTTAATTTATTGGTTTCTGAAATTACTCAGATTTAGCCTCTTGAATCATTTCTTGACTTGCAACGATACCAAGCTCTACACGTCTATTTTTAACACGTCCATCCTCAGTATTATTATCAAATTTAGGCTGTGTTTCTCCATACCATTTTGTAGTCATTCTAGAAGAAGCTACTCCATTAGCAGATAAAAAATCTCTAACCGACTTAGCTCTTTTTTCTGAAAGCGACATATTATATGAATCTGCTCCAGAACTATCTGTATGTCCTTCAATTAAAATATTTGTATCGTCATACTCTACAAAAACTTCGGCCATTTTTCTAAGCGTTTCCTGACCTTCAGGAGATATATCAGCAGAATTCAATGCAAATTTAACACCACTATTTTCATCAAAAGTAACATTAATACCTTCTCCAATTCTAGTAACTTCTGCACCAGGAATTGCCTCTTCAATAGCCTCTGCATTTCTATCCATTTTATTACCAATTCTATTACCAACGGCACCACCAACGGCTGCACCAATAATAGCTCCTAAAACAGAATTATTTCCGTCTCCTACATTATTTCCTATAATTCCACCAATAGCCGCTCCAGAACCAGCTCCAATAGCTGTTCCACGCTGTGTGTTATTAGAATTTTTAATAGCTTCACAGCTTATAAGCATTAACACTGAAGTTAATACAATACCGCTTTTTAAGATTATTTTTTTCATGTTGTATAGTTATTTTTATTTAATCCCAAATTCATGGGTTTTATTTTTATCTAAGTGATGCAATTTTGGTAAACTGATACACTACAGTTACAGTTTCTGCGCCTACGCTAGCATCCGCAGAAATTACCATTTGTTGTGGAGATAAAGAATTGATTTGAAATACGTACCCATATCCTCCACTAATATCATTTTTCTTTTCGTCTATAAATTTAAATTGAAAACGGTTTGGAGTACCATTTGCATCGTCTTGAATAGACCAACGGATATTACGTTGTCCTGGAGAACACTCTCCCCCATCTAAAATGTTGTAATACCCTGTACTGTTGTTTGAACGGAAAAACCATTCGCTACCTCTAAAGCACTTTGCAGAAACATCATTAAATAAAATTGACTTAAAATAACCTTCGTTATTTTGATAATCAATATTTGTGAGTTTCCAAGTTCCATCTAAGGTTTTTCGGTTGTCTTTATTTTCCTTGCTAAGTCCGCAGGAAGTTAATACCAAAGACACCATAAGTATAAGAATATACGCCTTATTTTTCATGATTGTTTAGTTTAATAATTATTGTTGATGTAACATCTAAGATAATAAAAATCCGCCTTAAAATAAGTATTTGCTTGTTAAATTAACATTTATTTAATTCTGTAAAAATGCTAATATGAGAGTAAATTCAACAATTCTTTTTCCAATCTAGACTTGGCTAAAAACTGGTTTTCAAGACTTTTAGCAAAAGGAATTGGGGTTTCTAAACTAGCTACACGCTTAACAGGAGCATCTAAATACTCAAAACAATTCTCCATAATTAAGGCTGAAATATCACTTGAAATACCTCCAAAAAGAGTGTCTTCCTGTAAAATAAGGGCTTTTCCTGTTTTCTTTACTGAAGAATAAATCATTTTCGTATCTAACGGAGAAAGTGTCCTTAAATCTATTAGCTCTACAGAAATATCTTTATGTGCTTCTAATACTTCTAATGCCCAATGCACCCCCATACCGTAGGTAATAATACTAACGTCTTTTCCTTCTTTTATAACAGAGGCTTTTCCTAATTCTATATCGAAGTAATTATCTGACACATCTTGATAGACATTTCTGTACAAAGCTTTATGTTCAAAAAACATAACAGGATTAGGGTCGTTAATAGCTGCAATAAGTAATCCTTTAGCATCTTGTGGAAATGCGGGGTACACTACTTTTAATCCAGGCACTTTTGTAAACCAAGCCTCATTAGTTTGTGAATGAAAAGGGCCTGCGCCTACTCCACCCCCGCAAGGCAACCTAATAACAACATCGGCATTTTGCTCCCATCTATAATACGATTTTGCTAAATAATTTACAATTGGATTAAAACCGCTAGAAACAAAATCTGAAAATTGCATTTCTACCACAGCCTTCATTTTATTTATAGAAAGTCCCATTGCTGTAGCTACAATTCCAGATTCACAAATGGGCGTATTTCTAATTCTATCTTTTCCAAATTGCTCAACAAAGCCTTCTGTTATTTTAAAAACACCTCCATATTCTGCTATGTCTTGCCCCATAACAATAAGATTATCATGCTTTTCTAAGCTTTGTTTTAAACCTTCAGAAACAGCATCAATATACCGAATGTTATTTTTTGATTCTGAATTCTTAAATAACTTATTAACAGTATCATAATAAACATCATTTAATTCATTAGTTTCATCAGAAACAATAGAATTTTCAGCATAAGAAATTTGTAAATTCTCATCAATTTCTGCTTGAATACTATCTTTATAATACGTTTCTATATCCTTAGTAAGGATTCCTTCATCATTTAAAAACTTACTATAGTTACTAATTGGATCTTTAGTAGCCCATTCATTAAGCAATTCATCTGGAACATATTTAGTGCCACTAGCCTCTTCATGGCCACGCATTCTTAAGGTTTTAAACTCCAATAAAACAGGTCTCGGATTTTCTCTTACACTTTTAGCAATCTCATTTACTTTGGTATACACTTCTAAAACATTATTCCCTTCAATAATATGAGCTTCCATACCGTAACCAATCCCTTTATCTGCAATATTTTTACAATTAAACTGTTCATTTATAGGGGTTGAAAGTCCGTAACCATTATTTTCAACACAAAAAAGTACAGGCAAATCCCACACCGAAGCAATATTAAGAGCTTCATGAAAATCTCCTTCGCTAGTTCCTCCTTCTCCTGTAAATACAGCAGTTACCTTTGCCTCCTTTCTAAGTTTATGTGCCAATGCAATCCCATCTGCTACCCCCAATTGAGGTCCCAAATGAGAAATCATTCCTACAATTTTATATTCTTGTGTTCCAAAATGAAAACTCCGATCTCTTCCCTTGGTAAAACCACTAGCTTTCCCTTGCCATTGTGAGAAAAGTCGGTTTAAAGGAATTTTTCTTGTAGTAAAAACCCCTAAGTTACGATGCATCGGTAAAATATATTCATCCGGTTGAAGCGCCATTGTAACGCTTACAGAAATAGCCTCTTGCCCTATTCCACTAAACCATTTTGAAATCTTTCCTTGACGCAATAGGATTAGCATTTTTTCTTCTATCATTCTAGATTTCAACATGTTTCGAAACAATTCTAAAAGTATAGGATTGCTAACAAATCGATTATCAAATTCAAAAGAATAAGGCGTAGTAGTATGATTCATAACTAGAGCTTTAAATCAAATTTAGAAAAAAATAGTATCATATAAGCAGTTTTTATGTGTTGAAAAATGTTCTTTTTGAAATTATAGAATCGCATAATAAATCGCTACATTTGTTATATATATGAGGCTTAGGCTTCTAAAAATGTTATAAAAATGAATAAAGTACCCAGCGTTGATTTAAGTGATTTTCTTTCTGAAGACCCTGCTCGAAAGCAGAAATTTATTAATGAAATTGGTAAAGCGTATGAAGATATTGGTTTTGTAGCTTTAAAAGGTCATTTTTTATCAGATCAATTAATAGAAGGTTTATATAGTGAAATTAAGAAGTTTTTTGACCTTCCGCAGGAGGTAAAAGACAAATATGAAATTGAAGGGATTGGAGGCCAACGAGGGTATACTTCCTTCGGAAAAGAACATGCTAAAGGTCGAAAAGAAGGCGATTTAAAAGAGTTTTGGCATTTCGGACAATATGTGGAAGACAATCCTAAATTAGAAAAAGAATATCCAGAAAATGTACAAGTAGCAGAGCTTCCAAATTTTAATGAAGTAGGAAAAGAAACCTATAAACAGCTTGAAAAAACTGCCAAATATGTTTTAAGAGCTTTAGCTTTACATTTAGATTTAGAAGAAACCTATTTTGATAAGTACATTAAAAATGGGAATTCTATTTTACGCCCTATTCACTACCCTCCAATTAAAGAAGAGCCAAAAAATGCTGTAAGAGCTGCCGCACATGGAGATATTAACTTGATTACCTTATTAATGGGAGCTCAAGGAAGAGGACTTCAAGTACAAAATCATGAGGGAGAATGGATTGATGCTATTGCAGAACCCGACGAATTAATGATTAATGTTGGAGATATGCTTTCTAGACATACTAATAACAGACTAAAATCTACTATCCATCAAGTTATTAATCCGCCAAAAGAACTTTGGGGAACTTCTCGCTATTCGGTACCGTTTTTTATGCATCCTGTAAGTGACATGCCATTAGATGTACTAGAAAATTGTATTGATGATGAGCATCCTAAACTTTATGATGATATTACCTCTGGAGAGTTTCTTTATGAGCGTTTAATTGAACTTGGATTAATTAAAGTATAATTTCTTTCTAAAAATTACGAATCGTAAAAATGGACTTACAAGACCAATTAAAAAATTTATTTCCGGAACACGAATTTAAAGAAGAACCAACGCAAAAAGCAGATCCAAACGCCATCTGGATGCAAGAAGACCCGCTTTTATGTAAGTATGAAAAGCGCAAAGGCAAACCTATTACTATAATTGACGGATATACTGGCGCTACAGAAGATTTTAAAAAATTAGCCAAAGAATTAAAAACAAAACTTAGTGTTGGAGGTTCTTTTAAAGATGACAAAATAATCCTTCAAGGAGATTTTAGGGATACTATAATGGAGCTATTAAAAGAAAAAGGTTTTAAAGTGAAACGTGTTGGAGGTTAACAAATTAGTTGGAAGATAAACCATAGCGGGCACTCTCGGATTATTCTAGTTTTTATTCAATAAATATTAATTAGAATCGTTATAGAATTAACGTACTTTTTCTTGTTTATTAAATCGTATTTAATACATTTACAGTCCTCAACCCTATATTAAATGGCTAAGACACTTCATATTACAAACGGAGACAGCTTTACTACTGTCTTAAACGAACTCAATATTTCTGGTGATATAATTACGTGGCGAGAAATGCTATGTGAAGGAAAAACTATTAATGAAGTTGGTAGTGAATCCTTTTGGCGTCAACGCTACGAATTCCTCAACAGAGCCTATAAAATTACAAAAGACACCTTTATAAATAGGACTTTAAAAGAATATAGGAACTTATGTAATCAAAAGAGTCAAGAGGAAATTGTTCTTTGGTTTGAATACGATCTTTTTTGTCAAGTTAATATGATTGCTGTATTGAGTTGGTTAAAGAAAAACCGTAGTGATGCAGATATATTTTTAGCTTGTTCTGGAAAAGAAGATGCTACAGATAAACTATATGCACTTACAGAACTCAGCAAAGAGAAATTAGAAAAACTTTACGAAAATAGAGTTTTACTAACTAAAGATGATATTGAATATGGAGATTATATCTGGCAATTGTATTGTGAGAACAGTCCTATAAGACTTCAAAATGCAATCAAACAAAACACGAGTCAGCTTACCTATTTATCTAAAGCTATGGAATCTCATATTCATAGGTTTCCAAGCTTAAAAAATGGATTGAATGAGTTGGAAAATAAAATGTTGGAAAAAAGTCTTAATAAACAACTAAAGTCAAAAGACGACATTATACAAGAAATGCTTCTAGATCAAGGAATCTATGGTTTTGGAGACATTCAATTTGTAAAAATGGCGAATAATTTAAGACCTTTATTTAAATCTTTTAATCCTGTAAAACTTACCAAAACAGGTGCTAAAGTAGCCGAGAAATTAGAAAATTACTATCCAAACATACGTAGCGACAAGGAATATTTAGGAGGGACTCCAAAATATTCTTTTTTATTTATGGAAGATAGTGAACAACTCCTAAAACTATAAAATGGCAAAAATTGCTGAATCTGAATTGATACTGAATGACGACGGCAGTATTTATCATTTAAATCTTCTTCCAGAAGACATTGCAGACACCATAATAACTGTTGGAGATCCAGACAGAGTGGCTACGGTTTCTAAGTATTTTGATACTATTGAGTTGAAAAAAGGAAAACGAGAGTTTGTAACACATACCGGAACCTTAAATAATAAGCGAATTTCTGTAATCTCTACAGGAATTGGAACGGATAATATTGATATTGTTTTAAATGAACTCGATGCTTTAGTAAATATAGATTTTGCTACCCGCACTATAAAAAAGAAACTCACCTCTCTTAATATTATTAGAATTGGAACAACAGGCTCTCTTCAGCCAGAAATTAAGGTAGACGACTTTTTAATGAGTGAATATGCGGTGGGGTTTGATAGTTTGCTTCATTTTTACCAAAGTGAAGAGATTCAATATACAGACATTCAGCAAAAAATAGTAAAACATACCAATTGGTTTCAGAAAAAATCAATGCCTTATGTTCTTGCTTATGATGAAAGTTTAGCAAGTAAATTACTATCTGAAAATGTACATTTAGGATTTACAGCAACCAATGTTGGATTTTATGGTCCGCAATCTAGAAAATTACGTTTAGAAGTTCAAGATCCCTCATTAAACGATAAATTAGCATCCTTTGATTACAACGGACTAAAGATTACTAATTTAGAAATGGAAACCGCTGGAATTTATGGCTTGGCAAAATTACTAGGACACAAAGCAGTATCTATGAATTGTATTCTTGCAAATCGACCTAACAAAAATTTTTCTAAAGATCCACTAAAAGCTACCGAAAAACTTATTCAATATACACTAGAAAAAATTACGCACATTTAAACTCTTTTATTTAGCTTTGACCTAAGATAAAATTGCTAAAAACCCCCTACATAAAAGCTGTATAAAGATGAAGAAAATTAAAATTGCTGGTGTTCCTGAGCATTTCAATTTACCTTGGCATTTAGCTATAGAAGACGGTGCATTCGAAAACCGAGGAATCGATTTAGAGTGGACAGAAGTTCCTGAAGGTACTGGAAGAATGTGTACTATGCTTCGCGACGGTGAAACCGATATTGCTATTATTCTTACTGAAGGAATTGTTAAAGATATTGTTGCAGGAAATCCTTCAAAGATAGTTCAGGTTTTTGTACAATCGCCTTTATATTGGGGAATTCATGTTGCCGCTAATTCATCTAATAAAAAAGTAGCTGATTTAAAAGATAAAAAGGCTGCTATTTCTAGATACGGAAGCGGAAGTCATTTAATGGCTGTTGTAAATGCCAATAATAATGGTTGGAGTTATAAAAATCTAGAATTTGAGGTTGTAAACAATGTAGATGGCGCTATTGAAGCCTTAAACAATGGTACTGCCGATTATTTTATGTGGGAGCACTTTACAACAAAACCTTTGGTAGATAAAGGCATTTTCCGTAGAGTTGACGACTGCCCTACTCCATGGCCTTGCTTTGTAATTGCGGTTACAGATAAATTGCTGGAGAAAAGTCCTTCTCTAGTAAATCATATTCTTGAAGTTATTAATACTTATACAGAAGATTTTAAAGACATTCCAAGTATTGACAGAATGTTAGCTAATAGATATGAACAAAAAGTTGAAGACATCCAAGAGTGGCTTTCTATTACCCGATGGAGCCAGGAAAACATCACTCCTATTATGGTTAAAAACATTCAAGAACAACTAGAAAGATTGGCTATTATTGAAAAAACACTACCTTATTCTAAAATTGTTACCAAAGTATAGGCTCTTTATTGTTTTTTAGTAAAATCTCATTACACTTACTAAAATGATTATTTCCAAACCAAAATCCTCTATTTGCACTAAGTGGAGATGGGTGTCCAGAAGTTAATATATCATGTTTGTTGGTGTCTATTAATTTTACTTTTCTTTTGGCATAGCCTCCCCAAAGTAAAAAAACAACATTTTCTTTTTTATCAGAAATACTTTTAATAACCACATCTGTAAAAGTTTCCCAGCCCTTTTTTTGGTGACTTCCAGCTTCGTGGGCTCTAACAGTTAAGGTAGCATTTAAAAGAAGTACCCCTTGCTTTGCCCAAGCTTCTAAATTACCACTGTCTGGGTATTCTTTACCTACATTGGTTTGTAGTTCTTTAAAAATATTTACTAGGGAGGGAGGGTGTTTAATCCCCTCCTTAACAGAAAAGCACAAGCCATTTGCTTGATCAACCCCATGGTATGGATCTTGACCAATAATAACAACCTTTACATCATTAAATGGACAGTAACTAAAAGCATTGAATATTTCATTTTCTGGAGGAAAACAAGTGTGGTGAGCATATTCTTCTTTTACATAAGAAGTTAATTCTTTAAAATATTCCTTCTCAAACTCATTATGTAAAACCGTTTTCCAACTAGATTCAATAGCAATATTCATTATTAATAATTTAGAATGGTAAATATAAAAGTTTAGGATTTTATAAATAGAAAATTATACTATTTTCATTTAGTAATTTAAAATAAAGGAGCTAGTTTTTAAAACTCTTATTCGAGTAACTATAAATCCAAATTAGTATGTAAATTTGCAGGAATCCAAAGCATTCGGATCTAATTTATATGAATAAAATACACGATAAAACATTACAAGACCTTGAATTTTCTAAAGTCCTTACACAGGTTTCCGAAATCTGTAATACCGAACTAGGAAAAGAAAGTGCTTTACAAATAAAACCATTTCGAAAAAAAGAGGAACTTTTTACTTCTTTGCATTTAACGAATGAATACCTGGCTTCTTTTGAAAATAATAATAGCATCCCACCTCATTATTTTGATGCTATTTCTAAAGAGGTTCAGCTATTAAAAATTGAAAATACGGTTATTGAAGTTGAAGGATTCAAAAAGATTGCTTCTATTTCTGTAACAGTAAATAATCATATTCTCTTTTATAAAAAATTTCATGAGTATTATCCTACGCTTCATCTACTTGCGCAGGAGATTGAATTTACAAAAGAAATTCAGCAACAAATAGAACAGGTAATAGATCGTTTTGGAGAAATAAAAGATGATGCTTCTCCTTCGCTATTCAATATTCGTAAGGATATGAATTTAGTTCGTGGTAAAATCAATCAAAGTTTTGCTGGTGCGCTGAGTAGTTATGCTTCGGCAGGTTTATTAGACGAAATTAGAGAAACGGTAATTGATAACCGTCGTGTACTGGCTGTAAAAGCTATGTATCGAAAGCGTGTAAAAGGCGCTATTATGGGAAATTCCAAAACAGGAAGTATTGTTTATATTGAGCCAGAAGCTACGCGCCACTATAACCGAGAACTTAATAATTTGGAGTATGAAGAAAAGGAAGAAGTTCAGAAAATATTAAAATTTCTTACCAATTTCATCCGAGATTATAGAGACTTATTAATAGATTATCAAACATTTTTAACACGTATTGATGTAGTTGCTGCAAAAGCAAAGTATGCAGACAAGATGAATGCGCTTTTACCTAAAATTACAGAAGGAAGGCAATTTAACATTATAGATGCTTACCACCCACTTCTCTATTTAACCAATAAAGCTAAGCGAGAAAAAACATATCCGCAAACTATAGAACTGCATCAGGAAAACCGAATTATTGTTATTTCTGGACCGAATGCAGGTGGGAAAAGTATTACGCTTAAAACCGTTGGTTTATTACAGGTTATGCTCCAAAGCGGACTTTTAGTACCTGTACATGAACGGAGTGAAATGTGTTTATTCGACAATGTTCTAACCGATATTGGCGATAATCAATCCATAGAAAACCATTTAAGCACTTATAGCTACCGATTAAAAAACATGAATTATTTCTTGCGAAAATGTAATCGGGAGACCTTATTTTTAATAGATGAGTTTGGAACAGGAAGTGATCCTGAGCTTGGAGGCGCTTTGGCGGAAACATTTTTAGAGGTGTTCTATGAAAGAGAAGCCTTTGGAATTATTACTACTCACTATGCTAATTTAAAAATGCTTGCCAACGATTTACCCCATGCTACTAATGCCAATATGCGTTTTGATAACCGTACGTTAGAGCCTGTTTTTAAATTAGTTTTAGGAGAAGCAGGAAGCTCTTTTACTTTTGAAGTAGCTCAGAAAAATGGAATTCCTTATAGCTTAATTAATCGTGCTAAAAAGAAGATTGAGCGCGGAAAAGTACGTTTTGATGCTACCATTGCTAAACTACAAAAGCAACGGAGCAAAATGGAAAAAACATCTACCAATTTAAAAGAAGAAGAAGATAAGGCGCGTGATGAAGCTAAAAGATTGGAAGAATTAAATGTAAAAATAAAAGCCAAGCTTGAGAATTATCAGCAGTTATACGACCATAACCAGCGTATGATTTACCTAGGAAATAAAATAAATGATATTGCTGAAAGCTATTTTATAAATAAAAAAAAGCGTCCGCTTGTATCAGAATTTCTTAGAATTGTAGAGACAGAAAACTCCAAACGCAAAAGAGAATCGGCTGCTAAAAAGAAAGAAGAACGTGCCAAGAAAAAGGCGGTTGAAGCAGAAGTTCAAAAAGAGGTAAAAGTTATTAGGGAGAAGAAAAAAATAGAGAAAATAGAGAAAGCTAAAGTTCCAGAAAAACCGAAGCATATTTTAAAACTAGGAGATCGAGTGCGTTTGATAGGGAGCAAATCTGTTGGAACCCTCGATAAGATTGAAAAAGGAAAAGCGCTAGTAAATTACGGGATGTTTACCACAAGTTCCGATTTAGATAAGTTAGAATTGGTAGAGGCTGTAAAGAAAAAAGGTTAAGCGGTAATGAGATATCTCCCGCCGGTCGACATGATTGCGATGCTTTAGTCATTTCGACTGAAAGGAGAAATCACATCCCTGTTTAACTCAAAGCATTTGCCGTAATGAGATGTCTCCCGCCGGTCGACATGACTGCGATGCTTTAGTCATTTCGACTAAAAGGAGAAATCACATCCCTGTTTAACTCAAAGTATTTGCCGTAACGAGATGTCTCCCGCTGGTCGACATGACTGCGATGCTTTAGTCATTTCGACTGAAAGGAGAAATCACATCCCTGTTTAACTCAAAGTATTTGCCGTAACGAGATGTCTCCCGCTGGTCGACATGACTGCGATACTTTAGTCATTTCGACTGAAAGGAAAAATCACATCCCTGTTTAACTCAAAGCATTTGCCGTAATGAGATGTCTCCCGCTGGTCGACATGACTGCGATGCTTTAGTCATTTCGACTGAAAGGAGAAATCACATCCCTGTTTAACTCAAAGTATTTGCCGTAATGAGATGTCTCCCACTGGTCGACATGACTGCGATACTTTAGTCATTTCGACTGAAAGGAGAAATCACATCCCTGTTTAACTCAAAGCATTTGCCGTAATGAGATGTCTCCCGCCGGTCGACATGATTGCGACGCTTTAGTCATTTCGACTGAAAGGAGAAATCACATCCCTGATATTTACCTCATGTATATTTTTAGTGATGAGATGTCTCCCACTGGTCGACATGACTGCGATACTTTAGTCATTTCGACTGAAAGGAGAAATCACATCCCTGTTTAACTCAAAGTATTTGCCGTAACGAGATGTCTCCCGCTGGTCGACATGACTGTGATGCTTTAGTCATTTCGACTGAAAGGAGAAATCACATTAACACAATAATCGAGGCTTGAGTGCTTTAAAGTCTTTCCTGCATCTACCGAAGGGTTTGTTTCAGAGCACTTATAGTGATGAGATGTCTCCCACTGGTCGACATGACTGCGATGCTTTAGTCTTTTATCTTTTTTCTTACAGCGAAGCGGTCTAGTGTTTTTACTCGGATATTAACGAAAGATAATTTTATAATACTGATTTACAGTTAATTAAAACTAAGCAAGAAAATCCTACTTAGCCTTTATTAAAGGATGATTCAACCCTCCTACTTCATTCTTTAGGACTTAGCCTTTATTAAAGGATGATTCAACCCTCCTACTTCATTCTTTAGGACTTCGTATTTATCGAGATTTTCAAACAATTTTGTCAAACTTTTAAAGCCGTAACTTCTAGGATCAAAACTAGGGTCAATTTTTCTGATATTAGCACCTAGTTTGGAGATATGAGCTTCTTCTTCTTCATTTAAAGAAATCTCAAAAGCCTTATTAATAGTAGCTAAATCCTCTTTTGAAAGTTTTGCGGAGGTATTAGAGGATTTTGACTTCCCACTGGTAGCTATAGTTTCTGCTTTTGGTTTTTCCTTGGGTTTTTCAGGTTCTTTAGTAACCAAATTTTCGGTAAAAGTAAAGACCTCACACGATTTTACAAATGCTTCTGGAGTTTTCTTCTCTCCTATTCCCATTACAAAAAGTCCTTCTTCTCGAATCCTTTTTGCAAGTCCCGTATAATCGCTATCGCTCGAAACAATACAAAATCCTTCTATATTTTTACCATGGAGAATATCCATAGCATCAATAATTAAAGAGCTGTCTGTGGAATTCTTCCCTGTAGTATAAGAAAATTTTTGAATCGGACTAATAGAATGCTGATTGATAATTGACTTCCAACTATTCATTTGTTGCGATGTCCAGTCGCCATAAATCCTTCTAATAGTTGCTTTTCCATATTTAGAAACCTCTTCTATTATCTCTTTAATCAGTTTAGGTTGCGCATTATCTCCATCTATTAAAACTGCTATATTAAATTTGGTTTCTGGCAACTTAGAATTCATCATTTTATTCAATTTTTTTAAATTCAAAAGAAATTTTCATTTCCTTATTTGATACTGCTGCATTTAAAGAAGTATCCATTTGTTTATAGGCTATTTTTGTAGGAAATTCAATTTCTTTATTTTCAGCAATAAAACTATTTCCCTCCATTGTTGTTACTTTAAAAACTGTAGGATGTGGTTCTTTAGGTGCCAATACATGCAAATTCCACTTTCCATCAATCTTTAATAATTGCATGTTTTCTTTAAAAATAGTGTCATTACTTTTCAGCGTAAAGCTAAGACCTTTATATTCTTTATCAGTAATTTTCTTCCAAAACTCGTAAGTTACTTTCCCTTCTTCTTCATTAACGCGTTCCCAATTACCGAGAAGCCAATCAAAATTAGGACTTGCTTGTTCTCTACAAGAAAAACTAATAACGAGGATACATAAAATAAAAATACTTCTCATATTTATGGGATAAAAAAGACTCACTTTATAATTACTTGTCAAAATCTATAGACAAATCAAAATACACATTCTTATAGACTACATAAGCAACACCACCAAAGCACAGCAGTGAACTCCCCGACTTAATCAACAAAGTAGAGATTAAAAAATCTGAATTTAATATTTGGTATGAATTGTTAATATTATCAAGGTTTTTCTGACCAAGATTAAGGTCTATAATTGGGAGTAAAATCCAAATAAAAAAAATAGAGATATTTATTAATACCCCCATTCTAAAAACTGATTTTACATCTGCTTCGCTTTTAAAACTAAATGTTGACATGTATTTTGACATTCCCACAAAGGACAAAAGAGCAAAAACAACAGCCATATAGGCCGCTATAGCACTAGCTGTAAACACATTAATAGGAAATATGAATAAAATTCTTTCTAAAAGTTTAAAAAATAAAGTATAAATTCCATAAGGGTAAAATGCTCCAAATAGCATTCCAATCAAAACTAATACATAATTTTTGTTAGGGTTCATTGGTTGATTTGTTAAGTTATACAACTAAGATACTAAATAAAAATAGCGAAACCCTTTTGCTCTTAAAAATTGAGTTGAATTTTATAGATAAAATGAGAATCTTATACGTCTAAAAGCTAAAAATTTAGAGACTATAACTAAACGTTTAATATCTTCTTTTAAACGTTTAAACATATAACCCAAGTGTTTAGCTAAACTCTTGATGTTTTTAGATTAAAAATAGATGCGATAAGGTTAAAAATAGATCTTTTTAGCTCTAACAATCCACATTTTACAACTTTTCATTAAAGTTTTAATTTAAGTGACTAAAATTTGAAAGTAAGCCTTTAAAAATAGTATTCTAAAGCCTTAAAACTGCTTCTTTTTAACCAAAAACATGAGTAAAACACCAAAACAGAATACCTTTTGAGTGAAATGGAGAATCTATTTGAATCTGAATATCTTGACTGATTTCTCTATTTTATTTGCTAAATTAGTTTTATGAATCGTTAATAACCAATTACATAGACTATTTCTATATAATAAATAACTCCCTTGTGAGGGATTCAAATAAAATAAATTAACCTCATTTAAACCCAACAAACCTTTGATAAACTCGATAGGCTTGGTAAAAATTAAATATTTGTAAGTGAAAACCTTAATTTTAAGAAGTAAAATAAAATATGGATTCGAAATTTGAAGCAGGAATAAACATTGCCATAAAAATTCCTAAAAGTAAATATAAAAAGACAGTTGCTTTTTATAAAGATATTTTAAAATTAAAAGTTGAAGAAAAACCAATTGATAACCCTACTGTTTCTAAAACACACAAAGTAGATTTTGGAAATAACGTGATATGGTTAGACTGTGTAGACAACTATACGCATTCTGAAACTTGGCTTCAGCTTAAGGTGCCAAATGTAGAAGAAGCCACAAAATATTTAAAGTTAAAAGGCGTAGAAACTTGTGACGAACTTGAAGAACTTCCAGAGAATATGCATTGGATTCAGGATCCTGCTGGAACAGTTTTTAATTTACAACAAAGAGAAACAGAACTATAAACGGAACACTGATTTTTAAATCTTTGCTAAATGACAAAAATTATTTCAACTCCAAACTGTGGCAATTCTCCTAAAATGCAGTTTATAAAAGAATTCAATATTGCTTTTGCTAAAGGAGATGTTGCATTTATTATTGAAAGTATCGCGGATAATATTGTTTGGGATATAATCAGCTCCAAGAAAATAGAGGGAAAAGAAAATTTTGTGAAAGCGCTTAATAAAATGAAAAGTATTCAAACAACAGAATTAAAACTCGAACAAATTCTATCTCACGGAAAACAAGCAGCTGCCAATGGTATAATTACATTAGAAAGCGGCAAAAAATATGCTTTTTCAGATTTTTACCTCTTTAAAAGTGCAAAAGGTGCACAAATACAATCATTAACATCTTATGTAATAGAAGTATAAGTATAAGTATACTAAATTGCTAGTTTATATTTGCCACTAATTCACAAATGAATTACTACACAGTACTAAGAAAACCTCTCCATTATCCGTATACCTGAGGCTATAACTTAAACTTCCTAAAGATAAAAAGGGCTTTATTTTAGACTATTCTTATAAAAAAGGAAATAATTCCCATTTCTTTCCAATATCAAGGAGTAAATTTGCGACATGAAAATTTTAGTAATCGAAGATGAGCCGCAGTTACTCAATAACATAAAAGAGTCGCTTGAAAAGGAAAAATTTCTTGTTGAAACAGCTTCTGATTATTACAGTGCTATTGACAAAATCTTTATTTATGAATACGACTGTATTCTTTTAGATATTATGTTACCAAATGGGAACGGATTAACCCTTTTATCTGAACTTAAAAAAAAGGGTGAAAATGAAAATATAATAATTATCTCCGCCAAAGATTCGTTAGACGACAAACTCAAAGGGCTAGCGCTTGGAGCTGACGATTATCTTACAAAACCTTTTCATTTAGCCGAACTTAATGCCAGAGTGAATGCTGTTTTACGAAGACAAAAATTAGGGGGTAAAAATACACTTGAAATTGCCAATATAATTATAGATATAAAAGAGCGAACCTTTACTGTTAATAGTAAGGATATTGTTTTAAACAGAAAAGAATTTGATATTATAAATTATTTCTTACTCAACAAAAATAGATTGGTTACCAAGGCTGCTTTAGCAGAACATGTTTGGGGGGATAATGCAGATAATGCTGATAATTTTGATTTTGTGTATTACCAAATAAAAAATTTGAGGAAAAAACTACACTCATGTAATGCTGAAATAGAAATTGAATCTATTTATGGAATTGGATATAAATTGATTGAAATATGAAATTACTAAACCAATCCATAAAATATGTGTCATTTTCTATTTTAGCTATTGTTACAATTTGGGCGGGAATTTTTTATTTCAATATGCTCAACGAAATAAAAAGTAGTATTGACGAAGGACTTGAAAACTACAAACGTATAATCATTCAAAATTCTCAACAAGACACTACGCTTTTAAGCAAAATTTATTTTGACGAAAGCTTTTTTACTATTCAAAGAATTGAGAAAGAAAAAGCGCTGTCTGTAAAAGACAGATACCTAGACACTGTGCTTTATATGCAAGATGCGGATGATGATAAACCAGAGGCAGAACCCGTGAGAATGCTCATTACTGCTTTTGAGTTAAATGGTAAATTTTACGAACTCAAAGTTGCTAACTCAATGGTAGAAGAAGATGATTTAATAAAAGAGCTTCTTAACGATACCATTTGGCTGTATATTAGTTTAATAGTTGGAATAGTTTTTATCAACAATTTTGTATTAAAAAAACTTTGGAAACCTTTTTATGATTTTTTATCTCAATTAAAAAAGTACCGATTGGGAATCACTCAAAGTCTCCCTAAAGTAAAGACCAAAACAAAAGAATTTACAGATTTACAGAATGCAGTTAATGCCTTATTAAAGCATACTACAGAAACCTACGAACAACAAAAACAATTTATAGGAAATGCTTCGCACGAACTGCAAACACCTCTAGCTATTGCTACTAATAAATTGGAGTTGTTAATTGAAAAAGGAAATCTACAAAACAATCAAGCAGAAGATATTGCAGAAGTAATGAGTATAATAGAGCGATTAGTTCGTATAAACAAATCCTTATTGCTATTAACCAAAATAGAAAACAAGCAATTTCTAGATAACCATACGGTATCTATAAACGAAGTTGTTCAAAAAAATATTAACGATTTGGAGGACATTTCATCCTTCAAAGATGTAAAAATTCATTTAAAGGAAGAAGCACAATTGTCAGTAAAAATGGATGCTTCTCTTGCCAATGTAATTATTTCAAATTTATTGAGAAATGCAGTATTTCATAATAATACTAATGGAAGTGTTGTTGTAGAAATTACAGAAAAAAACATCAAAATTAGTAATACAAGTAGCAATCTAAAACTTGATGAGAAACTCATTTTTATTCGTTTTTATAAACCTGGAAACAAATCTATGGGTACAGGGCTCGGATTAGCTATTATTAAAGCTATTTCTGATTTGTACAGCTTTAAAATTTTTTATTCCTACAACAACTCTATGCATTTATTTCAAATTTCTTTTACGGAATAATCTAATTTAAATATTTACATCCCTCTCAATACGTAGTTTACTTTTATCCCTATGAGCAAATTCATTAGGTGCTTAAAAGATGCCAATTAAACATATTTCCTCCCAAAATTCCTTTGACTTGTAGAATAGGTTTTGAAGAATCAACTCTTTTATAAAAGATAAGATTAAATAAATTCTTTTCCCAAGTCTTTCCAAATTTGGGTATTTCATTTGTTGTATAATTAAAAAATATACAAAATGAAAAAACAAATTTTAATTTTCGGTGCAGCAATAGTTATGAGTTCTATTACAAATGCACAAGACATTCCTCAAAGTCAGGTTCCATCAATTATTAATAACGAATTCAATAAACAATTCCCTAAAGCTACAGACGTAGAATGGGAAATGGCTGGTTATTTATACAATGTTGAATTTGAAATTAACTGGAATCAAGATCATGAAATATGGTATAACTCTGAAGGGAAAATAGTAAAACACAAAGAAGATATTTCTGTTAGTGAATTACCTAAAGTAGTAAACAACACCATCAAAAGGAAATTTAATGGCTATTCAATAGACGATTTGAAACGTATTACTGATAACGGACAAATAGTTTATAAAATGGAACTTAATGCCTTTACAAAACAAGATTGGGATATAGTAATAGATAACAATGGCGATGTAATAAGTAAAATAGCTGACTAAAATTCCCGAAATTATGCTAAGAACTCTTATAATTTTCCTTTTAGGATTCATTAGCAGTTCTAATTGCTTTGCCCAATTCTCTCCACCAGGATTGGGCAAAGTAAATACTGCTTCTTGGTTTGCAACTGGGATTAAACAAAGTTTAAATAAAAAAGAAACTATTACCTCTGCTACTTATTTTGGCTCTGGTAGAATTAGTAATCCTGATAATTATAATTTCTTCAACAAACAATCTATATATGTTTTAAATGAAGAAATATCTCACAGGTTTAAAAAAAATTGGAAATATGCTCTTGCGATAAGTTATAGATGGCAAAACAAATTTAAAACTACTCATCCCTATGAATTAGACACACCAAAGGCACGACAAGAATTAAGGTTATATGGCCGTTTTTACTATTTAAACTCTTATAAAATATTAGATTATTCCTTTAGTTATCGTCCAGAAATACGGTTTTTCTATAATCCCGATTTTAAATCAGCCACAAAGAACACTCAGTTTCGTTCTCGTATTCGAGCAAAAGGTTCGTTTAACTTAAATGCTTTAAAAACACGTAGGATTATAATTTCATCAGAATTTTTATTTTCCACAACCAAAACAATAAACTGGAGCAAATTTGAATATCAAGAAAGCCGTTTTTGTTTATACTATTCTTTAATTTTTCCTAGTGAGAAAATTAGATTGAATTTTGGTTATATGAATCAACTTGTCGGAAAAAAAACAATTACCGATGCACACTACCTTGCATTTGATATTATCTTAAAAAATCCGTTTTAATTACTAATCGCTAGCATAAAAAGATTTAGAATATCCTTAACAGTGGTAACTTGTATTTAGCTTTAAAAGGGATTAATTTTAAGGGAAATAAAAAAATAACATTCTAGTTAATTAGAATACATAAATCTTGAATTAATACATATGAAACTTTTAAAAGATAAAGTAGCATTAGTAACCGGAGCGGGATCTGGAATTGGTGAGGCTATAGCAAAATTATATGCTCAAGAAGGAGCAAAAGTTGTTGTAAACGATATTAATGTAGAAAATGGTAAAGCTGTGGTTACTCTAATAAAATCTGAAGGCGGTGAAGCTATTTTTATTGAAGCAGATGCAGCCGATGAGAAACAGGCTAAAAATCTAATTAAGCAAACCGTTGAAAAGTATGGAAAATTGGATATAGCATGTAATAATGCAGGAATCGGTGGAGAACAGAATATAACTGGAGCATATTCTATAGATAGTTGGAAGAAAGTAGTAGATATTAACTTAAATGGCGTGTTTTTTGGATGTAAATATCAGCTTGAAGAAATGGAAAAAAATGGTGGTGGCGTAATTGTTAATATGGCTTCTATTCATGGAACAGTTGCCGCTCCTATGTCTTCTGCTTATACTGCTACTAAACATGCGGTTGTTGGATTAACAAAAAATATAGGTGCTGAATATGGACAGAAAAACATTCGTTGTAATGCAGTAGGTCCTGCCTATATTGAAACTCCACTACTAAATGCTTTAGATGGAGATATGAAAAAACAATTAATTACTAAGCACCCAATGAATAGACTTGGAAGACCAGAAGAAGTAGCTGAATTGGTTTTGTTTTTAAGTTCTGAAAAAGCTTCTTTTATGACGGGAGGATATTACTTAATTGACGGTGGTTACACTGCTGTTTAATCCCACATGAGGGTTTTATTCCCCAGAGCCTGTCCTGAGTTTACCGAAGAGCTCTACGTCAAAATTGATTTAATTATTTTTCCTTTGAATACCTCGTAGTAGTTGATTTTTTTAATATTTTGGAGCTTTTGGAGGTCTTTATTTAATACCTCCAAAAGCTCCTCTTTTATTTTTAGGATCTTTTCACTTCATCTTTAAAATAATAAACTCTGAGCGTCGGTTTATATCATGTTGTTCCTCAGTACATTTAACGCCATTGCTACATTCGTTAAGCAATCTAGATTCTCCATAACCAATAGCACTTTCTATTCGCTGAGATTCAATTCCTTGAGAAACAATATAATCTTTAGTTGCTTTAGCGCGTTTGTCAGATAATTCCATATTATATTCATCACGCCCCCTAGAATCGGTATGCGATTCAATTTTGATTATCATGGCTGGATATTCTTTCATAATAGTTACTACTTTGTCAAGCTCTACAGTAGCTTTACTTGTAATATCCCATTTATCGAAATCAAAATAAATAAGTCCGATTTTAATTTTTAACATGCCATCCTCTTGAACAATTAAATTATGTTTAATTTGAAGAGGAATTTCATTTACAAAATCATTTTCATTAGGACTCACAAATACATTTTCTTGTCCTTCATAACCTTCTTTTGACGCTTCTACTCTATAGGAAGTTTCACAAGAGATAGGAGTTTGGAAAGCATAACTCCCGTCTTCCGCAGAGCTAACACTATCTAGTACCTTGTCTCCCATATATAATTTAACAGTTGCATTAGCTTCAGGAGTACCATTGACAATATTTGTTACCGTTCCTTGAATAGATTGTACACATTTTTTGTCTCTTTGAAACGAATAAATATCATCATCTCCCGCTCCTCCTGCTCTATTTGACGACACATACCCTTGTTGTGTTGTTTCATTTATAATAAAAGCAAAGTCGTCTGCCTTACTATTTAAGGGTCTTCCTAAGTTAGAAGGTTTTGAAAATGTACCATCAGAAATAGTGGTTTCAAAAACATCAAGCCCTCCATACCCTAAATGTCCATCTGAAGCAAAGTAAATTTTATTTTTAGTTACATAAGGAAACATTTCTCTTCCGGCTGTATTAATCTTATCGCCTAAGTTTTTTGGACTGGAAAAGGTACCATCAGCATAAATATCTACTACATAAATATCCGACCCCCCTAAAGTTCCTGGCATATCGGAAGTAAAATATAGCTTTTTCCCATCGGGGCTTAAGCTGGGGTGACCAACAGAATAATCATCACTACAAAAAGGAAGTTCTTCAAGATTTTTCCAATTGTTGTTATGAGCTACTGCTCTATATATTTTCAAATTATTACTCCCTTGAGCATCTCTTTTTAATCCATCTTTTAAATAATTATTTCTAGTGAAATAAATGGTATCAAATCCTTTGGTAAAAACAGCACTTGCCTCATGATATTTACTGTTAATAGATTTTGAAAATGATTTTACATTGGTTAAATCGGTACCTCCAGAAGTAGTATCTGCAATAAATAAATTTAAATAAGGCTGATTATTCCATCGATATTTCCGAGTTGTAAAAACACTAGAATCTCGTGTGGAAGCAAAAACTACATGATTTCCGTAATAAGCAGCTCCAAAATCTGAAAATTTGGAGTTAGAAGATATGTGAGTAACATAAAACGAGGGTTGTAGATTCCGAAGCGCATCTATTAACTTATCGTTGTCTTTTAACTGGTCTACATTAAAAGTAGTATCGTTTAATTTTTCAGTATAAATTTTCATAATCCCTTTAGCTAGAACATAATTTCCAGTACCTTCTAAGGATTGGATGTACCGAAATGCATAGATAGGCTCAAGGTCGTTTTCATATTTTGAAAAAAGTTCGCCATACCATTTGGCTGCATTTTCCATATCAGAATTAAAAAAATACGAATCTCCTAAACGCATTAATGTTTCCTTAGAAGTATCGCCTTTTTTAACTGCACTTTCGTATTGTTGTGCTGCTTTTTTATACCAATAGCGATCAAAGTTTTTATCAGAAGTTCTGTCTTTAGTCTGAGCAAAAGAATAGACACTAACCAAAGTTAAACACACTAAAAATATATTATTGATGTACTTCATATTTAAAAGAATCGTGGTGATTTTAATTTTTCTTTATCTGATTTAAATTCGAAACGAATAAATATTTCATGCGTTCCAGAACTATAGTTTTTCAGATTTGTGGTGGTCATATCATACGCATATCCAAGTCCTATTCCTTCGGTTATTTGAATTCCTAACAATCCGCTAAAAGAATCGCCCCATCTATAGGCTGCTCCTAAACTCAAACGATCGTAGAACAGAAAATTGGCTGAGAAATCTGCTATTACTGGTGCTGCAGGCACATATTTTACCATAAATGCAGGTTTGAATTTTACATTGTAACTTAAATCGAATATTCTTCCTCCAATAAAATAAAAATGAACGCGCTCTACTCCTATTTCTTCCTCTACATCATCGTAATGATCTTCAGCAAAAAAATTAGGAACAGAAAGCCCTAGATAAGATTTTGAAGTATGGTAATAAACTCCAGCTCCTATAGTTGGATAAAATTTATTTATATCTCCTTGAAAAGCAACATCTGGGTTTTGATAAATTCCTTTACTAAAATCGGCATCAAAAAAACGACCTCCTGCTTTTAATCCAAAGGATAAAAGTTCATCATCATTATTCAAATGGACAGTATAAGAAAAATTAGCATCGATATAGAGTTCATTAGTTGGTCCCAAAGCATCATTTACAATGTTAAGTCCTAACCCTACATTTTTCCCAACAGGCGTATCAAAACCAAAGGTTTGCGTTTCTGGAGCTCCTTCTAGTCCTACCCATTGTGTACGATACAGACCTATAAGCGACATATGTCCGCGAGATCCCGTATAACCAGGATTTATACTCATAGTATTGTACATATACTGAGTGTATTGTGGGTATTGCTGAGCAAATGACATTCCGCTACAGATAAAAGCCAACGCAATTAATATATATTTCAAATTTTCTTTCATTCTAATGCTTCTTGTATTATTAGGCATCTAATTATTCTTTATCTACTTGTTAATATATAACCATCCTGTTAGGGGTTCCGAACCATCTTTTAAATCTAAAATATAATAGTATGTCCCTAATGGTAATACTTTATCGGTAGATTTTCCATCGGTAGTTCCATCCCAATCGTTGTTATAACCATCTTCTGCATGTACTAAACTTCCCCAACGGTTATAAACTTCTAAACGGTTTCCTGGGTAATTATTAATACAATCTATATAGAAGAAATCGTTCACACCATCTCCATTTGGAGAAAACTCATTGTAAATAGTTAAACAATTAGGATCTATAGTTGCTTGTGCGCTATCGTTTTCTGGATTGATATCTAATTGATCTAAATAAGCCAAGGATACAATGTTTACATAATCGTTAACATCCAATACTTTAGCAATTATCTCAAGAGTTGTATTTGTGTTTCCAGCAAGTGAACTAATACTCCAAATTCCAGTAGTTTCATTATAACTTCCAGAAGTTGTTGTAGCACTAACAAACTCATATCCGCTTGGTAAGTTATCTTCAATACCAATATTAGTGGCTTCAGTAGAACTTAAATTAGTAGCCATTATAGTAAAAGTAACGTTAGCCCCTATACTTGGCTTCATTTTATCAACAGATTTTTCTAGTCCAATATCTACACTCATTGCATTTACTACCACACTAGCCTCATCGTCATCTGGAATACCATCATTTAAATCATCTGTATCAAAACTTGTATTCGGGTCGCTATCAGGATCGTCAACATCACTAGCTGTAATCTCCGCTCTATTAGTAAAGTCTTCTACATTTCCAGTTGGGGCTTCTACAATAGCTCTAATAGTTAGTGTTTCTGTTTCTCCGTCTGAAATAATATTGTTTAAACTCCAGATTCCAGTAGTTTCATTATAAACCCCTGCTGTAGCAAAATAAGATTCAAAAGTAAATCCAGCTGGGAGTAAGTCTGTTACTTCCACCCCAGTTGCATCATTATCTCCACTATTTTGAAGGTGAAGTGTAAAGCGAATAACTTCTCCTACATTCGGACTCGCATTATCAACTTCTTTTGTTAGAGATAAATCGGCAAGACCCGTAGGGAACGGACTTACAGTTGATTGGTCATCTTCTTCTTCTACATTATTATTAGGAGTAGAATCTGAATCCGTTTGATCTAAACCTACCAATTCAGCAGTATTAGCATACGAACCACTTTCCTGTACAGTTGCGGTAACCTCCAGTGTAACAATATCATTACTTGGTAAACTACCAATATTCCATCCTCCGGTTACCTCATTATAAGTTCCTGCAGTAGTTGTAGCGCTTACAAATTGATATCCAGAAGGTAGTAAATCGTTAACTACCACTCCAGTAGCATCACTCGGACCGTTATTAAGTGTTATAATAGTAAAAACAATCTCATCCCCAGTTTGTGGCTCTTGAATGTTAACTGTTTTTTCTACTTCAATATCTACCGTTACACGTGGTAAAGTCTGTGCTTCATCTTGATCGTCCTCATTATCATCGCCATTAGCAGGTGTTGAGTCGGCATCAGTTTCATTAGCAGCAGTTACCTCAGCACTATTTAAATAGTTTCCGGTAGAATTAACACTCACTGTAATATTCATAATTATTGAAGCACCACTTGTTAAAGTTCCTACATTCCAGATTCCAGTAGTAGGATCATATAAACCTGCACTATTATCGGAAACATACGTATATCCATCTGGGAGCATATCGGTTACTTGAACCCCTGTTGCTGTACTTGGTCCTGCATTTTCTAAAGTTAACGTAAATACAATCTCATCTCCAGTATCTGGACGTAACACATTCACTTCTTTTTCAAGAGAAAGATCTATTATTGATGCTGGAGTTACCAGTACTTCTGAATAATCATCCTCAGAAACATCTCCATTATTCGGAGTAGAATCTGGATCTGTATTATCTGATGCTGTTATTTCTGAAGTATTTAAATATTCATCTGTAGCTCCAGTTGAAGCATTTACACGTGCTATAAGGGTGAGTGTCTGACTACCACCTGAAAGTATAGGTGTATTTATGTTCCATACTCCAGTTGCCGCATCATAATTTCCATTAGTAGAAGTACTTCCAATATAGGTAAATCCACTTGGTAACATATCGGTTACTTGAACTCCTGTTGCAATACCAGGCCCTTGATTATCTACAGTAAGAATAAACTGAATAGGATCTCCCACATTTGGAGTTGCATTTCCTACTGTTTTAGTTAACATTAAATCGGCATTAGCCACAGGAATTACCGTTACAGTAGATTGATCGTCTTCAGATTCCACTCCATTTCCAGGTGTTGAATCTGGATCTGGGGCATCGGCAGCAATTAATTCGGCCGTGTTGGTATAATTTCCAAGTGCCCTTACTCTTGCTGATATAGTTAATGTTACCGTAGCTCCATTGGCTAAATCGCCAATATTCCATGTTCCTACCGACTCATCATAAGTTCCTACAGAAGCACTTGCACTTTCAAAACTTAATCCTGAAGGAAGAATATCTCTTATTACAATTCCTGTAGCGTCACTAACATTAACACCACTATTAGAATTATTTAAAACAGAAATGGTATAATTAATTACATCCCCAATTCCAGGAGTATCATCATCAACTGTTTTTATTACTTCTATATCTGTAGGTCTACGAGGAACAACAGCTATTTGACCAAAATCGTCTCCCGTGCCATCTGCAGGCTGCGAGTCAACATCTTCTTGATCCACAGCTGTAACCTCAGCAGTATTTAAATAAGTTCCTGTAGAATTTACTGTAACATTAAGCTGAAGAAAAACTGTTTCCCCTGCACCAAGATTTGGTAAGCTCCAAACTCCCGTACCATTATTATAAGTTCCGTCTCCAGAAGAAGAAACAAAAGTATACCCACTTGGTAAGGCGTCGGTAACTTCTATATTTGTGGCTTCATTTGGTCCATCATTACTTAATGCCAAAGTAAAATTGATAGTCTCACCTACATCTGGCAATAATTTACTCACTAATTTATCTAAAGAAAGATCGATTAGCGTATTAGGCGTAACCTCTGCATCGTCTATATTATTTGTAGTATCTGGATCTGTTTGATCTGCAGCTGTAATTTCAGCAACATTTAAATAATCTCCCGTTGCATTTACTCTAGCTACTACTAATCCATTTACTTCTGCTCCCACAGGAATATCTCGTCCTATTGTCCAAACTCCTGTAGTGGTATCATAATTACCATCGCCATTAACACCTACAAGCGTATAACCACTAGGTAATAAATCGGTTACTTGTACCCCACTAGCTATTGCAGGTCCGTTATTAGTAACTTTAATTGTAAAACTAACCAGTCCACCTACATCTTGAGTGGAAGGACTTACAGATTTTGTCAATACCAAATCTGCTGGAAATTGAGGAATTACAACAACGGTGTCATAATCGTCTTCAGTAGGATCATTATTAGAAGGCTCAGAATTTGGATCCAATTGATCTTGACCAGTTACTTGTGCTGTGTTTATATAAGAACCTGTGGCTTCAACCGTAGCTGTAATAGTTAAGGTTGCTGTAACTCCAACTGCTAAATTCCCTACATTCCATGCGCCAGAATTAGGTATATAATTCCCTACAGAAGTTGTATGACTCACGTATGAAAATCCTGGTTGGTTTAATTTATCTGAAACAATCACTCCAGTTGCGTCCTGCGGACCACTATTTGTAACTTCAATTGTAAAGACAATATTATCTCCAACAATTGGAGTTAAATTATCTGCAGTTTTTACTACTGATAGATCAATTTGTGTTGGATTCGGAGTTATCTGTACCTCTGCTTGATCGTCTTCTGAATCATCCGCATTGTTTGGAGTGGAATCCGTATCTTCTTCATCGGCACTATATACTTCCGCTACATTTAAATAATTATCAAGCGGAATTGGTTGAGTATCGTCATACAGTAATACTTTAGCAGTAATCTCAAGAGTTGAAGTTCCACTTACCGAGATATTTCCAACCGTCCAAATACCTGTTGTTTCATCATAAGTTCCTCCACTATTGTCTGATACATATTCCAAACCAGCAGGCAATAAATCTTTAACCTCTACATTGGTGGCCTCACTAGGTCCATCATTGGTTACATTGATAGTAAATATAACTTCCTCTCCAATATTTGGAGTAGTGTTGTCTACTGCTTTGGTTAGCGATAAATCGATTTGCGGAATTGGAGTTACAGATGCTTCGGCTTCATCATCATCTGCAATACCATCTCCTAAATCGTCTGTATCAAAACTTACAGAAACATCTGAATCTGGATCATCATTTGCCGAGGCGGTAATTTCTGCTTGATTTAGATAATCTCCTGATGGATTAACAGTAGCAACAATTTGTAAATTATCAACTTCTCCAACTCCAAGAGGACTTGACATCGTCCAATTTCCAGATATTGGGTCATACGCACCTTCCGTAACAGTAGATCCAACATAGGTATATCCGCTAGGTAATAAATCATTAATAACAACTCCAGAAGTAGTGTTAGGTCCGTCATTAGTTACCGTAATCGAGAAAATTACATTCTCTCCAACCTCTTGTTCAGTTACATTAACTGTTTTAGTTAAACTTAAATCGGAGATTAAAATAGCATCTAAATCTACTCCATCTTGATCATCTTCTGTAGCTACATTATTATTTGGTGTAGAATCTGCATCTGTTTGATCTAAATCTACTAGCTCAGCTACATTTGTAAAATCTCCTGATCCTGTAGTTATAATTAATGTTTCTATTGATAATGTTTCGGTTGCCCCTGCTGCTAAATTGCCTACTACCCATGTTCCAGGACTTCCATCTGTATAAAGTCCTGTTGAAGCTACATCCGATTGATATGTAAAATTATCGCCCATACGATCCTCAATAACTACACTCGTAGCATCTCCAGGACCATTATTAGTAACAGAAATAGTAAATGTTACAGTGTCTCCATCTGTTACTGTTTGTACATCTGATATTTTAGTTACTTCAATATCAACAATATTTTGAGGTGTTGTACTTGCTAGTGCAAAATCATCTTCAGTTGGATTATTATTTCCAGGAGTAGAATCTGGATCGTATTGATCGCTTGCAGTAACCTGTACTACGTTTACGTGTGCTGCTAAGGAACCATTCCCTGCTTCTACAGTAGCTGTATATTCTAACTCAACTACATCTCCTGAAAGTACAGTTAAACCATTCCATATAATTGTACTACCACTAATTACTCCTCCTTGATTTGCGGTTAGTGCTGTATAACCCGAAGGTACTAAATCTCTTATCTCTACTCCTGTAGCATCATTAGGGCCGTTGTTACTCACCTCAATAGTAAAAGTTACTGTCTGTCCTAAATTTGGGGTTGAGGTATCTACAGTTTTAGCAATACTTAAATCTGCAGATGCTGGAGTAATTTCTATACTATCTTCATCATCTTCACTTTGATCTCCATCATCGTTATTAGGTGTAGAGTCTATATCCACCTGATCCATTGCTGTTATTTGCGCTGTATTTACATATTCGTTTACAGTTCCTCTTGGAGCTAAAACTTCAGCAGTAAACGAACCTGAAACCGTTCCTCCAGCTGGGACATTAAACCCTGTCCAAGTAACTATACTTCCTATGTAGGAAGCATTGGCATCTACCGAAACAATGGTAAATCCTGCTGGCACATAATCTTGTACAGCAACATTGGTTGCCGCTGTTGTACTCTCATTAGTAACAGATAAGTTAAAAGTTACTACATCGCCTACATTTGGGTTGGCATTACTTACTGTTTTAGATAACGATAAATCTGTTTGTGAAATAGGAACTGTTAATTCAGCTTCATCATCATCTGCTATCCCATCATTTAAATCGTCTTCATCGGTACTTGAGCTTGGATCGCTATCAGGATCATTATTACTAGAATTTGTTATTTCTGCAACATTGGTATAATTAGTTCCAGTAGCATTAGGCATAGCCCTATAAATTAAGGAACTAGTAAATCCACTATTCAAACTAATATTATTCCAAGTAATAGAATTATCTCCTGTATTGTATTGTCCATTATTTGTTGCTGAACCCGTAACAAAAGTATAGCCATCTGGAATAGTATCTTTAACGCTAATATTTGAAGCATCTCCAGGCCCATTATTTACAAGGTTTAGACGAAAAGTTACTTCTTCTCCAATATTAGCTTCGGTAACATTGGCAGATTTTGTTAATTCTAGGTCGGCTGATTCTACCGTTACTAAAACTGAATCCTCATCATCGTCGGCTATACCATCATTTAAATCGTCTGTATTAAAGCCAGTAACAGGGTCACTATCGGGATCTATTTGATCTGACGCTGTAATTAGGGCTCTATTTTCATAGTTTCCTGTTTTGTTTACAGTAGCCTGAAACTCTAAGATTACTGTTTGTCCTAACGCAACTTCAAGATCTTCCCAAAGTATTGCTAAATTCCCAGAGTAATATATCCCTCCATTTGTTGCTGAATTTGGTACAAATGTATATCCGTTAGGAATTAAATCTGCAACAGATATTCCTGTAGCATCTGAAGTTCCTGTGGCATCATTATTAAATACATCAATAGTAAAAGTAACCACATCTCCAGGTGAAGCTGTTGTAGGATTTGCAGTTTTGGTAATCTCTAAATCGGCACTTCCAATAATATCTACTCTAACAACATCTGTAGATTGTGTACAAACCCCGTTAGAAATTGTCCAAGAAAAATAATAAGTCCCTTTAGAAACATTTGCCACCGATGTTGAAGGATTTGCTGGATTTGTAAAAACAGCCGCCGTAGGTCCAGAAACCATTGCCCATGTTCCTTGCCCAACTGTAGGTGTATTTCCTGCCATAATTAACGGAGTAAACTCTGCAATTGTTTGGTTAGGTCCAGCTTCTGCAGTTGTTGGACTTGCAAATACTTTAATTAGCATGCTATCCATATCACTACAACCTCCTTTCTCTGTAGTCCACATCAATTCATAATCTCCAGCCACTAAATCTAACAAGGTAGAATTAGGGTTATTAACATTTCCAAAAGTTGGCGTATTTGGACCACTTACCACCGACCATGTTCCTACGGTTGCATCACCACTAGGGATATCTCCTGCATCCAAAGTAGTGGTTGTGCTTGTTGCTGGAGCTATTAAACAAATTTCTTGATCTGCACCTGCATCTGCAACAATAGGCGGATCATCTGTAAAGGTTATAGCTACTGTATCTTCTGTTGGTGCGCAAGCAGATGGCGCTTGATAAGGTCCCGTAGAAACGGTCCATTTTAATGTATACGTTCCTAATGCTGTAATATTTGAAAGCGTGGTAGTTGGAGAATTTGGACTATCAATAATAGCATCGCCTCCAGAAGGGTCTGTTTCAAAACTCCAGCTCCCTACCCCTGCTGTTGGAGTTACAGCACTCATTTGAGCGGTTAATATACATGCGTTTGTTTGGTCTGGCCCCGCATCTGCTTGAGATGGTTCTGGATATACTACTAAACGTACTACATCTGATTCGGTTGTACAATTTCCTGCACTAAAATTCCACTCAAGAATATAAAACCCTGCAACATCCAATCCTGTAATAGTTGTAGTTGGTGATGATGGGTCTGTAATAGTAGCAACACCACCATCTGGTTGATAAGCTATTCTCCATTCTGCGGTTATTCCTGCTGGAGGGACATTTCCATTTAATGTATATGTATTGACAGGTTGAAGGTCTGCTCGACATAATTCTTGATCTGGCCCTGCTACTGGAGGAAACTCTGGTGACCCTGTATTTATTATAGTTACATCATCCGAAGTAATACACCCTGGACTATCTGTAGTAAAACGAAATACATAATCGGCTCCCGGTTCTATTTGTGCATTGGCAATATTACTATTTGCAGGACTCTGATTTATAACAGCATTTGTTCCTGTAGAAGACACCTGAGACCATGTTCCAGTAGAACCTTCTTCTGCTTGAAGGAATACATTGGTGGCATTACATAAGTTTTGATCTGGCCCTGCATTGGCGGGAGTCCCTATGGTAACTTGAACTTCATCTGTACTGGCCTCACAATTAGGATCGCCTTTAATAGACCATATAAATGTATAGGTTCCTGTTAATAAATTTGTTACTGTGGTATTTGGATTGGTTGGGTCTGTAATAACAGGAGTATTACGCCCCCTGGTCCTACAGTCCAAGTTCCTGTTTCTGTATTTGTATCGTAACTATTTGCCGCTAAAGTTATGGTGTTTCCTCCATCACAAATAGATTGATCCGGTCCTGCATTAGCTATAGTTGAAGGAATTCCCACATTTAGCGTTACTTGATCGCTAGCTGTAGAACATTGACCAGCACTCACCGTCCATTCAAAAATATAAGTTCCAGAATATGTAAAATTAATATCTGTTGTTGGATTTGTTGGATCTGTAATGGTATAGCCTCCTGGCCCAATTATTTGTGTCCATTCTCCTACCCCATTTGAAGAAGTAGCAGTCATTGTAAAAGTACTAGCACAAGCCGTTTGGTCGGGACCTGCATTGGCAGTTGCCTCTCCATCAATTACAATAGAAACAGAATCTTCAGTAGGTGTACAACCATTAATTCTACTTATAGTCCATGTAAAAGTATATTCGCCATCTGCTGGAATTGTAACAGACGTATTTGGATCGTTTACATCTGCTATAACAGGGCCAGCTGGAGAAACTGTCCACAAACCTGTTTCTATTAATGCTGGAGTATTTCCTTCTAAAGAAATTTCTGTGGTACCAGAAGCATAACAACGGTCGTCTCCTGCTTCTGCTTGTGTTGGTCCTGCGGAAGCAGAAGTACTTATAACCACTTCATCACTTCCTATTGAAGAACAATCGGATGTCGTATTTTCTACTGTCCATTGCAGCGTATAAGTAACGTTTTCATCATCAAAACCTGTAGCTATGGTATTTGGGTCATTTGCATCTTCAAAAACAACTGTTTGAGGGGCTCCATCGGCTACTTGAGACCACGTTCCTGTTTGTCCATCCACAGGAGTACTCCCTGCCATTTGCACTTCTATTCCTGTACATAAATCTAATTGATCTGCCCCTGCATCAACATCTCCATCTACAATTTCATCCGATACAGTTACCCTCACATCAGATTGTAACGTTTTATCTGGATTACAAGCCCCGCCAGCTGTATTTACCGTATATCTAAACACATAAATACCAGGAACTAAACCCGTTACAGAAGTTACCCTATCAAAGGGATTCACAAAATTTGCCGTACTAGGCCCTGTAAGTTGTGTCCAAACAGATTCTCCTGAATCTACATTATTTCCCGTAAGTTCAGTTTCAGTTATACCGCATGCTAAAGTTTGATTTGTCCCTCCATTGGCAGGTGTTGGTGCCTTAGAGATCGTAACATTTATTTCATCAGTAGCTACATCACATTCTGAAAGAATATCTCCCGTAACTCTTCTTCTAAAAGACAACACATACGATCCTGATTGTTCAAAAGTTATTTCTAAAGGTGATGAATTCGGAAAACTTTGATATGCGGTTGGATATGAGAAAGCTGATGGCGGACCACTAACAATACTATATTCATTTACACCATTACCTGTTGTGGCAAATGGAATACTTATAGTTTCCATACCACATTCTCCAATAATATCCATTCCGTTATTCACTTCTATAGCTAAGTTATTATCGCTATAACTAACCCTTACATTACTAGATGTAGAACACCCTGTTTCTTCATTTATAATAGTATAATTGAATTGATAGGTATTATTATAAGACAGACCAGTTACTGCCGTAGTAGAACTATTTGGATTAGAAATAGTGGCTGGTGGACCACTTGTTTGTGTCCATAATACTGTTTCTCCTGCATAATCAGGTTCGTTCCCTACCAAGGTAGTTTGTGTTACACTAGAATTACAAAATACTTGATTCCCATTTTGAACAGTAGCTTGTGTAACATCTTGTGAAGCTCCGTCAACAGTTATTGTTACCGTATCAGAACCATTTACACATGGCCCAGAAACAGTCCAACGAAATACATAAGTCCCTTCAAACAATCCAGTAACTTGTGTATTATTATCGTTTGAATTTACAATAGTAGGCTCACGAGTACCAGTTACAAATGTCCATGTACCCTGCTGTCCTCCTGTTCCATTTCCTGCAAAACTTCCGTTTAAATTAGTAGATTGAGATACAGTATAACAACTATTTAAAATTTGATCCGGACCAGCATCAACTGGTTCTACACCTCCATAATTTGTAATGGTAATTTCATCATAAGTCTCACATCTAAGACCAGGAGCATATTCTGGACCACTAATAGTCCACCGCAACGTGGTAGTTCCGGCAGAACCTTGAGACAAATCTAACGTTGTACTAGGAGCAGTAGCATTATTAATAGTAACCCCAGCACCATTATTACCTATAATACTCCACACCCCTGTTTCTCCTGCATTTGAAGGCGTATTTCCTGTAATAAGCACCCCTCCAGAACTATCAGGACAAGAAGTAATATCTGTACCAGCATTAGCTATAGTAATAGGTTCTACAGTTATAGTAACATCTTGAAAAACGGAAACACCATCCCCACACATAGCACTCAACCTAAAAGTATAAGTGTTCCCACCTATCATCCCTGTAATAGCCGTTTCTAAATTATTTGGATCTTCAATAGTAACTGCAGATCCGCTTACCTGACTCCAAACAGCACTACTATTTAAATTTCCTGCAGTAGAACCAGAAAGTTCAAAAGAAGTTATATCCCCACAAATAGTCTCATCAATTCCTGCATTAACACTACAATCTTGAGCATTTGCAGTAAATACACATAAAAATAAAACTAATAAAACACATAGTTTCCCTTGAAATTTAAAATGTTTACTATACGTTTTATAGGATACTGAAATTAAAGACAAAAAAGAAGAGTAATATTTAACCATGTAGATTATATTGACCTGTTAGTTATAAGTACTGATAGTTAACTTGATAAGCAGTAAAAATAAATAAAAAAAATATTTTCTTGCAAACAATGTAATATTAAACTACAAAATATAGAAAACTATCAATTATTAATTAATTATTTTAATAATCAAAAATATGTTCAGGGGAAGGGAAAATCTTATTCATCATAAATTTAAATAATTTTAACATCTAATTATAATAAAAATCAACTTTTTATTTCTTTGTCCTGCCTATATTTGAAAAAAATCAACGTTTAACAATTACTTACAATGAAAAAAATTCTATACGCAGGGCTTTTCTTCGCTTTTGCATGTAATAGTGCACAACAAAATGTTAGCACTAACTCAAACAGTAACACTACGGAAAAATCTGACCGAGTTACTTATGCAAACACTATTACTGAAGGCGAATTAAAAGAGCATTTGTACACCTATGCTTCAGATGAATTTGAAGGTAGAAATACAGGAGATGAAGGACAGAAAAAAGCTGTTGAATATTTAAAAAAGGAATATGAAACACTAGGAATTCCTGCTGCTCAAGGTAATGGCAACTACTTCCAAAATGTACCTCTTGAAGTTAGTGGTGTTCCTACTGGAGCTGTAACTATTGGAAATAACAATTTTAATTTAGGAGAAGGAGTTATAACTTTTTCCTCGGTAGCTAGCAAAGATTATGATATTGTATATGCTGGATATGGAATTGATACCGAAAAATATTCAGATTATAAAAATATTGATGTAAAAGGTAAATATATCCTAATTAAAATAGGAGAGCCAAAAACAGACGATGGTAACTATATTTTAACGGGAACAAAAGAACCAGGAGTTTGGTCTAATTGGAGAGAAACGCTTTCTAAAAGAATTGAAATTGCTACTGAAAAAGGTGCGGAAGGAGTTATTTATTATGATGATGCTTTTTACGATCGTGCTATTAGAAGATACCAACATTCTCTTGAATCAAATGGTGGCGGACAAATGAGCCTAAAAAGCGATGCTAAAAAAATAGCTGCCCTATTTGTTAATAAAGAGGTAGCTACAAAAATCTATAAGAACGTTGATACAGAAGTTAAAGCTAAATCTTTAGACGAAACTATTAAATTAAATGTTGAAAACGCTACAAAAGAAATTTCTTCTGAAAATGTTGCCGCACTAATTAAAGGTAAAAGTAAACCAAATGAATACCTAGTTATCTCTGCACATTTAGACCATGTGGGAGTGGATGCCGATGGAAATGTATTTAATGGTGCCGATGATGATGGAAGTGGAACTGTTGCCATTCTTGAAATTGCTGAAGCCTTTAAAAAAGCTGCAAATGAAGGAAATGGCCCTGAACGCTCTATTTTATTTTTACATGTTACTGGAGAAGAAAAAGGATTATTAGGTTCTGAATATTACTCTGAACACCCAATATTTCCTTTAGAAAATACAGTTGCCGATTTAAATATTGATATGATTGGTAGAATTGATCCTAAAAGAGAAGGCGATAGAAATTACATTTATTTAATTGGTTCTGATAAATTAAGTACTGAGCTACATGAGATTTCTGAAGATGTAAATAAAAAATATGCTAATATAGAATTAGATTACACCTATAACGACGAGAACGATCCAAATCGTTTTTACTACAGAAGTGATCATTATAATTTTGCTAAACACAATGTGCCTATTATCTTTTATTTCAACGGTACGCATGCAGATTATCATAAAATATCTGATACTCCAGATAAAATAAATTACGATTTATTAGCTAACAGAGCTAAATTGGTGTTCCAAACAGCTTGGGAAGTAGCAAATAGACCAGAAAGAATTGTAGTTGATAAAGCAGTTCCAACTAAATAAACCCCTCATTGAGGGTTTTATTCCCCAGAGTCTGTCCTGAGTATCTTGAAGGGTTCTACGTCGAAATGGACTAAATTATTCCCTTTTGAATACCTTGTAGGCTAGTCTTGAGGTAGTTGATATAACTAAGCACAAGTTTTTAATACTTTGCAAAATCTATAAAAAAAACCTGAGCAATTCTTGCTCAGGTTTTTTTATTCTTCAAAAGATTATTTTTTAAAACCTGCTCTGAAATTATCAAAGGGCAATCCCTCGAAATATATAATAATTTTTATTTACATCCTCCAGTAAATCCAGTAGCATCAAATTTTGTTCTAATTGCTCCTTGATTTTGCCCCTGAACAGCTTGAATAATTAAATCGTTAACTCCACTTCTTTTTGGGCTACAATATTCAAATAAGTAATAACTTTTAGCTTGTCCAGCCACATTATCAGAGATTTCTTCAAAAGTATCTTCCAACTCATCTTTGTTGCTTGCAAAAGCAGATGCAGTTTTCCCAATTCTCTGTAATACATCTTCATCTATTTCATCTCCTAAACCTATAGTGAAAAAAGAAATATTGTCATTCGCATTTTCAACAGTACTTAAAGCTGTACCTTCATCTACTCTAGCGGCTTGATCTGTTCCATCGGTAAAAATAACAATAGAAGAAGCAGCTAAAACATCATTTCCTTCATTTTCATTTAAAATATCAGTAGCAATTTTTGTAGAGTTTACTACTGCTCCATAAAGGTTGGTGGAAGGATCGTTACTTATGTCTGTTGTGATGCCATCTACAGCCATTTTTAATTCTTCTCTATTGGTAGTTAACGGATTTAACTCATGTAATTGCTCTTCCCCATCAAACCAATAAATAGCCATTTTATACTGTTCATCTGCAACTTCAGGCATTACTTCATCTATAAAACTAACAGAAGCAGCTTTTAATTCCTCTAAACTAGCACTCAAAACACTATTACTTAAGTCTAAAACTAAAAGTGTATTGGTATTAAATATTTGGGTATTTGGAGAAATTCTTCCATTAGATTCTGATGGAGAAATTGCTCTTGGACAATCGTCGTTTGTTCCTTGCTCAAATATATTAAAGTTATTAGCTTGAAGATTTGGAACTGCATTTCCTTCTGTATCATTTACCTTAAAAAATACAGACACTTTCCCTGGAAGAGTTTCATAGGTATCTTGAATGGTAAGTTTTAAAGTAGCTTCTTCAAAACCTAAACAGTTTGGAATTTCCGCAGAATCATTATAATCATCATCAGAAGAACCACAAGCTACAAGCAAACTGGTCACGCATAAAAAACTCACTATTGTTTTAAATAATTTCATTTGTTTCGTTTTAATTTTAAAAATTTTATTTGAATTTCTATTCCCCTATTTATACGATTATAAATTGTAAATAGACGTTTTAAAAGTGTTTTATCACTAGGCATTAAACGTAAAAAAGAAATTAAAATTATATAGGCATACTAAATGTTTACTACCTAAATAATACTGTTGGGAAATGAATATTACCCATAGATAAAGTAGCTCTATTTACAAATGAAGAAATTATTTTTAAAACCTTACTAATTAGGTTTTTATAAACAGAAATCTAGTATTTTTGATCTAAAGCATTGCTAAACTTAGAAAAATCATCTGTTTCTGCCATTTTTCTAATTTTATCAGCATCAAAATTTCCTTTTAAATAAAGTAAAGAATTATTAGAACCGTTACTGTTATGAAGTATAATTTGTTTAATTGTATTTCCTTGTTCTTTTACTGAAAGAAGACTACGGGTGTTATCGTTATTTTTTCTAAAAACATCGGAATAGCCACTTTTTGTAATCTTATCTATTTCTGTATTTATTTGCTGATTTCTAAGGGAAGAACTGCTAGGAAGATTCATGTATCTAATGTCTGATACATTTCCAATCAATTCATTCATTTCTGGAGATAGGTTTCCTAATAGGGAATACATAAATTTCGGAACTTGAACAGCTGTTACATTGGTGTCGTTCTTATGAGCATCGTAAAAACTTTCTACACTACTTCCACAAGAAATAAATAACAAAATGAATCCAGTAAATAGAATTTTTTTCAGCATGATGTATCTTTTTTCTAAAGATAATAAAAAATTAAACACATGCGTCCCAAAGAGAATCCTTTGGCAATGGAGCTATAATGCTTATTTTTTCTTTTTTTACAGGATGTTCAAATTCTAATTTTCTTGCATGTAAATGAATACTACCGTCTTTATTGCTTCTATCAAACCCATATTTTAGGTCGCCTTTTATCGGACTTCCAATCGAAGAAAGTTGTGAACGAATTTGATGATGCCGTCCCGTTTCTAAATCAATTTCTAATAGATGATAGTTATTTAAACTTTGTAATACCTGATACTCTAAAATTGCCTTTTTACTGTCTGGCACTTCATTTTTATGCGCATACGACTTGTTTTGTTTTGGATTACGCTTCATCCAATGCACCAACTTATCGGTTGTTTTTTCTGGTTTATTCTTTACAATTGCCCAATAGGTTTTTTTAGCATCTTTATCTTTAAAAAGCTTATTGAGTCTGGGTAAAGCCTTAGATGTTTTTGCAAAAAGCACAATCCCAGTTGTAGGTCTGTCTAACCGATGTACAACTCCCAAATATACATTTCCAGGCTTATTGTACTTATCTTTTATATATTCTTTTACAACTTCAGACAGTGGGGTGTCGCCAGTTTTATCGCCTTGTACAATATCTCCTGCACGCTTATTTACCACAATAATGTGGTTATCTTCAAATAAAACTTGTAAGTTATTTTTATTAGAATGCAATGCCATGTGTTGCGTTAATTTAATCCCTCATAGAGGGTTTAATTCTTCAAAGCCTTTTGAATTTATTAAAAGGCTCTGCGTTGAAATGAGTTGATTTTACTTCGTTTAAATACCTTTCCCTAACTTTGCTCTGACAGGTTTCAAAAAAGGTAATTGATTGCAATTCTTATAACCTAATATTGCTCATCATCATTTGGAAAATCCTTACTTTTTACATCGTCTACATATTGAGAAATAGCACCCGTCATCTCATCATATAAATTTAAATAACGTCTTAAAAAACGTGGATGAAACTCATGTGTCATTCCCAACAAATCGTGTAATACTAAAACCTGACCATCAACGCCGTTTCCAGCACCTATTCCAATAATTGGAATAGAAACCGACTCGGCAACTTCTTTTGCTAATTTTGCTGGAATTTTTTCAAGCACAATAGCAAAACAACCTGCTCTTTCCAACAGTTTAGCATCTTCTATTAATTTAAGAGCTTCTTCTTCTTCTTTAGCTCTAACGGTATAAGTTCCAAATTTATAAATAGATTGAGGAGTAAGACCTAAATGTCCCATTACTGGAATTCCAGCATGGAGAATTCTTTTAATAGATTCTTTTATTTCCTTCCCTCCTTCTAATTTTACAGCATGTGCGCCGCTTTCTTTCATAATCCTAATTGCAGAACGCAAAGCCTCTTTTGGATCCGATTGGTAACTCCCAAAAGGTAAATCTACCACTACCAAAGCCCTATTTACAGCTCTAATTACCGAAGAAGCATGATAAATCATCTGGTCTAAAGTAATTGGAAGCGTAGTCTCGTGTCCTGCCATTACATTACTTGCAGAATCGCCAACTAAAATAACATCAATTCCAGCACCATCAACAATTTTTGCCATGGAATAATCGTAGGCTGTAAGCATTGAGATTTTCTCATTATGCTCCTTCATGTCGATAAGCGATTTTACCGTAATTCTTTTATATTCTTTTTTAGCTACTGACATTTGTTCTAATTTAAGCGATAAAATTACAGTTTTCATAACAGATTACCCATTTATATTTAAAAATTTAAAGATTGAAGGATTGAAAAATTGAAGAAGACGGAAG